>Ga0075163_10006460_pt1 | contig 15536 bp, 11 predicted proteins | sample JI1023141ADNA_FD_71478 | JGI IMG/M metagenome (GOLD analysis project Ga0075163, IMG submission 71478) | Wastewater effluent complex algal communities from Wisconsin, to seasonally profile nutrient transformation and Carbon sequestration -... | ecosystem: Engineered > WWTP > Effluent > Algae... | reverse complement strand
GCCATCGTGCCCGCCACCGTGATCATCCCGCAGGCCCCTGCCCAGGCGCCCGCGCCGCCCCCGATCCCCGCCCTCCCGTCGGCGCCGGGACGGGCGACCGGCCAGGGCGGAGGCGGAGCAGCGGCGCCGACCCCGTCGCCCGCCGACCTGGCGCCCGTCGACCTGGCGCGCGATGCGCAGACCGTCGCGAATGACGCCCTTCGCGCCGCGCAGGACGCGCAGAACCAGGCTGGCGGGCCCGCGCGTGGACCGGAGGATGGGCTGGTCACATCCACCGGCGTCCCGCCGATCGATCCGCAGGCGATCATCGAGGCGTCCGTCCCCATCGTCGGCATGAGCCTCGCGATGGTGGTCGCGATCTTCGTGGGGTGGCCGCTCGCGCGCGCCTTCGCGCGCCGCATGGACCGGCGCACGGAGCTCGGCACGGTCGACGCGAAGCAGCTCGTGCCGCAGATCCGGCAGCTGCAGGAGAGCCTCGACACGATGGCGGTCGAGCTCGAGCGGATCGGCGAGGCGCAGCGGTATCAGGCGAAGCTGCTCACGGAGCGGTCGTCGGCGGACTCGGCGAACCGGGGCTGAGCAGGAGCAGCGCGTGGAGGCGGCCGGGTGTTCCCGGCCGCCTCTCGTCGTTCGTGGGCCTGTCGTCCGCGAGCGCGGCACCGAGCCGGCGCGCGAAGGTGGCATCGTCGAGGTCCGCGTGGAGCAGCGCGTCGAGCTGCCGTTCGCGCGCGATCTCGAGCGGTCCGGCGAGGCGCGCGAGCAGGCGCGCCTGACCCGCGGCGATCCCGGCGCGCGCGAGCGCGGGGGCCTGGGCGAGCAGGCGCGCGAGTCGCGCGCGGATCCGCGCGAGCCGTCGACGCGATGCGGCTCCCTCGCGCGTCGTCGCGACGAGCGCTCGCGCGCGCCGAAGCCGGAGCGCACGCGCGATCAGTCGCTCGCGCCGCGCGAAGTCCTGTGCGGGGCGCGCGAGCTCCGCCCCCTCGGCGTGGCGCATGATCCTCGCGACGGATCGCGGCGCCGAGGAGACGCGCCATCGTCCCGCGACCCTCATGCCGACGATCCCCTGCGGGGGATCCCCGACGACGGCGAGGAAGCCTTCGACTCGAGCCTGCACGGCGGCGGCGCACGACGGCGAGGCGGATGCCTCGGATGCGGCGGATACGGCGGCGGTCGCGGCGTGCCAACGAGCGAGCCGCGCATCGATGGCCGCCTGCGCGCGGGCCTCCTGCACGGCAACGCCGCGCGCCTCCGACTTGCGCAGCAAGCGCGCGCCGAGGCGCAGGGCGCGCCGCGCGCCGCGTGGAGCCGGGAGATGCGCCTCGAGGACCTCGCGCAGGGCCGAGCCCGCGCGCACCACGCGACCCAGGCGTTGCTCGAGTCGTGCCGGCGTCCACGGGAGATCGGCGTGCACGACGATGCCCACGCCCTGCATCTCCACCCCCTCGGCGACGACATCGGTCGCGAGGAGGATGCGGATCGCACGCGGGTCGTCGGGCCGCAGCGGTCGGGCCCGTGGCCCGATCGCGCGCAGCACGTCGTCGCGCGACCAGCGCCCCGCCGCCGCCCACACGCGCGCGCCCACGAGGGCGACCACGCCCGGCCCCTCGCGCAGGGCCGAGTAGAGAGCGTGCACGGTGCGCGCATGCCGCGCGAAGACGACGATCCGGCGCTCCGGATGCGAGTGCGCGAGGGCTCGGATCACCGCCGCGCGCGCCGCCGCGTCCGCGTCCCGGTGCGGGCGGATGCGGTCGCGCAGCGCGACGACCGCCGCGAGGTGCACGTCGAGCGCTGAACGCATCGCGCCGCACGCGGCCGCCGCATCGGCCCTGTGCTCCTGCGCGGCGCCCGGCGCGTCGAGCAATGCGCTCATGGCGAGCTGGGTCGCGCCGTCGTGCAGCGTCCAATGCCTGAGCATCGCACGGGAGGGGAGTCGCCCGCTCTCGAGCAGGTCGTGCATCACTGCGCCGCGCTGGAGGCGCCTGACGAGGGCGGCGTCGAGCGCGGCGAGGCTCGATCGCCAGGCGAGCGCGAGCGAGATCCGCACGAGCGCGGTCGCGCGCGTGCCCTCCACGACCGGGAGCGGCGGCGGGAGCGCGGCGAGCATCGCGTCGAGCCCCGGCACGTCGTGGGCGACGCCGAGCACCCCGACGCGATGCACCGTCGGCAGGAGGGCGTCCGCGCCCCTCGCCGCGGAGCGGATGATGCAGCGCGCCTGCTCGCTCGCCGTCAGCGACGAAGCGCGCGCCCCGAGGAAGAGCGCGAGCATGGCATCGCGATCGGCGGCACGATTCACCACCGGCGTCGCGGAGAGCAGCAGGACCTGCGACCCGACGCAGCACTCGGCGAGCCGCGCGTAGCGCGCGGTGCCGGGCGTGCGCGCATGGTGCGCCTCGTCCACGATCACGGTGCGGGCGGTGGGAGGGCGCCGCACACGGCTGAGCGATTCCAGACTCTTGAATGCGATCGGCAGCTCCGCGCGATGGGCCGCGTCGAGCCACTGCGCGCGGAGTGCCGCGGGCGCGAGGACGAGCACCGCGTCACGCGGGGGCGCTTCCGACGCGTGCCGCAGCGCGGCGGCGGCCGCGAGGGCGAGCACCGTCTTGCCCGTGCCCGGCGGATCCGCGATGAGCACGCCACCGTATCGACGCACGGCATCGAGCACCGGTGCGAGCGCACGCACCTGAGCCGGGCGGAGCGTGAACGCGCCGATGCGCACCGGCGTCGCCGCCGCTTCCGGCAGCAGGAGCGACGCCATCCGCGCGCGCACCTCGTCAGCGCGGCCTAGTCGTGCCATGCGAGCAGCGGCGCCATCGCGACGGGGTCCACGCCGTACGCGGCCGCGACCTCGCGATCGAGCGTGTCCTCGTCGGGGGGGACGCCGGCCGCACCGGCGCGGCCGAGTGGCGCGAGTCGCGCGCGAGCGCCGGCCCAGTCGCGCGGCACCGGCAGGCGCGCGCAGGTCCACCCGAGGAACCGCCGGAAGCCGCCGCGCGCCGGCTCGGCGACGGCGCAGAGCCAGGCGGCGACGAGTCGCGAGTTGAGCAGCGCGGCGAGCGCATGCGCGTCCTCGTCGCTCGGGGCGCGCACCACGTAGCAGGTGTTGAGCGGGACCGTGCGGTCGCCGGCCGGCAGCACGAGGGCGCGCGGCGCGCGACCGATGTCGCCCCACACCACGCGCGGACGGTCATCGCGGGCGGCTTCGGTGCGGAAGAGGGCCCACCAGTGCCCGCCGCGCCCGTCGGTGCGCGTTTCCAGCCGACGCCGCCAGCGTTGCATCCAGGCGGTCGCGTACGGTGGCAGCACCGCGCGTGCGGCGCCGTGCGGCTCATGCGTCCAGACGATCGCCTGCGTCGCCGCGCCGGCCGCGAGGGCCCACGGGCGCACGTGCTCGCCGCGCGCGAGGGGACGGAGCAGCGCGCGCTCGATCTCGCCGACGGTCTCGCCGCTGCGCACGGGCACGGTCGCGCCGTCTCCCGCGCCGGTCTCGACGAGGAATGCGTCGTTGCAGCCGCTCTTCACCCCGAGCATCGGTCGCCCGAAGGCGCTCGCGGCGAGCGGGATCCCCGCCCGTTCGAACACGGCGAACGCGTCACGGACCTCCGGGGGCAGGAGGAGCCAGGGCGCGCCCGGGGTCCCGTCCAGCGAGAGTGCGGAACGGTCGAGCACGAACGCGCGGGCCGAGCGCTCCCGGTGCAGCGTCAGGCGCACGCTCGCCTGTGCCTCAGCGGGGCCATCGGCACTCGCGCTCTCGCTCGCGTCCGCACCCGCGGTGGTGGCGGACGCGATCGCGGGGCGGCGGGCGATGATGGACGACGGATACACCACTGCGTCGAACCCCGAGGCCAGGTCGCCCCAGTCGTCCACCGCGAGCAGGTGCGTTCTCCGGGCGAGGAGGTCGCGGACGCCCCCGCCGGCGAGCGCGCTCCAGAGCTTCGAGGGGAGGAGGAGCGCGAGCACGCCGCCGGGGCGCACGAGTTGCACCGCGCGCTCGGTGAAGAGGGCGGCGAGGTCGACCTGCGACGCGAAGCCACGACCGGCACCGGCGGCGTCGGCGCCGGACTCCCAGGCGGCGTGCCGCGCCGTCACGAATCGCTCGCGCAATGACTCGCGCAAGGCAGCGGGCAGCGCATGCGGGCGCACCCAGGGCGGGTTGCCGAGGACGACGTCGACACCACCGGCGGCCGCGATCTCGGGGAAGTGCGTCGCGAACGAGAAGGGGAGGGCGCCACCGTCGCGCAGGCGACGCAGCTCCGCGCGGGCGGCGCGCAGGCGCTCGCGCACCTCCTCGAGTGCGCGCCGGGCAGCCGCGTCGGGCGCGCGCCGCGCGCGGAAGAGGTCCGGCGAGCGGACCGCGAGCAACAGTTCGCGGCGCTCGGCCGTGCAGCGCGCGATGCGCTGGGCGGCCGCGGCGATCGCCCGCGCGCGTTCGCGGCGGTCGAGCGCGCGCGCGAGCGTCCGTTTGCGCGCGCCGCTCGCGCGCGCATACCGCAGGCGCAGCGGCGCGAGTTCGGCGCCGTCGGGGAGGCGCGCGTCGTCGAAGGCGTGTCCGGCGAGGGCATCGCCCTGCCGGATGTTGCGGTCGAGGTTGGGGAGCGGCGGCAACCGCATCGGGTCCTCGCGGTCGTCCTCGACCACCACCGAGAGCCAGAGCCGCAGCTGGCAGAGCCAGACCGCCATCGGATCGAGGTCGACGCCGAAGATGCTGCGGGTCAGGACCTCGCGCCGCACCACGCTCACGCGGCGCGTGTCGCCACGGGCGAGGCGGAGCGCCGCGATCGTCTCGAGCGCGTGCACGAGGAAGGCCCCCGACCCGCAGGCCGGGTCCATCACGCGCAACGACGCGAGGTCCCGGTCGTCGCCGTGCCGCGCGAGCGCGGCGAGCGCCCCGCCGGTGAGCCGGGCGATGAGCGGCGGTGGCGTGTAGAACGCGCCGTGCGCGCGGCGTGCCTCGGCCCCCATGAGCGACTCGAAGGCGCGGCCGAGCATCTCGGGATCGACGGCGGCGTCGGAGAGGTCGCGGGAGGTCTCGCGCGCCGTGAGCCGGTAGCGCGGGAGCAGGTCGCACACGACCGCCGCGACCGCCGCGTCCTCGAGGCGGAGCGCGCGGGCGCGCGTCTCGACGGCGCTCCGTTGGAAGAGGCCGCCGTTGAGGAACGGCACTCGGCCGAAGGCGACCGCGGCGCGCGCCCGGCGTCCGACCGGCGTGTTCAAGGTGCCGAAGCAGAGGGGTTCGAGCAGGGTCGCGTGCAGCGGTCCGGCCGGCGCGAGTCGCTCGACCTGGTGTCGCAGGAAGGCGCGATCGCGGTCGAGCCATCCCTTCGCCTCGAGGAACGCGAGGAAGAGCAGTCGCGAGGTGGTGAGCAGTGCGATCGCGCGGCGGTCGGCGGCGTCGGCACGGCCGCGGGCGGTGTGGGCGAGGGTCGCGACCGCCGCCTCGAGGTCGCGATAGAATCGCCGCGAGAGCGCGTCGCGGCCGAGCAGCTCGCGCCAGCGCAGATGCTGCAACGGTTCGTGCCCCCCGTCGTGCGCCGACGTGAGGACCGCGAACGTCTCGGCGTCGGACTCGCGCAGATGGGCGGCTTCGACGACCAGCGCCGCGAGCGCGCCGCGCGCCTCGGGGGACGGCGCGGCGATGAGCAGCTCGCGGCGTGCCGCCTGACGCGCGACGACGAGCCAGTGCAGTCCCGGCGTCTCGTGCGCGAGTCGCCGCGCGATCGGGACGACGCGCTCGCGGAGTGGCGGGCCCTCGTCCCAGTCGAGCAGCAGGGCGCGGAGCGATCCGCGCCCTCCCGCGACCCTGATGCGCGGACGGTCGTCGGCGAGGCCGAAGCGCGCGAGTTCGCGCGCCGGGAGCGGGAGCGGCTCGGCGAAGCCGAGCGGCGTGGTCAGCGAGGCGAGCGGCGCCCCATGGCCGGCCGCGGCGAGCAGGCGCGCGGCATCACGAGTGGTGAGCACGCGCGGATGGTGTCACCCATCGCGCGCGGCAGGCGCATCACATCATTGCCAGTCGCGTCACGATGCCGCGCACGTCCTCGATGCGCTCGAGCCAGTGGTCCGGGTGCGCCGTCGCCAACTGCGCGCGGCTGAACGGCCCCCAGGTCGCCGCGGCGGTCGTCACGTCGGCGGCGCGGCCGGCGTGCATGTCGTGCGTCGAGTCCCCCACGAAGAGGGCGCGCGAGGGCGCGATCCCGCCGAGCTGCGCCAGCGCGTAGAGCACCGGCTCCGGTCCCGGCTTGTGCGTCGCGGTGGACTCCAACCCCACCATCACGTCGAAGCAGTCGGCGATCCCGATGTACTCGAGCGACTTCCGCGCGCCACGCGAGAGCTTCGACGTCACCACTGCGAGCGCATGCCCTTCGTCGCGCAGCGCGCGGATGGTGTCGATCACCCCGGGGTACGCCGTCGTCATCGCGTCGTGGTTGGCGAACTGGAACTCGCGGTAGCGCTCCCGCAGCGCCTCCACGTCCGCATCGTCGGTCGCCCATCGCCGGAGGGCCGCATCGAGCGGCGTGCCGATCATCGCGATCCACTCGTCGCGGGGCGGCTGGATCGGGCGGCCGGCGTAGGCGTGCTCCATCGACGCGACCAGGAGGCCGATGGAGTCGATCAGGGTCCCGTCGAGGTCGAACAGGAGGGCGAGGCGTGAGGTCCCGTCAGGCATCACCGAACCTACCGGGTCACCGTCGGAGGGACCAGCGGGCGGGCGGCGCCGGCGGTACCTTAGCGCGATGGCACCCAAGGAACTCACCATCCGCGGCCTCGTGCTCGGGGTCCTCCTCACGTTCGTCTTCACGGCGGCGAACGTGTACCTCGGCCTCAAGGTCGGCCTCACCTTCGCCTCGTCCATCCCGGCGGCCGTCATCTCGATGGCCATCCTGAGTGCGGTGAAGGACTCGTCGATCCTCGAGAACAACATCGTCCAGACGGTCGCCTCCGCGGCGGGGACGCTCTCGGCGATCATCTTCGTGCTGCCGGGCCTCGTGATCGTCGGCTGGTGGACCGGCTTCCCCTTCTGGGAATCGTTCCTCATCTGCCTGAGCGGCGGCGTGCTCGGCGTGCTCTTCACGATCCCCCTGCGACGCGCGCTCGTCACCACCTCGGACCTGCCGTACCCTGAGGGCGTCGCTGCGGCCGAGGTGCTCAAGGTCGGGTCCGGTGCGCGTGGCGAGGCGGGGAGCGACGCGGGCGAGGCGAAGGAAGGGCTGCGGGCGGTGGTCATGGGCTCTGTCGCATCGGCGGGCCTCGCGGTGGTCGGCGCGACGCGCATCGCGGCCGTCGAGCTCGCCGGCTACTTCAACGTCGGCGCCACCGCGTCGAGCGGGTACAGCTTCGCCTGGTCGCTCGCCCTGCTCGGCGCCGGACACCTCGTCGGCATCTCGGTCGGGCTCGCGATGCTCAGCGGCCTCGTCATCGCCTGGGGCATCGCCGTGCCGTGGCTCACCTCCATCACGCCGATCGCGGAGGGCGTCGAGCTCGCCGCGCACACCGGAACGATCTGGCGCACGCAGGTGCGGTTCATCGGGGCAGGCGCCATCGCGGTGGCGTCCATCTATACGTTGGCTCGCCTGGCCAAGCCGGTGCTCGGTGGCCTCGTCGCGACGCTCTCCCCGTCGCGCGCCGCGGCCGCGGTGGACGACCGCGAACGGGACATCTCGCCACCGTGGATCATCGCGCTCACCGCCGTCTGCATCGCGATCGCGGCCTGGCTCGCGTGGAGCTTCGCCCGCTCGACCGTGCTCGCCTCGAGCGCGCTCTCGCTCACGCTCGTCGCGGCGCCGTTCGTGCTGCTCGTCGGATTCCTCATCGCCGGGATCTGCGGGTACATGGCCGGCCTCATCGGCGCCTCCAACTCGCCGATCTCGGGCGTCGGGATCCTCTCCATCGTCGCCTGCGCGACGCTCGTCGCGATGGTCGTGCCCGCCACACCGGAGTCCGCGCCGGCGCTCGTCGCGTTCTCGCTCTTCGTGACGTCGATCGTCTTCGCCTGCGCGACGATCTCGAACGACAACCTGCAGGACCTGAAGACGGGCCAGCTCGTCGGCGCGTCGCCGATGCGGCAGCAGATCGCGCTCATCGTCGGCGTCGCGGCGGGCGCGGCGGTGATCCCGTCGGTGCTCAACCTCCTGGCGAAGGCGTACGGGTTCGCCGGTGCGGCGAACATCGGCGTCGTCGCCCCCGACCCGCTGCCGGCGCCACAGGCCACGCTCATCTCCGCCCTCGCGCAGGGCGTGATCGGCGGGACGCTGCAGTGGGACATGATCGGGATCGGCGCCGCGCTCGGCGTGGGGCTCATCCTGCTCGACGCGCTGCTCGGCGCGATGAAGGCGCTGCGCATCCCGCCGCTCGCGGTGGGGCTCGGCATCTATCTGCCGATGTCGGCGACGTTCGCGGTGGTGGTCGGCGCGCTCGTCTCGCGCTGGTAAGAGGGGCGGACGCGGACGGTGCGCGATCCGGCGCGCGCGGAGCGCCTCGGGACGCTCGTCGCGTCGGGGCTCATCGTCGGCGAGAGCCTGTGGGGTGTGCTCAATGCGGGGCTCATCGTCGCCTTCTCCAGCGACGCACCGATCGCGCTCGTCGGGCACGATTTCGCGCTGGCGCCCTGGTTGGGCATCGCGGGATTCGCGGGCGCCATCATCTGGCTGTACGGGTGGATGCTGCGTCGGTCGGAGGCGGCGTAGCGCGTTCGGCCGGTGTGGCGCGCCTACGGTGTGGGTGGGCGCGCGGTCCGGCAGGTCGTGATCGCCGCGGTCGCGCCGACGACCGACACGAGCGGTGAGAAGATGAGCATGTTCATGGAGCCGGCGCCGAGACCGACGACGACGCCGGCGGTCGCGCCCACGAGGGCGTAGCGAAAGCGCTTGTCGCGCGGGCACGGACTGGTGCCCACCGGTGTCGCGGTCCCGATCGCCGCTCCGACCGCCCCGCCGACGGCGTATCCGATGAGCGCTTCGCAGAGTCCGGGGTCGTCACCACAGGGCATGTCCGGGATGAGCTTGGCGAACACCGCCGCACCGACGAATGCGCCGATGATCGCGCCGGCCGTGCCGGCGCCGAGCCGGGCGCTGATCGCCAACGCGCCCTCTCCGTCCGTGTCCCGTTCCGGGAGACCGGCAACGCGCTCGATGCGGACTCGACTGACGCCGGAGCGGACGCCATCCAAGGTCGGCCCCTGCGCGTCGAGCGCGGAGGGGCGGAACGTCGCGAGCATCACCGCCACCGCGACTGCCGATGCGAGCGCGGAACGCGCCCGTTCCCGAGTGATCACGATGTTCCTCCTGGGTTCGCCTCGCCCCGCGCGAGGATGACGGCGGCCGTCATGTGCCCGGTCACATTGGTGGTCGTGCGGAACATGTCGGGGATGGTGTCGGCGCCGAGCAGGATGCCCACGCCTTCCACCGGGATCCCCGCCGCCATGAGCACCGGCACCATCACGATGATCGACCCGCCGGGCACGCCGGGGACCGAGAACGATGTCACGAGCGACGTCACCGCGATCGTCGCCAGCTGGGCGACGCCGAGGTCCACGCCGTAGAGCCGCGCGATGAAGAGCACGCCGACGGTCTGGCCGATCCCGGCGCCGGCGCGGAACATCGTCGCCGCCAGCGGGATGAGGAAACTGCCGATCGCGGGTGGCAGCTTGAGGGTGTCCTTCACGCTCTCCAGCAGCGCCGGCAACGCGGCGAGCGACGACCGCGAACTGAAGGCGATCGTCTGTGCAGGCAGCGTCGCCTGCGCGAAGAGGCGCAGGTCCGTGCGGCCGACGAAGACCGCCGCCGGATAGAGCACCACCACCCAGAAGAGCACGCAGATCCCCGAGACGATCACCACGTAGCCGAGGATCGCGCCGAGCGCACCCGTGCCCATCTTCGCGGCGAGCGGCACGGCGAGGGCGAAGACGCCCAGCGGCGCGAAGGCGAGGATCGCGCGCACCAGGGCGAGGGAGGCGTCCATCACGCCCTCCACGACGCGGACGACCGCGGCCCGCCGCTCGGTCGCCACCTGCATGAGCGCCGCAGCGAAGACCACCGAGGTCACGATCAGCGGGAGCATCGCGCCGTCGGCGGCGGCCTTGATGGGATTCGCCGGCACGAGCGCGATGAGCCACTCGCCCACCGTCGGGATGCTCTTCGCGCTCTCGGTCGCCGTCGCACCGGCGCCGACCGCGCCGGCGCGGAGCGCGTCGATCGCGGCGGGGTCGAGCGGCAGCAGGGCGAGGAGCGGCGCCCCGAGCACCACGCCGAACGCCGAGGCGAGCCCGACGATCACGACGAACAGTACGAGCGCGCGCACGCCGATCCGGCCCACCGCGCGCGGATCGGGCGCCGACGTGACCCCGACGATCAGGCTCGAGACGACGAGCGGGATGACCGTCATGCGGATCGCGTTGACGAAGATCGTCCCCACGGGGCCGATGACGGCGAGCGCGGTCTCGGTGGTCCCCGGACCCGCGCTCGGCAGCACGAGGCCGACGGCGAAACCGGCGGCCAGCGCGAGCAGCACCTGGAGGGTGAGCGACATGGTCGAAAAGATGGCGCACGGGCGCCTTTCCGGATACATATGCATGTCCGCCGCCACCGACCCACCACGACCATCGTCCCGATGCGCCTCGCTCCCGCCTCCCGTCCGTTCGGCCTGGTCCTCGCGGCCGCCGCGCTCGTCGCCGCCCCGCTCGCTTTCGTCCCACTCGCAGCCCAGGGCGTGGCGGCCACGGCCACCCAGCCGGCCGGTCCGCGGGCGAGCACCACCGATCCGCGCGCCGGGCTGCGTGCCGGCTTCGCCGACGCGGGGACCGCCGTCCGCAACATGCGGCTCGTCTCCACGGTCCAGCGTCCCGCCGCCTTCACCAATCCCGCCGACCTCGGCGACTTCGGCTTCATCAATGCCGATCTCGCCTTCAAGGGGAACCTCGTCTTCCAGGGCGGCTACTACGGCATCCAGGTGTGGGACGTGAGCGGCCCCACGCCGACGCTCCGCACGACCATCGCCTGCCCGGGTGGGCAAGGTGACGTCTCGGTGCATGGCAACCTGCTCTTCATGTCGGTCGAGGAGACGCGCGGACGCGTCGACTGCGGCACGCAAGGCGTGGGCGACACGGTGAGCGCCGAACGCTTCCGCGGCGTGCGCATCTTCGACATCACGAACCTCGACGCGCCCAAGGTCGTGGCGCAGGTACAGACCTGCCGCGGGTCGCACACGCACTCGCTCCTCTCGAGCCCGCGTGACAAGACGAACCTCTACGTCTACGTCGGCGGCACCTCGCCGGCGCGCTCGGGGAACGAGCTCGCCGGCTGCTCGAGCAACGAGAACGACCTGACCGCGACGTCGTCCTACTTCCGCATCGATGTGATCAAGGTCCCGCTGGCGCGGCCGCAGGACGCGAAGGTCGTGAGCTCGCCGCGCGTCTTCGCCGACGCGGCGGGCAACGTCGCCGGACTCTGGAAGGGCGGGGAACTCGTCCCGGGCTCGCAGAGCGCCGGGCGCACCGACCAGTGCCACGACATCACCATCTTCGCCGAGTACGATCTCGCCGCAGGAGCCTGCTCGGGCAACGGCATCCTGCTGGATATCAAGGACCCGGCCAATCCGCGGCGCATCGGCGAGGTGAGCGACCCCAACTTCGCCTACTGGCACTCGGCGACGTTCAACAACGACGCGAGCACGCTGCTCTTCACCGACGAATGGGGTGGCGGCGTCGGCGCGCGGTGCCGCGCGACCGACAACCTGCTCTGGGGGGCCAACGCATACTTCGCGCGCAGCGGACGGACGCTCACGCCGAAGGGATTCTTCAAGCTCCCCGCCGCGCAGACCCCGCAGGAGAACTGCGTGGCCCACAACGGGAACCTCATCCCCGTGCCGGGGCGCGACCTCTTCGTGCAGGCCTGGTACCAGGGCGGCATCAGCGTGACCGACTTCACCGATCCGTCCAACGTGCGCGAGATCGCGTACTTCGACCGCGGCCCGGTGAGCGCCGAGCGGCTCGTGCTCTCGGGACAGTGGTCCTCGTACTGGCACAACGGCCGCATCTACGGCTCCGAGATCGCGCGCGGGCTCGATGTGCTCGAGCTGACCCCGAGCGGCGAGCTCACGCAGCATGAGATCGACGCCGCGAAGAGCGTGATCATCGAGACGAACAACCCGCAGGACCAGCGGCGCATCACCTGGCCGGCGACGTTCACGGTCGCGCGGGCCTACTACGACCAGCTGTATCGCTGGAACGGGCTCCCGGCGGCGCGGCTCGCCTCGCTCGCGACGGAGCTCGACGCGGCCGAGCGGGCGAACGGCGCGGAGCGGGCGCGGCTCCTCGACGCGCTCGGGAAGGCGCTCGACAAGGATGCCGCGACGGCCGCCGACGCGAAGCGCGTGCGCGCGTTGTCCGGCGTCCTCAAGGCGATGGCGCGCGCGCGCTGATCCGTCCGCACCTCCACGACCCTCACTCCGACTCCCCATGCCCATCAAGTCCGGCGCCGAGCTCATCGCCGAAGCCAAGACCCGCATCCGCGAGGTCACCGTCCAGCAGGTCAAGGACCAGCTCGCCGCGCCCGGCGCGCCGATGCTCCTCGACTGCCGCGAGCCGCAGGAGACCAACCTCGGGCGGCTGCCCGACGCGATCGTCATGCCGCGCGGCGTCATGGAGACGAAGATCGAGGCCGTCGTGCCGCGTGACGCGTATCTCGTGATCTACTGCGCGAGCGGCAACCGCTCCGCCCTCATGGCCGACACGCTGCAGCAGATGGGCTACACGAACGTCGCGTCGATGGCCGGCGGCTTCAGCGCCTGGTCGATGTCGGGCGGGCCGGTCGAGGGCTGAGTGGACGCACTCGCGGCGCATCCCCTCGTCGCGCGCCTCGAGCGCGTGCTCGCTGGGCGCGCGCCGCAGCTCGCCGAGCGGGACGAACCGTTCAAGGAGGCCGCGGTCGCGTTGGTCCTGCGGCCGTACGGCGATGACGACGCCGACCTGCTGCTCATCCGACGGGCGACGCGCGCGGGCGATCCCTGGAGCGGGCAGATCGGCCTCCCCGGCGGGCGGTTCGACGTGAGCGATCCGTCGCTCGAGTACACGGCGCTCCGCGAGACGATCGAGGAGGTGGGACTCGACCTGCAGCGCGGCGGTCGCGTGCTCGGGCAGCTCGATGACCTGCGGCCCCGCACCCCGGTGCTCCCGCCGATCATCGTCCGGCCCTTCGTCTGCGCCATCGAACGCACGAACGACCTCGTGCTGAGCGACGAGGTCGCGGAGGCGCGGTGGGTGCGGCTCTCCACGCTCTTCGCGCCGGGTGCAAAGAGCGAGACGACGGTGCAGGTGCGCGACCTCACGATGCGCGTGCAGGCGTACCGGCACGAGGACTTCACGATCTGGGGGATGACCGAGCGCATCCTCGCGACCTTCGAGGGGATCTGGCGATGAACGACCGCCCGACGCCCGATTGGGGTGGTGCATGGACCCCCGCCTGGCGAGCGCTGGGGTGGACCACCGTGCTCTTCCTCGGGGCCTGCCTGCTCGACCCGTGGGCCTACGCGCAGTGGCACGATCCCAAGGTCTACGAACGCGATTGGGGTCGGATGCTCCGCATCATGGGCTTCCTCGGCACCTGGCTCGCGCTGGCGATCGCGATCGCGCTGCAGGAGGGCGCGGACGCCGCCCGCCGTCCGCTCGCGAAGCGTCGGGCGCAGCTGCTCTTCTGGTCCGCCGCGCTCGGCGGGCTCGTCGCCGAGGTCGGGAAGCTGCTCTTCCGACGCGAGCGACCCGAGATGCACGGCGGCGAGTACGGGTTCCGCGCGTTCGGCGAGCGGACCTGGAGCACGTCGGGGCTCGCGCTCCCGAGCTCGCACACGCTGGTGGCGTTCGCCGGCGCGGCGATGCTCGCGCGGCTCTATCCGCGCGCGCGCTGGGTGGGGTACACGCTCGCCGCGGGGTGCGCCGCCACGCGCGTGATGGCGCGTGCGCACTTCCTCTCCGACACCGTGATGGCGGCGGGGTTGGGATGGATCGTCGCGTTCGCGCTGACGCGGCGGTGGACGGTTCGCGAAGCGGCGGAAGGGTGAAGGAAGAAGGAGGCGAGGCCGTACGGCCTCGCCTCCTTTCATCCTTCACCCTTCATCGCGTTCCATCGCCTCACATCGCGATCTTCGCCGCCTTCGGGTCGAGCAGCGCCTTCCGCGCCCTCAGGTGCTCCTCCATGCGGAGCCGCGGTACGCCCTCCTGCAGCCATTCGGGGGCCGGCTTCCCTTGGAGGAAGTGGTCGAACCACTCCTGCATGCGCATCGCGTAGTCCTTCTGGTTGATCGGGCGCGCGAGGCCGTGATTCTCGCCCACGTACTCGAGGAGCACGACCTCCTTCCCGAGTTCGCGCAGCGTGTTGAAGTGCGTGATCCCCTGGTTGAAGTCCACCGCGCCGTCGCGGTCGTTGTGGAGGATCATGAAGGGGATGCTCACCTGGTCGGCGAAGCGATTGGGCGAGTTGCGCAGGTAGGCGTCGGGGTTGCGCGCATAGCTCGACCGGAAGCGCCCCTGGCTCGAGATGAAGATCGGCTGGTTGGCCGAGCCCGAGTTCCAGTACACCGAGCTGAACATCGAGACCATGTCCGTCAGCGGCGCGCCGGCGATCGCGGTCTTGAAGATGTTCGTCTGCGTCGTGATGAAGCTCGTCTGGTAGCCGCCCCAGCTGTGCCCCTGCAGCGCGACGTTGGCCGAGTCCACGATGCCCGCCGCGATCGCCGCCTTCACCGCCGGCACCACGCACCAGACCGCCGAGCGCCCCGGGTCGTCGAGCTGATACGAGATGTCGGGCATGAAGTACGCGTAGCCGCGCGACGTGTAGACGCTGGGATTCGCGTACCGCGTCGCGTTGGGCTGCGCGTAGGCGTGCAGGCCCTGCGAGAGGCGCTCATAGATGTACGTGAGCGTCGGGTAGCGCTTGCCCTCCTCGTAGCCCGCGGGGAGGAAGAGCGCGCCCTGCATCTTCGCGCCGGTCTCGTCGCAGGTGTAGTCGATCAATCGGGCGCCCGCGCTCCACGCCACGTCGGCCTGTTGCGGATTGCCGTCGGTGAGCCGCCGTTCGTTCGCGAGGTTCGCGTCGGCGACGTACCAGTCGGGGAACCGCACGAAGGTCTGGCGCGTGTACGCCCACACCTCGGCGTCGCGCGCGCGACGGAAATCGATCTTCGCGTCCTCCCACGCCAGCACGCGCACGCCGCCGCGCTGCGCGTCCACCTGCACGAGCCCTTCCTTCTTGGTGCGCTCGCCGTAGGTCTCCACGAAGAGCGGTCGCGCGAGGTCGATGCCGCGCTCCTTCGGGTCGGCAGCGACGCGCGCCTGGTAGCGCGTGCCCTCGCGCTTCCCGTTGCCGGTCACGTTCAGCGCCGGACCGCCCGCCACGCCCACGCGCCAGAGGTCCCAGTTGTCGCGCAGGAAGAGGAAGCGCGAGTCGCGCGACCAGCCGAACGGCGGCGCGACGGGCGGCTTGTCGACGTTGTGGTCGTCCTCCTCGTCCCAGAAGGTGGCGGCGACGCCCTCGGTGACGCGGCGTGAGGTCCTG
>Ga0075163_10006459_pt1 | contig 15537 bp, 12 predicted proteins | sample JI1023141ADNA_FD_71478 | JGI IMG/M metagenome (GOLD analysis project Ga0075163, IMG submission 71478) | Wastewater effluent complex algal communities from Wisconsin, to seasonally profile nutrient transformation and Carbon sequestration -... | ecosystem: Engineered > WWTP > Effluent > Algae... | reverse complement strand
AGCACTTCATGATCGGCGCGCACGTCCAGGACGTCTCGCCGTCCGCGGAGCTGCTGGCCAAGAAGGACATCTACATGGGGGCCTACGGCGCGCCGTACACCCGCGGCCCGGCGCAGGGCGTGCACGACCCGATCTACGCCCGGTCCTTCGCGCTCGAGGGCAACGGCGGCGGCCTGGTGATGAGCATCGTCGACCTCCCGGGCATGGGCAACAAGATCTCCCGCGACGTGCGCAAGAAGGTCGCGGAGATGACCGGCCTCGGCGAGGCGCAGGTGCTGGTCGGTAGCACGCACAGCCACTCGACGCCGGACTTCATGGGCCTGTGGGGCGGCGTGTCCGGGGCGTACCGCACCTGGCTCATCGACCAGGTCGCGATGTCGATGGCCGCCGCGTGGACATCGCGCCAGCCGGGCGAGCTGCGGGTCGCGACCGGCAAGGCGCCGGCGAACAACCGCCGCGGCTGGGGCTTCACCGACGACGACATGACGATCCTCGACGGCTTCGACCTCGAGCAGCAGCGCATCGGCACGGTCGTCGTGTTCGCCGCGCACCCGGTCGTGCTCGGCGAGGACAACAAGCTGATCAGCTGCGACTACCCGGGCTACACGGTCGGGGCGCTGGAGGCCGCGCTGGGCGCCCCGGTCGCGCTGTTCAACGGCACGCTCGGCGACGCCACGCCCAAGGTCCCGGACGGCCAGTACGCCGACGACTTCGCGCGCGCGGAGGCCTACGGCGTGCTGCTCGCGGACATCGCGGCCGACCTCGCCGCGAACAGCGAGCCGGTCGCCCCGATCCTCGAGTTCACGCACAAGGAGTGGGTGCAGACCGTCGACAACGCGCTGTTCCAGCTCGCCTCGCTGCTCGGCATCCTGCAATACGACTTCGAGATGGACGGCCTGCAGCAGAAGGTCACGACCCAGTCGACGTACTTTCGCCTCGGCGCCGAGGTCCAGGGCGTGGCGTTCCCGGGCGAGTCGCTGACGCGCAACGGCCAGGCGATCAAGGCCGAGATGAAGGCGCCGCACCGCATCATCCTCGGCAACACCGGCGACGCGCTCGGCTACTTCGTGCCCAGCGACGAGTGGCAGACCGGCAAGAACGACAACTACGAGGAGAGCGTCTCGCTCGGCAAGACCGCCGGCGACAACGCCCGCGACAACATCATCCCGCTGATCACCGCCGACAACCCCAACTTTTAGCCGAACTTCTGGCGCGTCGTCAGTGCCGCAGCGCCGCCGCGTCGAGCACGGTGCCGCAGCGCCGCGCCGCGTCGTCGAGCGTGAACAGCCCGACGAGGTGCCCGCGGTCGATGATCACCGCGGCCTCCTGACGAAACCGCAGCAGCTGGGCCAGCACCGCGCCGACCGGCGACCACGGGGCCGCGGTCGCCGGGTCGCCGCGCATCACCGCCTTGACGTCGAGCCGCGCGAGCTCGCGGCTGCTGCGACGCTCGAGGTCCCGCGCGAGCACCAGCCCCAGCAGCTCGCCGTAGTCGACGACCGGGAGCACGTCGACCGACTCGTGCTGCATCCGCTGCCACGCCAGCGCCGCGCCGTCGTCGGGTAAAAGCGACAGCGGGAGCGACCGCATGACCTCGCAAACAGGGCGCTGCATCAGGAGCGCTGCCACTGTAGCCCAGCGACGCGGCCCGTGCACGCGGCCGGACGGCCCAATGACCGCCTGGCCGCGGCCCAGCCCCGGCCCGTCGCCGCGGCGTCCCCTCCGCCGCGCGCGCTGCGGCGCCCAGCCCCCGCCGCGCGCTCGCGCCCGCGTCGTCGGCACGTCATCGACGCATCACCGGGGTCACGGCGTCGACACCGGGAAGTCGACGATCGGCAGCTCGCGTCCGTCGGCCAGCGCGAAGGTGATCGCCACCATCCCCTGGCGTCCGAGCTGGCGCAGCTCGGCGAGGACGGTCCGAAGGTCGCTCATGCCCTGCACGCGCACGCCGGCGATCTGCGCGACGCGGGCCCCGAGGAGCTGCTCCCGGCCGCGCCAGTGGGTGATCGGCGCCAGCGCGCGCAGCCCGGCGACCGTCGGGCGCTCGTCCTTCTCGTCGAGCTGCAGCCCGAGCAGCTCCTCCGCGTCGATGAACACCTGGCGGTCGGGCGGCGCCGCCGCCACCACGAGCGTCACCGGCAGCCGCGCCTCGCCGCGCAGCACCGTCAGCGCCAGCGTCTCGCCGGGGATCAGGCCGCGCACCATCTGCACGAACTCCTGCGCCAGGCGCACGCGCGCGGCCTCGCCGGCCCCGTACTTGTCGAAGCGCTGGCCGCGGGCCTCGACGATGATGTCGCCGACCTGGAGCCCGGCCCGCGCCGCGGGCTGGGCGGGGAACACCTGCTGCAGCACCAGCCCGTTGCGGTAGCCGAGCGCCTCCGCGGCCGCGCTGACCGGCGCGCGCACGTCGACCTCGACGCCGATCTGACCGGAGCGGGCGAGCTCGCCGTGCTTGAGCGCCCGCAGCAGCGCGAAGATGTGGTCGACCGGGATCGCGAACGCGATGCCCTGGGCGCGCTCGATCGTCGCCGTCGTGATGCCGACCAGCTCGCCGCGCAGCGTGAACAGCGGCCCGCCGGAGTTGCCGACGTTGATCGACGCGTCGAGCTGGATCAGCGGCGTCTGCTTGCTGCGGAGGATGTGCGTGCGACCCAGCGCCGCGACGATCCCCTGCGACACGCTGTGGTCGAGGCCGAGCGGCGTGCCGACCGAGAACACGCCCTGCCCGACCTGCAGCGCGCTCGAGCGGCCGAGCCGCACCGCCTTGAACCGCTCCGCGCTGTCGGCCGGGCGCAGCTGCAGCAGCGCGATGTCCTGGTCGCGGTCGGCGACCAGCAGATCGGCCGGCAGCTCGCGGCCGTCGGCGAAGCGGGCGCGGACCATGCCGACCGCGTCGGGCGTGGTCGTCGCGCTGAGCACCCGATGCGAGGGGTCGCGGATCTCGCCGGCGATCACGTGGAAGTTGGTCAGCACCAGCCCCTTCTCGTCGACCACCACGCCGGCCCCGATCGTGTCCTTGCTGCGCAGCGTCACCACCATCTCGCGGGTCGCCGCGACCGCGTCGACGAGCGCGTGGCCCTGCCCGCAGTCGCCGTCGCAGCGCTCGCCCGCGTCGGGGGCCGGGCTCGGCAGCTCGGGCAAGCCCGGCACCGCCGCGGCCGCGACCGGCTCCGACGCCGGCGCCGACGGGGCCTGGCGCACCCCCAGGAACACCGCGGCCCCGCCGAGCAGCACCCCGAACACCGCCGCCCCGGCCGCCAGCCACAGCGAGTCGCCGCGCGAGGGAGCGGGCGACGCGGGCCGGGGTTCGTCGAGGCCGGGCATGGCCGCGACAACCTACGCCGCCTCCCCGCCATTCCCAAGTCCAGACGCGCCGCGAGCCGACGACGCGCCGAAACCCGCCCGCGAGGCCGCGGCCGACCTGCGCCGCCCGGTCGCAGGCGTGTTGACAGCCCCGGCGCCTGCGGGTACTTCTCCCTCGTTCATTTCAATTTGAACTGAAGCATGCACGACCCCACCCACGACCTCGGCGCCGACGCGCTGGACGCGCTCGACAGCGACGCGGGCGCGCAACCGCTCCCCGCGGCCGTCGTCCGGGCCCAGGACGAGGTCTCCGACGTGTGCGCCAGCATCGCAGAATTCTGGGGCTTTACGCGCACTCAGGGCCGGATCTTCGGGCTCTTGTTGATGTCGCCGGAGCCGCTCGATCACGGCGCGATCCGCCAGCGCCTGGAGATCTCGGCCGGCTCCGCGAGCATGACCCTGGCGACCCTGCTCGACTGGGGCGTCCTCCACCGCGAGGGCCGCAAGTACCGCGCCGAGCCCGACCTCTGGAAGCTGATCACCCACGTCCTGCAGCACCGCGAGCGGGCCAAGGTCGATGACGCCGTCATCCGCGTCGCCAACGTGCTCGCCGAGCTGACCCGCCTCGACGTCGCCGGCGGCGACCCGCGGATCGGCTTTTTGCGGGCCCGCCTCGCCTACATCCACGACTTCTTTCAGCTCGGGCGATCTTTCCTGAACGCTCTGCTGAGCCGGGGGCCCGTCCGTGGCATCCTCGGCAGCCTCGCGCGGCGGGCCGCCCGCGCCGCCACGCCCCGCTGAGACGGTCCCGCCGAGAAGAACCCCGCGCATGAACCACCCGGCCTCATCCCTCGCCCACCCTGCGATCTCGCCCGCAGCCGCGCCCGTCGCCTCGTCGGAGCTGCGCGCAGATGGCCCCGCCGCGGCGATCGACCAGGCCACCGCGCTCGTCGCCGGCGAGCTGCGCGACGTCGAGGTCCGCCTCGCCGACCTGCTGCAGTCCTCGATCGCCGTGATCCCCGAGCTCAGCGGCCAGCTCGCGTTCGCCGGCGGCAAGCGCTTCCGCCCGCTCGTCGCCCTGCTCGCCGCGCGCGCGACCGGCTTCGTCGACCCCGTGCGCGTCACGATCGCCGCCGTCGGCGAGCTGCTGCACACCGCCACCCTGCTGCACGACGACGTGATCGACAGCGGCGAGTTTCGCCGCGGCCGCCCGACCGCGCGCATGCAGTACGGCAACGGCATGGCCGTGCTGACCGGCGACTTCTGCCTCGCCCGCGGCCTCCAGGCGATCGCCTACGCCGGGCGCCTGAACGCCGTCCAGACCCTTTCGGACGCCGTCACGCGCATGGCCGAGGGCGAGGTCGCGCAGCTCCAGGTCGCCGGCGACACCACCCTCGACCGCGAGCGCTACTACCTCGTCATCGACCGCAAGACCGCCGCGCTGATCGCCTGGTGCGCCAGCCTCGGCGGCCTGCTCGAGCCGCGGATCTCGGCCGCCCTGCACCGCTACGGCCTCGAGATCGGCTACGCCTTCCAGATCGCCGACGACGTCCTCGATTACACCAGCGACGTCGACCAGACCGGCAAGGCCCGCGGCCAGGACCTGCGCGACGGCAAGCTCACCCTCCCGCTGATCCTCGCCTGCGCCCACGACCCCGCGCTGCGCCGCCGCCTGCTGCAGCTGCTCGGCGACGGCCCGCCCGTCGACCTCGCCGCCGCCACCGACATCGTCCAGCGCGTCAGCGGCTCGTCCGCGGTCGAGCAGGCCGCCGACGTCGCCGAGGGCCACGCCCGCGCCGCGATCGCCCAGCTCGCCGCGCTCCCGCCCTCGCCCGCGCGCGAGGCCCTCGCCGAGCTCGCGCGCTACGTCGCCCGCCGCCGCGCCTGACCTGTCCTCTCCGACCTGTCCCCTGGAACCTGTCCCCATGACCAGCGCCCTCACCCCGCTCGAGACCGTCACCGCGATCGACGCCCACGGCGCGCAGGTCCAGAGCATGTTCTCCGACATCGCCCACGGCTACGACCGGGCCAATCGGTGGATGAGCCTCGGCACCGACGTCCGCTGGCGTCGCCGCGCCGTCGCCGGGATGCTCCCGGCCCGCCAAGACCCGCACGGCGCCCGCCTCCTCGACCTGTGCGCCGGGACCCTCGACTCGAGTCTTGAAATTCACCGTCAGTTCCCCGCCGCGCAGATCGTCGCCGGCGACTTCTCGGCCGGCATGCTCGCCCACGGCGCGCGCAAGCTCGTCGGCGCGGCCGCCACGCACGTCACCCCGCAGGAGATGGACGCCCACCACCTGCCGCTCGCCGACCGCAGCCAGGACGCGATCTTCTGCGCCTTCGGCGTCCGCAACCTCAGCGACCTGCCCGCGGCCACCCGCGAGCAGCACCGCGTGCTCCGCCCCGGCGGCCGCCTCAGCGTGCTCGAGTTCTTCCGCCCCACCGCGCTCGCGACCCGGGCCGTCCACGCGCTGCACAACCGCACCGTGCTCCCGCTGCTCGGCTGGGCCGCGACCGGCAACCTCGGCGCGTACCTCTACCTCCCGCGCAGCATCGGCCGCTTCGCCACCGTCGAGGCCTACGTCGACCTGCTGCGCGCGTGCGGCTTCGTCGACATCGTCACCGAGCGCCTGACCCTCGGCATCGCCTGGGTCGTCCGCGCGACCCGCCCGGAGCACACATGAGGCTCGTCCTCGGCGTCACCGGGGCCAGCGGCGCGATCTATGCCCGCCGCGCCCTCGACCTGCTCGCCGCGCTGCAGTCCGGCCGCCTGCCCGGCGCGCCCGCCCGCCCCGACCTGCGCGTCGACTGGGTGTGCTCCGCGACCGCGCCGCAGGTGTGGCAACACGAGCTCGGCGCCGCGATGCCGACCGAGCTCGGCGCGCTGCGCCGCTGGGACCGCACCGACTTCTCCGCCCCGTTCGCGTCCGGCTCCAACGCCCCCGACGCCGTCGTCCTGATGCCCTGCTCGATGAGCGCGCTCGCGCGCGTCGCCCACGGCGGCGGCGACGACCTGCTCGCGCGCGCCTGCGAGGTCGCGCTCAAGGAGCGCCGCCGCCTGATCCTCGTCGTCCGCGAGACCCCGCTGAGCCTCGTGCACCTGCGCAACATGGTCGCCGCGACCGAGGCCGGCGCGATCATCCTGCCCGCGATCCCCTCCTTCTACGGCGATGTCCGCACGCTCGAGGACGCCGTCGACACCGTCGTCGTCCGCGCCCTCGACCGCGCCGGCCTCGAGCTCCCGATCGTCCGCCGCTGGGGCGCCATGGCGCCCGGAGTCACGCCATGAACCTCTCAGTCCCCTCGCCGCAGCGAAGCGCCATGACGCACGCCACCCACGATCCGCAGCGGAGCGCCCCGACCCTCGTCGCGGTCGATCCGTCGCGCTCCGCCGCGGTGACCCGCGAGCCACCCGACGCCGCGACACCGGTCAGCAGCGCCCTGACGCCCGCCGCCCTCCTCGCCCTGTTCACCGACCCCGCCGACGCCGGCCGCCGGGCGATCGCCGCGCGCGCGGCCGCCTTCGGCCCGCACATCGCGATCCGCCCGGCCCCCGCGCACCTGGCCCCCGCCGTCGCCGCCGTGCTGCGCGACGGCGCCGTGCTCGACCTGTCCCCCGCGCCAGGTCCGAACGCACATGTCCCTTCAGACATGTCCGCCGCGCCAGGTCCCGGCGACCCTGTCCTCCCGGACATGCCCCACGGGCCAGGCCCCGATCACCCCGAGGACCCCGCGCCGCCGCCCGCGCCCGGCCCCGCCGACCCCGGCTGGCCCGACCCCACGAGCCTGCGCCCCGGCGACCGCCTCGTCCTCGCCGTCGAGCACCCGCAGTTGCCCGCCTACTGCACCTGGCTGGTCCGCGCGGCCGCCTGCGCGCCGGGCTGGAGCCTGGCCCCGTTCTGCCCGCGCCCCGGCGGTCTGTTTCGCCTCCACCTGATCGCCGCCGCCCGCCTCGCGCTGCCGCCCGGCGTGCGCGTCGAGGTCCGCCACGACCTCCACGGCGTGCGGCTCGCCCAGGTCGCGCTGCAGTTCGGCGCCGACACCCTCGCCGGCCCGATCGACGCCGGCCGCCACCTGCCGCTCGCCGGCGTGCCGCGCCCGAGCGAGACCAGCGCCGCCGCGCTCGGCGAGCTCGTGCGCCAGGCCGGCTTCGAGCCCACCCCTCCGGAGAGCGCCCCATGATCCGCGACGTCCGCCGCTTCGCCACCATCGCCGACAAGGTCCGCAACGACGTCCTGCTCGACCAGGACGACGGCGTGTTCCTCTACCGCTACCCCGACCTGCTGGCCGTCGGCGCGCTGGCCAACGAGCTGCGCGAGCGCATGCACGGCGACCGCACCTACTTCAACGTCAACTTCCACATCAACCCGACCAACGTCTGCGAGGCCGACTGCAAGTTCTGCTCGTTCGCGCGGCTGACCCCCGAGTCGCCGGCCGCGTACACGATGAGCCTCGACCAGATCCGCCAGAAGCTCGTCGACCGCCTCGACCAGCCGGTCACGGAGATCCACATCGTCAACGGCCTGCACGGCGGCCTGTCCTTCGACTACTACAAGGACTGCCTGCGCGTGCTCAAGCAGCTGCGCCCCGACATCCACCTCAAGGCCTACACCGCCGTCGAGATCCACTACTTCGCGGAGAAGTTCGGCCTGACCTACGAGCAGGTCCTGCGCGAGCTCGTCGACGCCGGCCTCGGCAGCCTGCCCGGCGGCGGCGCCGAGATCTTCGCCGACCGCGTGCGCCGCAAGATCTGCAAGGACAAGGCCGACGCCGACCAGTGGCTCGACGTCCACCGCACCGCCCACCGCCTCGGCCTGCGCAGCAACTGCACGATGCTCTACGGCACGATCGAGACGCTCGAGGAGCGCATCGACCACATGCTGCGCCTGCGCGCGCTGCAGGCCGAGACGGGCGGCTTCCAGACCTTCATCCCGCTCGCCTTCCACCACGAGGGCAACGACTTCGCCCGCCTGCCCGAGCCGACCGGCGTCGACAACCTGCGCACCTACGCGGTCGCGCGCCTGATGCTGCCGAACATCCCGCACATCAAGGCCTACTGGATCATGATCGGCGTGAAGATCGCCCAGGTCTCCCTGAGCTTCGGCGTCGACGACCTCGACGGCACCGTGCAGGAGGAGAAGATCTACCACATGGCCGGCGCCGAGACCCCGCAGGCGATGTCCCGCGTCGACCTCGTGCGCCTGATCCGCGAGGCCGGCCGCACCGCCGTCGAGCGCGACACCCTGTACAAGACGCGCTGGATCGACGACGGCTCGCCGCTCGCGGGCATCCGCCTCGACTCGAGCGTGCCGTTCTCCGGCCACAAGGAGCGCGTGCAGCTCCCCGTCGTCTCGTGACCTGTCCCCCGGGACAGGTCAGTCCGGATAGAGCAGGAACTCCCGCCGCCGCTCGAGGAACGCCAGCCGCTCCGGCTCCTGCGCGGCCAGCAGCTCGCGCAGCGGCGCCTGGGCCTCGATCGCCGCGCGCAGCCACGGCCCGCCCGCGAGCAGGTCGATCGCCGGGCGGTCCGCGACGAACTCGTAGGGCTCGGTCCGCCAGCGCATGCCGCCGCCCCCGAGCCGCCACGCCGCGCGCAGCACGGCCCAGCTCGTCTGCAGGCTGCGCACCCCGGCCGGCGCGCGCACGTGCAGCTGCACCCCGCCGCAGCGCTGGCCCGCGAACTTCTGGAACATCGGCTTGAACCCGAGCGCGCGGACCTCGAGCCCCGGCAGCGCCTCCGCCTCGGCGCGCAGCGCCGTCGCGAGCGCGCGCCCGTCGAGCCACGGCGCCCCGAAGATCTCGAACGGCCGCGTGGTCCCGCGGCCCTCGCTGAGGTTTGTGCCCTCGAGCAGGCACTGCCCCGGGTAGACCAGCGCCGTGTCGAGCGTCGGCATGTTCGGCGACGGCAGCACCCACGGCAGCCCCGTGTCCGTGAACAACATGCCGCGCCGCCAGCCCGCGCACTGCAGCAGCTCGAGCCCGGCGTGCGGGGCCCGGGCGCGCTCGACGATCGCCATGCGCGCGAGCTCGCCGAGCGTCATGCCGTGGCGGACCGCGACGTCGTGGAGCCCGACGAAGCTCTCCTGCCCCGCCGCGATCGCCCCGCCCTCGACCCACGCGTCCAGCCCGCCGAGCGGGTTCGGCCGGTCGAGCAGCAGCACGCGGCAGCCGGCCGCGAGCGCCACCTCGGCCGCCAGCACGGCCGTCCACACGTAGGTGTAATAGCGCGCGCCGACGTCTTGAAGATCGATCACCAGCCACGCCGCGCCGTGCAGCATCGCCGGCGTCGGGCTCAGGCTCGCGAAGCTGTCGCCGTACAGGCTGTACGTCGGGACATGTCCTTTCGGACCTGTCTCCTGGGACACCACCTCCATGTCCTGCGCGGCCGCGTCGAGGCCGTGCTCCGGGCCGAGCAGGCTGACGAGGCGCGCGCCGACCGGGCCCGGCAGCACCTCGCTCGCGTGCTCGAGCCGCGCGGTCACGGAGGCTGGGTGGCACAGGAGCGCGACCGGGCGGCCGCGCAGGTCCGGGCCTTCGCCGCGGGCCAGGCGGTCGAGGCCGGTGCGCACCGCGGGGTGCTGGGCGTCGATCGTCACAGGCGGCACTTACGCCACCCCGGCGATCCCGCGAAGTTTTTGGCCGGCGCGGCGACGCGTGCCACCTTGCCCCGGCATGCGCGATCCGCTGGCACCGATCCCCTCGCCGGCCCGCGACCCGGGCTTCTGGCACGGCACCACCACGCCCCGCTCGACCCGCCTCCCGCAGCACCTGCGCCACGGCGACGCCGACGACGAGTACTCGCCGCTGCGCCTGCTCGAGCGCAACCAGGGCGACACCCACGGCCTCGATCGCCGCGGCCGCCGCCGCGCCGCGCCGCCGACCGCGACCGTCGACGACCACGGCACCGACCGCCTCCTCTCCGCCGCGCACCGCCCCCTCGACCTCGTGCTCGGCCTCAGCACCAGCCACGGCTGGGCCGTCGTGCGCACCCTCAGCCTCGCCCCGGCCGGCGTGCTCCTCCACCTCCTCGATCTCGTCGCGCCGGGCACCCGCCCCGAGCACCGCGCGCAAGGTCAGGCCGTGCTGCGCCGGCTCGCGCCGCTGCTCGGCGCGCCCCTGCGCCCGGGCAGCGTCCACGCCCCGGGCTCGCCGCTCGCGACCGTCGGCGGCTGCCTGCTCGCGCCGCGCGTCGTCGCCGACCTGTCGTCGTGGGCCTCGCAGCCGGTCGCGCGGCGCGGCACCTCGCAGCGGCGGCCGCCGTCGCTGACGGTGACGCTGCTCTCACCGCACGCCGAGGCGCATCCGCGCCCGACGGCGGAGCCGCCGTCATTGCAGGGCATCACCTGCGTCGAGGGCGAGCTGGTGCCGATGACCGACCCCCACCCGCAGGTCCTGGCGGTGGCCCTGACGGCGCGCGCGCTGGCGCAGCTCGAGCGGGCGGCCCCCCGCCGACGGTCATGAGATCCCCGCACACAGCGTTCGGGCGGCGCGGACGCTGGGCCGCTCGGGCCCGCAGAGCCTGCCAATTCGCGCCCTGGAGCCCGCTTTGCGGCGGACATCGGAGCATTGACGGTGCCAAACCTTGTCTCTATCCTCGCGGTGCTACGTTTTCGGCGGCACCCACACACCGCACGCACCCACGGCTCGCTTCTCTAAAGGGGATCCGGTCTTGAACGCACCCAAGAAACCAGGAACTGACCTCAGCGCCCTCAAGGCGCGCCTCGCCAAGAAAGCCGCGGGCGGCGATGCGGCCCCGGCCCCCGCTGCGGCCGATCCGGGCGGACCCGCGGGCACGGGCCCCAAGCCGGCCGCGCGCACGGCGTTGCCCAAGCGGGCGCCGGCCGACCCGAATTTCATCCCAGCTCCCGGCGAGACGGCCCCCCCGCCGCCCGCATTCATCCCGGCCCCCGGCGAGGTCGCCCCGCCGCAGATGGACATCCCGGCCCCCGGTGAGGTCGCCGTCCCCGTGGCAGCCGCCCCCGCCGGGCGTCGTCAGCTCCAGACCGACGGCGACGCGCCGTTCTCCGCCAACATCGGCGGCTTCGATCCGAACGCCGGCGTCATCGACACCGGCGGCGAGATCAAGGAGCGCGGCAACAAGGGCATCGTCGCGATGGCGGCCGGCGGAGCGCTGCTCGCCGGCATCCTGTTCGGCTACCTCGGCCACCAGATCACGTCCAAGGGCGGCCTGGTCCAGCAGGGCCGCGACAAGGGCAAGGTGATGTTCGAGGAGGTCCAGAAGGTCTCGGAGATGCGCAAGGGCATCTCGCTGAAGATGGAGGACCTGCAGAAGACCATCGTCACCAACCCCGACGCCGGCGCGAAGGAGCTGGTCACGCTGCTGACCACCAACTTCGAGAAGAGCCCCAAGGTCGACGACCTGTTCGGCTGGCAGCTCGCGGCGGTCAACCCGGAGGGCATCAAGCGGACCTTCGACCTCTACGAGGAGGCGAACGGCCTGAAGATCGACCTCGGCTACCTCGCGGGCTTCGTCACCAACAACATCAAGCCGCTCGCCGGCGGCGGCCCGCGCATGCTGGCCGTGATGTTCAAGGGCCGCGGCACCATGCTCGTCGAGCGCCTCGAGCCGATGTGCCCCGGCGCCGACAAGGCCCCGCCCGTCGCCTGTCCGGAGGGCAAGGAGGGCGACGCGATCGGCTTCAACATCCGCACCGAGACCGGCGGCGCCCCGACCTTCGCCGCGCTCGGCACCGAGGACGGCCAGATCCAGCCGCTGTCCCCCGAGGGCTCGATCTACGGCTACATCGTCGGCCTCAACCCCGAGAACAACGCCAAGATCGTGGTCGGCTCGCTGCTCGGCCGCATCAAGGAGCGGCTCGAGGCGATGAGCAAGGCCGAGAGCAAGGCCCTCAAGGCCCTCAAGAAGTACTCGGATGACCCCAACGTCGACGGACCCGCCGGCGAGCTCGACTGAGCCGTCCCCCGGCCCGCCCGAGCCCCCGAGCTCGAGCGGGCCTCCTCTCTCGAGCCAACCTCCCGCGAGCGGACCCCCCGCGCCGCCCGCCTCGCCCCGGAGCCCGCGCCCGCCCGCGGGCCCCGCTCGTTCCCGGGTCTGGGTGCTCAACCCCGCGCGCGCCGGCCTGATCGGCTGGCTGCTGCGGTATTACGTGTTCGCGATCGCCTGCCTGATCGTCGCCGCGTTCTACGTCGGCCACCGCACCTACCGCGGCTACGTCGCCGAGCTCCCCGACCTGACGCAGGTCGAGCAGTACGACACGATCGCCCCCGGCGTGACGCGCATCTACGCCGCCGACGGCAGCGTCCTCGCCGAGCTCGCGCGCGAGCACCGGTCCTACGCGGCGATCGACGCCGTCCCGGACGACCTGATCCACGCGTTCCTGTCCGCCGAGGACCGCCGCTTCTTCGGCCACCGCGGCCTCGACTGGCGCGGGCTCGGCCGGGCGATCCTCGCCAACCTGCGCTCCGGCACCGTCGTCCAGGGCGGCAGCACGATCACGCAGCAGGTCGCCAAGGGCTTCCTCGGCGACGAGCGCACGCTCGACCGCAAGCTGCGCGAGGCGCTGCTCTCGGTCCGCATGGAGAGCCGCCTCGGCAAGCGCCGCATCCTCGAGATCTACCTCAACAAGATCTTCCTCGGTCACGGCGCCTACGGCGTCGCCGCGGCCGCGAGCCGCTACTTCGGCAAGGACCTCGACGAGCTGACCCTCGCCGAGTCGGCGATGATCGCCGGCCTCGCCCGCGCCCCCTCGCGCTACAGCCCGGTCACCAGCCCCGAGCGCGCGCTGGCCCGCCGCCGCGTCGTCCTGCACGACATGTTCGAGGTCGGCTACATCACCGCCGAGCAGCTCGAGGCCGCCAGCGCCGAGCCGCTGCGCCTCGTCACCCCCGTCGACGTCTTCCGTCTGCGCGCCCCCTACTACGCCGAGCACGTCCGCCGCGAGATCGCCGGGCGCCTCGGCGAGGCCGCGATGCTGCAGGACGGCCTCCAGATCGAGACCCCCGCCCAGCTCGAGCTCGGCGCGATGGCCCACGACGCGATCGACGGCGCCCTGCGCAAGATGGACCGCCGCCAGGGCTGGCGCGGCCCCGTCGCGCACCTGGCCGAAGAGACAGGTCGCGCGACCTTCCGCGAGCGCGCCGCCGCCGAGTACGGCGCCGACGCGCTGACCCGCGACCCGCAGCGCTGGCGCCTCGGCCTCGTCACCGCCGTCGACCCCAAGCGCGCGCGCGTCACCGTCGGCGGCGCCGAGGCCGTGCTGCCGCTCAAGCGCATGCTGTGGGCCGCCAAGTACGACCGCAACGCGACCCTCAACGACGCGACGATCGGCAGGGTCAACGACGCGATCGAGGCCGGCGATGTCGTGTGGGTGCGCCCGGCCCAGAAGCGCAGGTCGCTGGCCGCGGCCGAGGACGTCGAGGACCCCGATCCGCCGAAGCCCGAGAACACCCCCGAGGGCGCGCTGCCGGAGCCGGTCAAGAAGATCGTCGAGCCGCCGAGCCCGCCGGAGATCGACGCCGAGTCGGGCCTGCCGGTGCTCGAGCTCGGCCAGACCCCGCGCGTCGAGGCGGCCCTCTACACGATGTCGCTCGACAGCGGCTACGTCGACGCGATGGAGGGCGGCCTCGACTACGACCGCTCGCAGTTCAACCGGACCACGCAGGCGTGCCGCCAGCCCGGCTCGGTCTTCAAGGCGATCTACTACTCGCTCGCCCTCGACGGCGACCAGTGGCGCATGGACTCGATCCTCGAGGATCGCCCCTACGTGCCCGAGCCCGGCGAGGAGTGGAACCCGCAGAACCTCTGCCAGAGCCTCGACGGCGAGGTCCTGCTGCGCAGCGCCCTGATCCGCTCGCTGAACCTGCCGTCGATCCGCCTGTTCCAGTCGCTCGGCGCCGACAACGTCGTCGCCTGGGCGCGCCGCCTCGGCTTCACCACCGACCTCATCGCCGACCGCGCCCTCTCGCTCGGCGCCTCGTGCGTGCACATCGACGAGCTCAGCCGCGCCTTCGCGATCTTCGCCCGCGGCGGATCATGGATCGACCCGGTCTACGTCCGCCGCGTCCTCGACAAGCGCGGCGCGGTGCTCGTCGACCAGCGCAGCCCGCAGGACCCCGACGTCGACGTCGCCGGCCGCCTCGATCGCCTCGGCACGATCGCCCTCAAGGGCCCGCGCCAGGTCGTCGACGAGCGCACCGCCTTCCTCATCACCCGCCTCATGCGCGAGGTCGTCACCGCCGGCATCGGCGGCCAGGCCGGTCGCATCGGCGTGCCCGTCGGCGGCAAGACCGGCACCGCCTCGAAGGACACCAACGTCACCGACACCTGGTTCGTCGGCTTCACCTCGCGCCAGATCACCGCGGCCTGGATGGGCGACGACACCTACGAGCGATCGCTCGGCGAGGAGGACGCCTCCTACACCACCGCCGTGCCGATGTGGCGCCAGTACATGACCGAGGTCGTCGCCGGCGTCCCGCACGAGCCGCTCCCGCGCCACCGCCCGCCCGGCCTGACCACCCGCGTCGCCGACGCTCGCACCGGCGAGGAGGTCGTGCCCGGCATGCCGTCCGCGACGCTGTACTTCAAGGAGTGAGCGCGGCTCCTCGCCCGGAGGCGCGCGCCGCAGCGGCGCGTGTGAGCCGCGTCCGCGTCCGCCGCCCGGGACCATCTGCCGCACGCCTCGCGGCCGCGCAGGCCCTCGCCTACACTCGGCGCCCATGACCCAGCCGCTGCGCGTGAGCGCCGTGTCCTTCCTCAACGCCTGGCCGCTCGTGCACCCGCTGACCGGCGAGCACCTGCCCGGCGCGCGCCTCCCGGTCGACGCGGCGGGTCGCCCGCTGTTCGAGGTCAGCACCGCCCTGCCCTCCGAGTGCGCGCGCCAGCTCGAGCAGGGCCTGTGCGACGTGGCGCTGGTGCCGGTCGCCGCCTACGCCGCGCACCCCGAGTGGGAGGTCGTGCCGGAGGTCGGCATCGGCTGCCGCGGCCCGGTGCACTCGGTCGTGCTCGTCGCCGAGTGCCCGCTCGAGCAGATCGCCCGCGTCCACCTCGACGCCGCCTCGCGCACCTCCGCCGTGCTCGTCCAGCTCCTGCTCGCCGCCCGCGGCGTGCGTCCCGAGTTCGTCATCGCCCCGCACCGCGAGGGCCGGGCCCGCGTCGGCGGCCGCGACGCCGCGCTGATCATCGGCGACGCCGCGCTCGGCCTGACCGGCCCGCACGTCCACGACCTCGGCAACCTGTGGCAGGCCCTGACCGGC
>Ga0075163_10006457_pt1 | contig 15539 bp, 13 predicted proteins | sample JI1023141ADNA_FD_71478 | JGI IMG/M metagenome (GOLD analysis project Ga0075163, IMG submission 71478) | Wastewater effluent complex algal communities from Wisconsin, to seasonally profile nutrient transformation and Carbon sequestration -... | ecosystem: Engineered > WWTP > Effluent > Algae... | reverse complement strand
CGTAATATGTGTGTCGATTTGTCCGTGCGTATTCGTTCCCGCACCATTCAAGCTTTGATGCAATAAATCTCCAACATGTTGTGTTACACTTGAAGACGAAATACGAGCATCGGCAAAAGTCCCAGATGTAATATCTGTCGTAGCATGTGTATGACTCGTATTTGCCTTTGTACCTAATTCAGTATTAATTTTATTTGAGCTCCACAATTCGACGTTCGATGTATTATTATCAACGATTTGGCGATGCAATATCCCGCTCGTTAAATGGGCATCAATAATTGTATGACTGTTTATGCCAATATCCGTCAATGAATTATGACTTGTAATAACTTGATCCGAATTATCAATTTTTATCCATGTATTCAAATCTGTTCTGTATACCCAATCACCAATCCCCCAATCGGTTATACCATTTAAATTTGTAGATCCAATTACATTCACTAAATAATAATCTCCTTTTTCGTATGGTCCCCCATTTCCATCATCCAATAATAAATCGGGTACATTTGTTTGGGCATTCCAATTACCTTTCAATTTATTACCACTTGTTGAAACAGCAGGGTTTGCCCATTTTACACCTAATGTTTCTGCAGTATCAACCACTAAAATTTGATTTTGCGCCCCGTTCGGTAGTTGGACAAATTCTGATCCGTCCGACACAAGCATTTCGCCTTTTATTGCCGTCCTTAAGTTGAATTCGGTTTTTAATGCATTTATTGAATTTCGATCAAGTGTTGATCCAGACGGAGAATTTAAAGATCGTTTCATTTTACAATATATATGTATACTATAAAATAATTTTAGATTGTAATTTCTTCAAAAAGGTTTTTCCGAATCATTGGGATTTCATTGTACGCAAAGACCAAAAAATCGTGTGAATTTTGACAATGAGTTCGTAAAAGTGATGCCGATTTACCTTTTTCATATTTTAATTTTTTGTCAAGCTGATATAAAAAATTTGGCTCCGATCCTTTCCATAAAAAAAGGTGTGAACAATTGCGACGTAATTTTGGAGGCATTGAAAATTCTTCCTGACATGTTGCTATGATGGACAAATTTTTATGCGTACTGACATAACCGAAAAAACGATCGACCTTAGAAAATTGTTCTTTTGTCAAAGACTTTAAATCCATGTCTTCAATAATGACTAAATTTTTTACAGTTTTATCGATCATCTTTATGCTTGGTATTTCATAAATTTTTTCATGTTCAATTAAATCATATTCTTCAGATTCGTCATCAAAATGCCAGACATATATTTTTTCAAAAGGTGGATCTTGATTTAAGACGATATTTAAGATTGTGTTGGTCTTCCCAGAATTCGGGCTCGATGCGATGACGATTCGTGCAGGATGGGGGATATCACCCAAATTTTCTAAATTTGTCTGTTCATGAAATTGTTTATCAGGATTGTTAAATATGACCAATTTTCTTTCCGTTTTTTTACTCATGTATATATATGTATGTCAATAAATTATTTTTACTTATTTATAGCTAAAACGTCTTCAACACCTTTAATTAAATCTTTTTCTGGGACATTATTTAAAAGAAATTGTATTTTATCGGCCTTGTTTAGTCTTTTCACTGATCCTGATCCTTTCAACATTCCAGATCCAGTAAAATGGGTTATGAGTCTATCCAGTGCAGTGGATGCAAGACCACTTAAAATGGCCGCTCCTGCCACGGCCAGTGGGATGAATCCTCCTTCAATTTCTGGGTTAAGATTTTCCTTTTTAAGAATATCCTTAATATTAACCTCAATGTGATTCGACCCATTTGGTTTTGATTCCTTTACAATTTTACGTAAACGTTCCGCAGGATCTTTTGCTTTTTTCTTTTCTTGGTCCTTTTTCATTTTCGTTACCGCACCACCACTGAACGCACTCATTGGTAAAAATAAATCTTCTGCAACTTCTTTTGCACCAATTGCCACTGCACTTATTTTACCTAAATATGGTGCATCTTTCGATTCTTTAGCCTTTTCCTTAAATTCTGCGTCTAACTTTTTTACGTTACCTAAAAATTCACTTCTGGTTATTTGACCGGCTTTAAACAACGATGCATTTTTGACATAACCAACATCATGAGATTTGGCCGCCGAATCCAGATCATTAATCGGTGGATCTTTTCTTTCGAATGCTCTTTTAATAACTTGGGTTTTTGGTCCTAAATAATTATATCGTGCACCTGATGCAATTGACCATGGATGCATCTCCCCGGGAAATGCAGGACGAGTTTTAGCTTTTTCACTATCTGTCAATGTACTACCGCCAAATAGATTTTCTTTAAATTGTAATTCGGCCCGATTTTTTCTTAACTCTGCCTCAATGCGATCGAATTTATTTTTCATGTTATATACTACGTTCACATAAAAATATTGTGTCACTTTTGCTTTTCACGAACAATAAATTCACCAGTTATCGTAAATGCTTCTCCATTCGTATCTAAAGCTTGTCCCTTTTCTCCAGTTAAATAAAATGATATTTCGTCTAACGTATAATTCGTCACCTTACATTCCAATGTATTGTTAGGACTGTAATAAACCTGATCACCTACAGAAACGTCGGGGGGTATATTTGCTATAACTGATGTACGTTTGCCATTCACATAAGCACCAGTTGTAAAATTAGTGTTAATTAAAACAGATGATATTGTGTTTACTTTTGTAAGATTCGGGGGGTCATACCAAAGCCCCCCGTTACCTGGACCGGAATTGACATTAGTATACCCCAATATACTACCAATCGACGAATTTGCCCAATTAATATATACACCTGCTACATTAATTTGTACTGATGTTTTGTATGTTGAATCGTCGGCGAAAAAAACGAATAAATCAGTCGGTAGAGCATTATTTGCGAAAAATTGAGCCATATTGTTATTAATAGAATCAATTGAATATAAACCATTTTCAAAAGTCACATTGTATTGTGTGGCACCAACAAAAAATCTTAATTTATTATTTTGCAATTTTTCGGAAATGTTGGGAAAATTCCACCAATATGTGGCAGACAATAAACGGAAAGTTACGTCATCTTTTTCATGGTCAAATGTCAACGGATAGTCATAATTGTATCTCAAATGTGATCCCGTAGAATCAGTATTTTTTAAATATTCGGAAATTGCGAAAATGGGTATAGTTTGTTTGATCATTATATTATAATCTATGAAAATATAAATTATAATACATATGTATATACACAATTAAATGACGACTGTCGATAAAGGAAAAGGAAAAGAATTGGCGATTGATCCCAAAAAGTATGCAATCGATTTGTATAAGGGTGTTATGGGAGAAAAACAGATTAATTATCGGGATTTAATAAAAACATTCGATACGTTTGAGAATAACCAGAAAGTGTTTGTCGTTCTAACTTTCGCACGTGAATATATGAACAAAACTATTGACAATTACGTCAAAGATAGCGCAAAAAAGGGAAGAATTATATTAGTCGGACAAGTGACCGAAGATGAACGCATCACATTAAAAGTGATATATGATGGACAAAAAACTACGGCTGAAGGTATTTTAAAAAAAATATATGCATACATTAACAGTAATCTTTTTGGATTCGTGTCGGCATATTTTAAAGAGTCAGTATTCGACATGATACCAAAAAATATGGATATGCAAATTATTAGCGATCAAATGAATGTATATATTCATTTAAAATTACCGAGGAAAGACATAACACTTGTCGCCCCAAATGATGCTGGACTTCCGCTGGAACCTATACCCTCGCCACCCAATGAACAACCGTCGACGGAGGTTGAACAACCGTCGACGGAGGTTGAACAACCGTCGACGGAGGTTGAACAACCGTCGACGGAGATTGAACAACCATTGTTAGACACGAGTAATATTGAAGGAAATACGTGGATATATACCGACGATTATGGAATGATAGTATTACGTTATATTATAAAAAACAAAATTAATCGGAATACAGAAAAAGAAATTTTTGATAGATACGACAGTTTAAATGAAACTGAGCGCCATGACAGTGCGATTGCGTTCGCAAGAAATACACTTAATACAGAATTAACAGATTATCTATTGGATCCAGAACGATCGTTTGTATACGCGCCATGGCTCGAAATGGAATATATGGATGATCCAATAATCGAACTACTTTTCAAGGTACCGAGACCTTATGATATGGGTCCAATTGTCGATGCAATACGACGGTTTGTTGTTTTAATTTTAAATGAATTAGCATTCGAGAAGTTTTACAAAGATTACACCGTCGTATACTATACAACAAAAAACGCTGACGCACCAGGGTACACCATTCCAGATGAACCGAATGTTGTCAGATATTTGGTGCAATTTGTTGTGGAAAGAAAAGATACGTCTGGTATTTCGACTGGCGTACCCGACACGGTTGCGGTAAGTGATATAAACGATGGCGACTTATTGGACGATCCACCAGAAGAATCACGGCCAGAAGCACCACGGGATTCTAAGGTTGTCGATGAACTTGCACAAGTTGAACAATTAAGTCGACAAATGAGACAAAAAGAAGTCGAACAGTTGAATCCACAGACATTTGCACCACGGGATTCTAAGGATGTCAGTGAACTTGCACAAGTTGAACAATTAAGTCGACAAATGAGACAAAAAGAAGTCGAACAGTTGAATCCACAGACATTTGCAAACACAGCAGGCGCATCGTCAAGTTCTAACGCCGAAACAGAAAAATATGATGGGCTACAGTATATAAAGTTACTCATGCAAGAAGGAGAAATAAAAACAATGTCGGGAAAAGAGGTACAATCATATCTATCAAACGTAAGCACAAAGGATGATCTTTTAAGATTATTGGAACGTGTCAATAAATTCAATATAAATGACATGAATTATTCGGATTTGGTACAACTGATAAAAAATAATCCATATATGATCCCGATAGTAAAAAAATTAATGGAGAAAAAATTATCGTCGGCTCAAAGTCTCGACGAATTAGTGAATGCTATAAAAAAATTAAATGATGTTGGTAAATTGCAACGAACGGTGAATTTGTTGAACGATACAACAAATTATATAACGACTGCAACATTTCCGACAACAAATAGGCCTAAATTGTCCTTTCAAAGAATGAAATTATAATTTGGACAGAAAATATGAATTCATTGTTGAAATAAAAGAATGAAATTATAAACCGAATAAAATAAATTCTACAATATATATATAACACCAATCATGCTAAAAAACGTACGTTATGAATCACACATGCCCAGTAACGGAACAGGGGACAATTTTTCTAATGAATTAAAAATAACTTTCCCTACATCTTCGTTGGATATTCTTGATATGTCATCTGGATATGTTGCAACTACAATCCAGTTGACATTTTATCAAGCAGACGCCACACCTGTTTGGGTTGAAACTGCTCTTCCTGTCGGTTGGTCCATTTCAAATTCTGCGGCGTCTGCTTTGTATTCTAGATCCGAATATAATGTGATGCAAAAACCTGTCGGGTATGCCGACGATTATGCACATGCAGTATATTATAAAGATTTAATTACACAATCTGCGCAAAAATTAGTTAATAATAATTCGTCAAATCCCATAAATTTGTTAAAACGATTTAATAGCACTGGATCAACGTTGGTAGATGTTGCCGCAAATAATAAGGATTCTCTAGGAATAACATCGAAAGCAAAAAACATTTTTACATTGTGTTCAGGTCTACCAGTGTTCAGGGGTAAACATGAAATACCAGGAAATTTAGAACATTCAATATCGTTACATGTTGCAACTGGATATGAAAATGGGATATTATTTCATTCTTCGGGAGCATTGCCAGCCCAATTTAAGGGGGTGACAACTGGGACGGCACCCAAACCGACTGGACAAGTGGCAGGCGATACTTTTATAAATGTGAATGTATTGGAGGTAAAATATAATGTGATGTTATATGAAGGATTGACATTACCTTCAAATACGTACAAATTTAGATTCAATAATTATAAAACTGTTATTAGACCAATTTCCAACGTAAAGGAACAAATTAATATCGATGTCCCCCCAAATGCCACAGATATTTGTGCATTTTTTGCCCCAGTCGATGGATACTCAAATGTGGTATCTGCTCCTAATATGTTCGTGGCAAATTTGGACACAACTGCAAATGCTTTATTGGAATCATATAAGCTTAAATTTGACGGTAACACATATCCACATGCGAACATGAGATTGGACCTTTTGGCGGCATCAAACAATCGCTTGGATAATTCCCGAGCTTTTGAAGAATTTATAGGAATGTCTAGAGATCTCAGCCCCAATGGATCAAGTTTTGATTTTGCATCATTCACATCTAACTTTATGATTTATCAAAAACTCGATAAAATATCTAATAATCGTGCTACTAAGATAGAAATACAATTGGACTTTAGGGCACAACCTGTAAATTCTCGTCTCGTTGTGATATACGATACTGACGAAGAATTGACGATTGAATATGATACTGGAGTACCCAAGAATGTGTACCTTTCCAAAATTATTTAAATTATGCCAGTATAATATATACAAGTCATGCTAAAGTACAAAACTAAAAAACCGACAAATTATTGTCTAGGATCTTCATTTCGTAACAATATAGAATTTGAAATCAATTTATCCCCACATGAACAACTTGTACGAGATTCTATAAGAACCGAAATAAAAGTTGAGATCGACGCATACAGATCGAACGCCCTTGGAACTGCTTGGGAACAGAGTAGGTTATTTGCGGACGAATATGGCATTGTTTCTAACCCCGCAGATGTTTTTTTCACGAAGGGGCAGACGATGATTAACGATACTGCATTAAGTGTGACAGACGATTACACACAAACAAATTATTTAAAGAATGTTATGTCAAGAACTCCACAAAAAAACTTAAATAATTATTCGATGAATCCAATTTTGTCGGACAGTGTGACAAAAAAAGATCTAGCGTCTTACACATTAACAAATGAAACACTCAACGATAAAATATGCCTCAGTCCAGGTTTGACAAAAATTACAGCAACATTTATGGGAGAACTTGGGACATTATATACGGATGATGATATCCCAGGGAATTGTAAGGTTACCGTTTTTTTGACAGCAAATGATAAATATGCATCATCACTATATCGCCGTGTCGGTGATGGCCAGGGGGTTTCTGCAAGGTTTGAATTGTATGCTTTAGTGTATGATAATGATCCCGTACCGACGGTAGGTGCCAATCGTTTTTATATAAGATCTTCCATTGTTGGACTGAATATGTTATATGCCGTAAGCGTTGTTGAAAAACCACCCAAACATTTGAAAGAAATACAGTATGCCGAAATATATACGGTTCGCGTGCCACTTATAAATCGCGTACTTTATCAAGAACATGTTACTGATTTACCTTTATCAATTTCGGCATTTGCGGTAATGTTTCGAAATGTAGACCATGATGATAATACAGGATTACGAAAAAATTTTAATATTGTTGATTTTGATGTTGCCAATTTAATTAATTTTGAATTTAAATATGGTGATGTGACTTTACCTCGTGATAAATTGGCAGTCGATTTCAGCCAAAATGTCGATTATGATAGGAGACATAATTATAAAGTTTTTCAAGAGTATATCAATCAAATCGCAGAATATAATAATGGTAATGGATCATTGCTATCGATGACACAGTGGAGTGCATGTCCCATTTTATATTACATGGTTAGAAAACCAAGAAACGATGCGAATAATAAACTCACATCTAGATTGACATTTAAAGCTAATCCTGCCCCCGTCAACCCATTGGACACAATTGCGAATATGGAAATGGTCATTTTCGGATTTAAGCAAAAATTAGCATCACTGCATTATAATGAAAATGGTCTCATTCGAGAAATCACGGTCGATGAATTGTAATTTATTTTATTTTCATGCCTCATAATATAAGATGAATTCAAAATACAAATATGAAGGCATGGAAGGTGATGGACCAATATTATCAACAATTGCAAATCTTGCTATGAAAGCGATATCACATCTTTTACCTGGACTTTTATCTAAAGGGGGTGAAAAGGTGGGCGAGGTTATCGGAGATTTAGTAGGTTCAAAAATCAAAGATTTACACACAAATATGACACAATCTGGAAATGGTACGAGATTATTAACAGTCGATGGGGGGAAAAGAAAATATTCTAAAGTTGTATCACAAAAAGCATCGTCATATCTATCAGGGTTAACGCCTGGAAATTTTCCACTCATGGATGGTGAGGGAACAAAATTAGCGGGAACAGGCACAAAATTAGCGGGAAAGGGAACGAAACTCGCGGGACGTGGTACCAGGCTCGCGGGGAAGAGGTCAGAAAATGTTGTCAGGTTTGCGGGTAAAAGTCATCTCCAAATGGATGAAATGGTCGGTACTGGTGTTATGAAAATGACTGGTAATGGTCCAAATGAAAAATTATATAGAATGTATTATAATAAATGTCTAAAAAATATCGTTAAGGTTGTTGGAGATTCAACGACCAACAATACAATGTTAGATAATTTAGGAAAATATTTATTCGGTACAAAATATGGTGGTGCAATCCCCAGTGACAAGATTAAGGACATTAATAAAGATAAATATTATGTAGCTAATTATGATAATTCTACCCAAGAAGGTTCACATTGGGTCGCTATCTGTGACGGTCATATATATGATAGTCTAAGTACACCTAAGGAATTACTGGAAGAATATAATTCGGATTACAAAAAAAAAGGGCTTAAATATGTGTCTAAAACGATGATCCAAGATCCAGCCGATACAAACTGTGGACAACATGCAATTGCATTTTTATTATTACATCATAAATACGGTTCATCTGTATTTAATGTGATGTAAAAATTTTTTATTCGTTCAATATAGTATATTAAGCGATTAAATGTTTCAAGCAAGATTGCAAGGCATAAATATAGAACATGTTAAACCAATTCTTGAAAAAAAGGAACAAGTTGAACATATTGATATTGTTGAGAATATTTTAAAATCATTCAATTTAATGGTTGATCGTGTCAATGATATGAACGGGAATATATTGACGTTATCGCAAAAAATTGATAATGGTAATGATAATGTATCTTTGGCTACGACTGTAAAAGCAGACCCATTACAGTCGTTTTTTTCGGCAGATATTGAAAAAAAGAATTTAGAATGTATTAAAAAAATAAAAGACGATGTTGAATACATTAGGGAAGAATCGAAAAAATCTAGTCAAAATACAAAACAATGTAGTACGACAATGAATGATATTTTCGATAAAATTATTGAGATTGAAAAACAAATTGACGTTTTAACAAAATGCCCACCTAAGGAAGATCCACCCAAAAAAATATCTACAAAAGTACCAACCAGAAAAAAGGATTATGGATTGTAATGATTATACCTCAAATGGAGGCACGGGGTTAGGAGGAGAAATAAAAGGTTGATCAAAATTAGGTCCAGGGTTTATATATTGTAATACTGGATTTGATGCCAAAACGGATCCCTGATCAAAATCACATGGAGGTAAAATGACCGTTTGTGGTGATTCTGTATTTTGTTCTTTTTTTCGTTTCATTATGCATGCAAAATACGATAATAGGTAACATGCCTGAGAGCATATTAAAAATATTTTGTCCTTTGAAAATTCTTTATTATCGCATGATATATATATGGCCAATTGTGATAATATTGAGCCTGCGACAAATAATAAGAGGCTTGATAATGGCACCATCCTTGATAGTTTCTTTAGCTTTTCTGTCATGTATATTTAACTATTCGAAAATAAAATAAATTCGTTTTAAATAAAATATTATTTTCATTGATATATATATAACAACAAAATGCCCAGATCTAAGAAAACCGTAAAACCAGTCGTCGTAGCACCTGTATCCGTACCTGCACCCGAACCAGTAAGTGTAACTCCAGTAGAAAAAAAAGGAGAGGTCGCAAGCAGTCCGAGCGATCTATCGAAAACGCTAAATTTCGGGAAGAAGTACAAAGGATTGTCATATACGGAAGCTTGTCAGGATAAGACATATATTAACCGTTTGCGTAATTCTAAAATGTGTAAGGATAATGTCGATGTAAAGGAGTTTCTCAGTTATTGCGATTCTCAATAATTTGTTATAATTAAATGTTTATCCACTCGTTTTCCAAGTTGATAAATTTTAGTATATTCACCTTTAATAAAGTCCTTATAAATTATTTCTAACAATTTCATCTTATTTATTATCAACATTATCTTACATTTCGAGGTTTTCAAATGTTCTAAAATAACCATAATCATATCTGTATTATCACCATCTTTATATTGTTCACAATATGATGTATTATTACTAAAAATGTAAGGTGGATCCAAAAACACAAAAGCCGATTCGTCATTTTTGTATTGTTCTAATATGTCAATATAATCATTGTTAGTTATTGTTGCTTTTTTCAATACAGTAATGTCGGTTGGCAATATTTCATGCGTTATCCGTTTTTTGAACATACTACCCCTTATGATGATACGACTTATAATTTCATTTTTCACATAGTCTGGTATATCTGTTATTTTGTCATAAAAATCTATTACATGTTCTTTATATTGACAATTTAAATATGTGTCCTTGATAGTGTCGATGTATTTTTGATAATTATTATAAATCCAATACATGGCAGGGTCAGTATCGTTTATGTGGATTTTTTCCATATCCGAACATACCCGAGATGATACCGCAAATGATCCTGCGAACGGTTCAACGACCGTTTTTACGTCTTCTGGTTTTGGTAGGAAAATCTTAAAAAACTTAATATCGGTGTCTTTATTTCCATGTCTTCCAACGATCTTTACACACCTAGGCATTATAATTTATGTATATACTTATATCATAGAATATTAATTAACTTGGTCTGGGTGCATTAACCGTATATGTCTATTTTTCGAATAATAATTTAAATCCTTGTTGCATGTATCACAATGATATGTACAACCTTTACCCTTGAAATTTATGTAATATTGTTTCGTTCTTTCAGTGATCGATAATTCGGATTGTGGACGACCAACCTTTTTTTTTACGATATCAATATTATCAATCTTCGGTTTTGGCGGTCGCCCCCTTTTTCTTTTTATAATGTCGATATTATCTGGTTTGGGTTTTGGTGGTCTACCCCTCCTTTTTGGTTCAATGGTATCCATTTTTAATTTATTATTATGAGTATATATTTAAGCTATGTATAATAATTAATTTATATTTAATATAATAAATTATTGTCAAGTTTAAAAATTAATTAATTAATTAAATATAATAAAATAATTTAATTTAGGTTTAAAGAAAAATATATATTAATAATTATAAATATTTTCCCGACCAAATATAAAACAATGTTCAAGAAAATCACCACCAAGAGTTCACCAAATAGCAAAAAAAGCACACCAAGCAAACCAAGCATAAATAATGGTGCATTAAGTGACATGCTTAATAAATATCCAGAATTTGAAAAAAAATTAAGTACGGCTAATAATGCCCTCACAGGACCACCACCAAAAAAGAAAAAAGAAAAATACTTTGTGGGGAAGAAAAACAAGATCGAAAAAAAGATGGCAAATTATAGAAAAGTCCAGGACTTGGCAAGATCTTTAAAAGATCTTGGCGTTGTTAAGGATGTTCAATTAAATCAACGCATCAATGTAATCAAAGATAAATTACACGAGCCGTTACAAAAAATATATGACGATTTAACGGAAATTGAATATACACATAGTCGACATTTGGATGATGTTGTAAAAGGAAATGCACCACGCGATGACACGATGGAAAATAGATTTAAAAAACTTAATGACAACCTTAATAAATTGAATCCTAAATTTTATGAAAATGAACGAAGACAACAATTAGATTATGTTGAATATTTATTTAAAAAAGGGTTTGACAAAGTAAACAAGCAAGAAGAAGCACAATTAATTAAAAAAATAGATAGATATATTGTCCCATGTAAATTTATAGTGGTCCTAAAATCCGCAGGAGATGACGACGAAGAAGAAGTTGAAGAAATCGAAAAAAAAATTAAAAAAACTCAAAACAATAATATTATCCGAATCACACCACCCAAAAACGCACCAGTTTATAAGGCAAATGGCAGGCCAAGAAATAATGTTAGTTTCGTAACATCTTATAAAAATTTTATTTTTCCATTAAAAAAACCAAATATGACAGACATAAATAATGCGATCGAAGAATATTTTAATATGTCACCACATATGACATTAATTACAGTTGTGTCGGTTGGCGACGTGATACCTATTTCAGTCAATAAAAAAGAAGAAGTTTTTAAAAAAATGCGTACGAAAAAATTGTTTCATTCGACGTTAAGTTATGCATTTAACAGAGAATATGAACAATTAGAGCATAGACAGGATAATAGATGCGTGTTTGATTATTTAAAATATGAATTCACAGGGCTAAAATTCATCCCTAAAAAAATGTTATGTGAGGAATATTTTAAAGCGTATTTCAAAATCAAAAGATTGACAGATGGAATCGAATTAACAAAAATGATATCATATGTTAAACAATGTGTATATGTATCTATGTATGTGTTCACCCCATTAGGTGACATAGAATACAAATATAAGGCAGATGTCAGCCTATTCGCACTAGTATTTATGGTCGATATGGAGCATCTACACCCCGTCATAAATAGTGATTATAAAATGTCGATCATCAAAAGTGGAAAGTTTGATTTATCGGATTTTAAATGGAGTGTAAATTATGACGATGCATTGTACATAAAATCGCGTAATCAATTATGTAACGCTATAGGCAAGAGGACATTATTTAAAACTGAAACCGAAATAGTTAACAATAAAGTATTATTAATTGAAGAAAGTTTAGATTTTATGGAAGTCGAAAAAATTGTACAAGATCACAATAAAATTATCACAACTAATTTTAAATATGATAATGGACGTTTGGTGGCGTTCGAAAATAACGGGAAAGTATACGAAAAGACACACGAATACGAATCAAGAGTGGAATTATTAAAAAATCTAAAAAATACATATGACAATGAATTATTTGATTTTTCTAATCAATCATATACACGTATTGGAGTAGATTTATATAATTATAAATATGGAAATTTAAAAAGTATGTCCTCTAGAATGTCCCCTAAATTGTTCAATCTATTCGAAAAATATAATATTGTGCCATATTTAAAAACTTTAACGCATGATCTCGCAATGGATGAAAATAAACAAAATATGACATTTGATGTTAATAAATCATATTCTCATGTTATTCTATCAAGAAACGAAAACGAACATTATAATGTGTTCTCCCCGTTTGATAACATTGAACCTTATGACGGTGGTAATATTGTTAATGGTGAATATTATGTACATAAAAAATTTGAATTAGCCAAGGGATCACGGATCATCATGAAAAAGGGATTTTATCCACATTGTTTTATTAAAAAATGTATAGCAAATCAATATATTACAAAGGACGATATTAAATATTGTGTATTGTGTAGATCAACAATTGCATCAAAACCATTAACCGAATTTGTAAAATATTTTTTTGATAAATACCCAATTGAGGCAAAACAAGTTATTAATAATTTTATTGGATCATTGGCCAAAATGTACAACAAAAAGGATAAAGCATGCAATGCCAACAATATGGACTTAGCTTTATACATATATTTTAAAGAATGTGATAAAAAAGATACAGAAGTCGACATAGATGTACACGAAGGATTATATAAAATCCGTTCACGGGTACGAACCCCGACATATACGAATACATTACCAGTTCACAGAGCTATTATCTGTGGTGGAATATGGAACCTCAATGAATTGTTTTTAAAAGTCAACATCCCGAAACTTTCAAAAGTGATCTCATATAGCACAGATTCGATAAGCATTAAATATGAAAGATATTTGGGAGAAGATGATATTGATGATGATGATACGAAAAAATTTAAACAAATTGTTGAAAATTGTAATAAAAAAATCGGTGGATATGGTCAGGAAAAATACCACTGCCGGGGAATGCTCTTAGATAATTCATGGGATAATGATGATTACATACCAGAACCCAAAAAAGAAATAACATATTATACCAGGGAAGATGTGCCCAGATTGACCCAAGAAGGAAAGAAATTTTTATTGACTGGTGGTCCAGGATGTGGAAAAAGTCACACACTAAAACACTACATGTATAAGCCAGGTGATCTGGTTATGAGTTTTACCAATAAAATAGTATCCATATTACAAAATGGTATGTCCGTTTTTACATTGGATAGTCGTTTTATGAAATGTAACGTTGATTACGATAAAGATATTTTATCAAGGGTCGACGGATACAATAATATATATATTGACGAATACAGCATGACAAATACATATCACATGATGATATTACATTCATTATGGAAAAGTGGCAAACGCATTATTTTTATTGGCGACGTTAACCAATGTTTGCCAGTTGAAACAACACAATATGATTATGTAAAATGTGATGAATTTTTAGAAATGATTGATCATAATATTGTGAAATTGGAATATATCCCTGGAAAATGTAGACAAGACAATAAATTGATTGAATGTATTAATTACTTTTTGAAATACAGTAAATTACATCCAATGATGAAAAATAAAAAAATTAATGAAAATGTTAATATCAATGTCACGAAATTTAACAAATATCAAAATTACAATGCGGAATTAAATAAACGTATTGTTGACAGAATATCAGGAGGCCTGCCATTATTTGCAGGTTGTCGATTAGTTGGAACGAAAAAGAATATCGAATTTAAAATTTATCCTAGTGAATTGTACACAGTCATATCCATAATGAATGGATTGATTAAATTACGATCCGAAACAAAAAATATAATCGAACTCCCCGTTAAGTTGATAGGATCGCATTTAGATTATGGCTACGCACTCACAGTATACAAATATCAAGGTTCAAGTATTGATGAAGGTTATAATATTCGTAATGTAGAACATATGAGCAAACGCGAAATGTACACCGCTATGTCGAGGGCTACATCATACGAATATCTTAACTTTGATTACACTGACAGAGAATTTTTAAACAACGATACAAATATTATTAATGTCTGCAATCAAAAGACGTTAGAGACAATATTTAAGGAAAAAGAATTAAAAGAACGAATTGACAACACCAAGAAAACCGACGAAGAATTGCAAGAAAAAAAGGACAAAAAGGACAAAAAGGAAAAAGAAGAAAAAGATAATAGAAAGAAATACGAGATTACGAAAATCAAGACATTCACCGATAAATTTGAACCTAAGATAAACACAACTGGAGACAAATTAAGAGCCACAAATCGTGACGGTACGAGACTATCAATATCGTATAAAAAAATGGGGATTGAATCGGCGATGATCAAAATGAAAGAACTTTTAAATATTTGAAAGAATGGCATATTATTGTGTTTACAAAAAATTGTGACCACAATATTTTGAGAAGTTGGGATCGTGCCTTCGGCACTCTGGACATATGGGGCAAAAAAATGTGGTCAAAACGAGTGCAC
>Ga0075163_10006456_pt1 | contig 15542 bp, 11 predicted proteins | sample JI1023141ADNA_FD_71478 | JGI IMG/M metagenome (GOLD analysis project Ga0075163, IMG submission 71478) | Wastewater effluent complex algal communities from Wisconsin, to seasonally profile nutrient transformation and Carbon sequestration -... | ecosystem: Engineered > WWTP > Effluent > Algae... | reverse complement strand
GGTGGTGCACCTCGATGGTGGCGCGGGCGATCGCGACGGGATCCGACACCTGACTTGCGCGCTTCCCGCGTCACTCCAGGTCTGTTCCGCGGGCAGCGTGAGGTGCACTGGTCGCGCTTCGAGATCTCGACGCCCCGCGCGCCTGAACTGCTACTCGTCATCGCGCTTGCGATGAACAGGGTCTTGAAGAACCGTTCGCGCGAGCTCAGGCCAGACCTTTCCATCGCTTCCCCCGGTATAACTCCGGTTCACAGCACCGAGAACGGAGAACATCACCAACTTGTTCCTGGATGGTCTGGACCCACGTCGGACATGCGCCGCAAGGCCTGCCTGCCGATCGAAAATGCGGCGCCGGGCGCGTTCTCTCTGCCGAAAGAAGATCTCCCGGGAGGTTCGCGTTTCAGCGTGACGGAACGGTGCGGCGGTCGGTGCTGCTCGAGGTGGCGCGGGCGATCCGTTCGGCGGGCAGCGAGAAGTCCGCTGGTCGCGCTTCGAGATGATCGGCGCACCTTTGCCCGGCTCGTTGAAGTAGCTCTCCGCGCGGGCACGCACCGGAACTGATGCGACGAGTCGGGCCCCTGAGATCAGATTCCGCGGGGAGCGCCGGTCGTCGGACGATCGATGTCGATCCGCGCGCTGGTCGCCGCGGCGAGCTGCGCCGCGAGGTCGCGCACGGACGGCAGCTCCGTCGACGGCACGTCCCACAACCGCAGCGTGCCATCGCGCGATGCGCTGACCAGGTGCACCGGGTCGCGCCACAGCACGCGATTGACGCTGAGCGCGTGGCCGCGCAACACGCGGTGCCGCTCCGACGCGAGATCCCACACGCGGATCGTCTTGTCGTACGACGCCGACGCGAGCTTGGTGCCGTCCGGCGAGAACGCGACGTCGAGCACCAGATCCTGATGACCGCGCAGCACGCGCAGCACGCGGCCGCTCGCGGCATCCCAGACGCGGACGGTGCGATCGCCCATGCCGGCCGCGATCCGCGTGCCGTCCGCCGAGTACGCGATCCGCGAGACCGAGTAGTTCCCCGTCGGCAGCTCGACCATGCGATCGCCGTCGAGCATCACCAGGCCGTGATCGCAGCGCTGCAGTAGCAGGCGATCGCGCACCGGCTCGAACTCGGCCTTCGCGATGCACCACTGCGGCCCCGCGCCGAGCTGGAGCGGCGCGCCGCCATTGGCCGGGATCAGCGACGCGACCTCGCCGATCTGGACGGCAACCCGACCATCGCGCGCCACCGCGAAGCCGCGCACCGGCTTGGCCTGGCTGACCAGGAGCTTGGCCTCGCCCGTCTCGAGGTCCCACTTGCGCAACGTGCCGTCGACCGACGACGTGTACGCGAACTTGCTGTCCTTGGAGAACTCGATGTGCGAGATCGGCGTCTTGTGACCGCGCAGAGTCAGCGACTTGCCGGTGCGATCGCGAACCTCGAGCGACCAGTCCGCCGCCGGCACCAGCAGCTTCTCGCCATCGGGTGACGGGAACCCGAGGCCGAGCCCGTTGGTATCCGCGGCCCACGAGAACAGCGGCTCGCGATGGCCGCTCGTCAGGTTCCAGCGCGCGGTCTCCGTCGTGGTCTTGGTGCGCAGCAGGGTGCCATCGACCTCGAGGTTCTCGATCGGCGTGCCCTCGACGAGCGCCCGCGCACCCGGTTGCTCGATCACCCAGACGCGGATGCTGCCATCGAGGCTGTTGCTGACGACCTGGCGCTCGTCGTTCGAGAACCGCGCGCGATAGACATCGTCGTCGTGGCCGCGCAGCACCTGCGAGGTGCCGTCCGCGACGGTCCACACGCGTACCGTGCTGTCGTCGCTCGCCGACAGGATGCGGCGACCGTCGCGCGTCCACTGCACCGTGTAGATCGCGTCGGTGTGGCCGCGGAGGTATCGGGTGGCCAGCGTCTGGAGATCGACGATCGCGATGTCGTGGACGTCACCGGCGACCGCGACCGAGCGACCATCGGGTGACCACACGACCTGGTTGAGCTTGGGCGCCTCGTAGTCGAGCAGCTTGATCAGCTCGCCGCCCGCGTATGGCACCGTCCACAGCGTGACGCCGTCGTGGAGGATCACGCGATCGCCCTGCGGCGACAGCATGATCCGCTCGATGAACTTCTGGGTCTGCGCGAGCGGGCGCGTGCCGTGCTCGTCGACGGCCGAGATCGAGTTGGGCGAGGTGGCGACCACGCGATGGCTCCAGTTCTGCGAGGCCACCACCGTGCGGTAACTCGAGCCCTCGCCGATCACCTTCGTGTCGCTGCCATCGATCGCGAGATCGAGCGGCGCCCCCGACTCGAAGTGCACCAGCACGCGTGCGCGATCGGCCGAGAAGTGGATCGACGCCACCGCGCGATCGGCACGCCCGATCACCTTCGGATCGCGGCTCCGCTCGTCGAGGGGCCACACGGTGATCTCGCCGAGCATCCCGCCGGTGACCGCGACGCTGCCGTCGGGCGACATCGCCAGCACCTCGGGCGACGACTCTGCACGGCCGAGCCGGCGCTCGCCACCGTTCGCGAGATCGTAGGCGCGCACGCTGCCATCGCGCACCACCGCGACGACTTGCTTGCCGTCGGGCGTGAACGCCGCGTCGAACACCCAGTCGCTCGGGCGGAACACGTGGCGCGCGACGCCGAGGGCGATCGCCTCGTCGACGACGTCGAGCACGTGCGCGCGATCGGGATCGGTGAGCTCGTAGGTCTTGAGCCACGCGAGCGAGGCCGTCGGATCCTTGCGCAGCGCCGTGGCCGCTTGCAGGAACACCAGATCGCGCTGCCGCTTCTCGGAGTCGCGCCGCGCATCCTCGGCGAGCTGGCTGTTGGTCTGCGCGATGTTCCTCTCGGCGACCACGCGGCGGAACGATTCGACGCCGACCACCGCGAGCGCGATCATGCTGATGATCGCCATCGCGACCATCCCGCGGTGCGCCGCGAGCTTCTTCCGCAGCAGCGCCCAGGTCGAGTACGAGTGCGCGCTGACCAGCTTGCCGGTCTGGTAGCGACGGAGATCCTCCGCGATCGCGGAGGAGTGTTCGTAGCGCGCCGAGGGATCGCGCTCCATCGCCTTGTTGACGATCGTCGCGAGCTCGCCGGGGACATGCGCGACGTTGCAGATCGGACGCGGCGGACCGGCGATCACGCGCTCGAGCGTGGCCTGCGGCGTGTCGTCGTGGTGCGGCGGCGCACCGGCGAGCAGCTCGTAGAGCACGGCGCCGATCGCGTAGACATCCGCCCGTTCGTCGACCAGCTCGCCGCGCGCCTGCTCGGGAGACATGTACGCCGGCGTGCCGACGACCTTGCCGCTCACCGTCGACACGCCCGAGCCGGTGGCGATCATCAGCTCCTCGGGGACGTCGGGGACATCTCGCCTGGTGTCGCGCGCGAGGCCCCAGTCGACGACGATCGTCTCGCCGAACTCTCCGACGATCACGTTCGACGGCTTGAGATCGCGATGGATCACGCCCTGGCTGTGCGCGTACCCGACGGCGTCGGCGACCGCGATCACGTGCGGCAACAGCGCCAACCGATCGCGCAGCGTGGAGCTGCCGTTGATCAGCTCCTTGAGGGTGCGGCCCTCGACGAGCTTCATCACGTAGTACGGATCGCCGCTCGGCCAGCGCCCGGCCTCGTGCACCGGGACGATGCCGGGATGCTCGAGACGCGCGGTGATCAGCGCTTCGCGCAAAAACCGCGCTTCGTTCGCCGCGGTGGAGCCGTTGGCCGCGCGCGGCAGCAGCTCCTTGACGGCGACGGTGCGGCCGAGCCGCTTGTCGACCGCGCGCACGACGCGACCGAGCCCACCGCGCGCGTGCTCGCAGACCTGTTCGTAGCGTTCCGGATCATCCGTGTGGATGTCCTGCGGACGCTCGCGCTCCGGCGCTGGACCCTCGGCGTCAGCGCGGGGGCTCAGCGTTTCGGTGCGATCTGGGACGGGGGGAGGGGCCATCGGCAGGTCCGGTGGGCTCAACCTGCCCTACCTTCACGAGATTCCCATCATAGAGATCTGGGCTACGCCTGCGATCGAATTCTGCTGTTTCTGACTTGTTCGCAAAGTAGAGTCCGCGGCCATGCGCACCCTGCTTGCGGTCGTCGTTCTGGCCGCCTGCTCTCCAAACGATCGGGACAACCCTGCGGCAGACGGACCGTCGCAGCCTGATACGTCTCCTGACGGTCCACCGCCCGTGGAGTTATCGCGTGTTTACGCGCATGACGGACGTGTCACGAACGGAGGCGGTGCGGCCACGCCATCGGCGCTGTACCTGCTGAACTCCGCCACGCTGGCAACCACGAAGATCGGGATGATGCCCGAGCTCGACACCCAGAGTCTCACCGACCTGGCGATCGACAAGAACGACAACATGTTCGGCATCACGTTCGACAAGCTGTTCTCGATCAACCCGCAGACCGCCGCGGCCACGCTGATCGGTCCGATGGACATCAACAACGCCACGTCGCTGTCCTTCGTCCCCTCGGACATCAACGACCCGGCCAGCCCCGACATCCTGGTGACCGCCAGCTCGTTCGGCGATGTCGTGCAGATCGACCCCGCCACCGGCACCACCACGCCGCTCGGCAACTACGGCATGGTCAACGGCATGCAGATCGTGTCCTCGGGCGATCTGTTCGGCGTCCAGGGCCTCGGCATCTTCGCCACGGTCGATGTCGGCACGGAGGACGGCCCCGACTTCCTCGCGCGGATCGATCCGGTGACCTGGAAGGCCACCCCGATCGGCATCGGCACCGGCTTCAACAAGATCTTCGGCCTCGGCTTCTGGGGCGGCGTGATCTACGGCTTCGTCGATCTCGGCGCCGGCAACGGCGGTCAGATGATCCAGATCGATCAGAACACCGGCGCGGGCACGCTGCTCAGCTCGAGCCCGATCCGCTGGTTCGGCGCGGGCGTCGCTACCGACGCTCCGATCCTTCAATAGTCCCGTTCGGCGTGTAGATCTTGAAGCCCTTGTCGGGCTTCGGGCGAACGTGGAACCAGTAGTAGTAGCCGCCGCCCGCGAGCGCGAGCGCGAGCACCAGCAGCACGACCTTGAGGTTGAGCCAGCGATTCGCGCGGACCTCGCGCTGGCGCTGGGTCGGCCCGAGTGGCACGGGCGGCGCGGCCTGGCGCGCGGCGAGCTTGGCCGAGCGCTGGACGACGTACGCCTGATCGATCTGGAGCTGGTCGGCGCGGACCTCGCTCTCGACCGGCACCGAGAAGCGGGGGTCGTCGACGAGGTCGGGCGGTGGACCGACGCGGTCCAGTTGAGGTCCTGACCGGATCGTCGGTGACGGTGCGAGATCCGTGGCGGTGGTATCGCGCTCGTCGAGCGACACCACGCCCGCGTGATCGAGCGCGGCGAACGGATCCATGCCCGACGTCGAGACCTCGACAAGAATCTCCGTGGTCGGAGCGACGGCGAACGGCTCGGGCTCGCGCTTGACCGGCGCCCCGCTCGGATCGACATCGCGCAGGAGCTGCCTCGCCTGCCCCGCGGTCGGCCGCAGGTTCGGGTTGTCCGACAGCAACGCGCGCACGAGCGGCTTGAGCGCGCCGGGCACGTCGGCGATCGCGCTCTCGGACTCCTGCTTCTTGATGAACAGCAGCTCCATCGTCGGCGCGCTCCACAGCGGCCGCCCGATCGACATCTCGGCGAGCATCACGCCGATCGCGTACATGTCCTGGGAGGCCGCGGGCGGCGCACCGTCGAGCGCGACCTCGGGCGCCATGTAGCGCGGCGTGCCGGAGACCAACCCGGTCGCGGTCATCGCCGTCGTCGGATCGACGAGCGAGCGCGCGAGGCCGAAGTCGAGGACCTTGACGTGGTCACGCTTGCCGGCGACCAGCATCACGTTCTCGAGCTTGAGATCGCGATGGACGATCTGCAGATCGTGCGCGGCCTCGAGCGCGTCGCACAGCTGGGTCCCGACCGCGATCACGCGCGCGATCGAGAACGCACCCTGCTGGTTGATCGCCTCGAGCAGCGTGGTGCCGTTGATCAGCTCCATCGCGAGGAACAGCCGGCCGTCGGCGTTCTGGCCGAAATCGATGACCGGGACGGTGTTCGGATGCTGCAGGGTGCTGGCGAGCTTGGCCTCGCGGAAGAACCGCTGGATCGCTTTGACGTCCTTCTCGATCGCGCGGTCGAGGACCTTGAGCGCGATCTCGCGCCCGATGCTGAGCTGCTTCGCCCGATACACCACGCCCATGCCGCCCTTGCCGAGCGGGGCGAGCACCTCGAACCGGCCGTCGATGGTCGTGCCGAGGAGATCGTCGCCGGTGTCGACCACGATCAGGCGTTCCCCACATGACGCACACGCGGATCCCGCCTGTGCCGAGGCAACTGGAGCCACCTCACAGTTCGAGCAGACGATCATCCCGGGCCCAATTTACACCCGTCGTCGGGGCGCCAGGGCGAGCGCGGCGCTATGGTTCGCGCCATGTCATCAACTGCTCGACCGATCCGTCGCGTCGCAGTGCTCGGCGCCGGCGTGATGGGGAGCGGGATTGCCGCCCACTGTGCCAATGCGGGCATTCCCGTCGTCCTCCTCGACATCGTACCGCCCAAGAACACCGACCCCTCGAAGGCCGCCCGCGATGCGTTCGCCACCGGCGCGCTCGCGAAGACGCTGAAGGCGAAGCCCGCGGCGTTCATGCATCCGCGCAACGCGGTGCTGGTCTCGACCGGCAACCTCGAGGACGACCTCGCGAAGACCGCGGACTGCGATCTCGTGATCGAGGCCGTGATCGAGCGGCTCGACATCAAGCAGGCGCTGTTCGCGAAGCTCGAGGCGATCGCCCCGAACGCGATCATCGCGTCGAACACCTCGGGCCTGCGGATCGCCGACATGCTGGTCGGCCGCACCGAGCAGTTCAAGAAGCAGTTCGTGGTCACCCACTTCTTCAACCCGCCTCGCTACATGAAGCTCCTCGAGCTGGTCGCCGGGCCGGAGACCACCGACGAGGTCAAGCAGACCTGCGAGAAGTTCGGCAAGGAGATCCTCGGCAAGGGGATCGTGTGGGCCAAGGACACGCCGAACTTCATCGGCAACCGGATCGGTCTGCACTCGATGATGACCACGATCCACCTGATGCTCGAGAAGGGGCTCGCCCCTGAAGACGTCGACGCGATCACCGGCATCCCGATGGCGCACCCGAAGAGCGCGACATTCCGCACCGCGGATGTCGTCGGCCTCGACACCGTCGGTCACGTGGCGGCGAACTGCTACTCGAGCCTGACCAGCGACGAGGACCGCGACACGTTCAAGACGCCCGCGTACATCACGGCGTTGATCGGGAAGGGCATCCTCGGCGACAAGACCAAGGGCGGCTTCTACAAGCGCGTCGGCAAGGACATCCAGACGCTGGACCCCGCGACGGGCGAGTACCGCGCGAAGAGCGGCAGCCCGGAGATCGCGGCCGCGACGAAGAGCGTCGCGAAGATCGAGAACCCGCGCGAGCGCGTCAAGAAGCTCGTCGAGGCGCCCGGCATCACCGGCGAGTTCGCGTGGACCGTGCTGTCGCGCAGCCTCGCGTACGCGGCGCGCCGGATCCCCGAGATCACCGAGTCGATCGAGGCGATCGACAACGGCATGAAGTGGGGCTACGCGTGGGACCTCGGCCCGTTCGAGGTGTGGGACGCGCTCGGTACCAAGGACACGATCGCCCGGATGAAGAAGGACGGCATCGCCCTCCCCGCGTGGATCGACAAGGTCGGCGACAAGTTCTACGACGGCGACAAGATCTTCAGCCCCACCAAGGGCGAGTACGTCGCGCGCGCCGTCGATCCGCGGGAGATCCCGTGGGAGATCATGCGCAAGGGCAGCGCGCCCGTGCTCGGTAACCGCGGCGCCGAGGCGTGGGACCTCGGAGACGGCGTCCTCGGGTTCACGTTCAAGTCGGACTACAACTCGATCGACGACAACGTCATCGCGATGATCCATCAGGCGGTCGACCGCGCCGAGAAGGACTTCCGCGCGATGATCATCTTCAACCACGGCGACAACTTCTGCGTCGGCGCGAACCTGATGGCCGTGCTCGGCGCCGCCATGCAGAAGCAGTGGGATCAGCTGCGGAAGATGATCCGCGACTACCAGTACGGCACGCAGCGGCTCAAGTACTCGACGATCCCGGTCGTCGCGGCGCCGTTCGCCGGCACGATGGGCGGCGGGCTCGAGCTCTGCATGGGCAGCGATGCCGTGCAGGCCGCGGCGGAGACCTACGCAGGCCTCGTCGAGGTCGGCGTCGGCCTGATCCCCGGCGGCGCGGGCACGATGAACATGCTGTGGCGCTCGCTCGAGGGCGTCCCCGAAGGTGTCGATCCCGACGTCTACGGCTTCGTCACGCAGACGTTCAAGAACATCGCGCTCGCGAAGTTCTCGACCTCCGCCGAGGAATCCAAGGCCCTGGGCTTCTTCCGCAACAGCGATGGCGTGTCGTTCGATCGCGCGCGCCACCTCTACGAGACCAAGCAGCGCGCCCTCGGCCTCGCGAACGCGGGCTACCACCCGGCGATCCCGCGCGCGTACAAGCTCCCCGGTGAGAACGGCATCGCGACCCTGAAGATGCTGGTCAACACGCTGGTCGCCGGCGGCTACGCGACCGAGCACGACGCGCTGATCGCGATGAAGCTCGCGAACGTGCTGTGCGGCGGTCCGTCGGGTCACACGCAGCTCAACACCGAGGACCAGATCCTCGAGCTCGAGCGCGAGGCGTTCCTGTCGCTGTGCGGTGAACCGCTCAGCCAGGCGCGCATGCAGTACTTCCTCCAGAACAAGAAGCCCCTCAGGAACTAAGGAGCACGACCATGGAAATCGTAATTGCAGAAGCTGTTCGCAGTGCGGTGGGTCGCGGCCACAAGGGCTCGCTGGCGAGCAAGCGTCCGGACGAGCTCGCCGCCGACGTGATCCGCGGCCTGATGGCGCGCGTTCCTCAGGTGAAGGGCAAGATCGACGACGTCATCCTCGGTTGCGCGATGCCGGAAGGCGAGCAAGGCCTCAACGTCGCGCGCCTGATCGCGCTCCTCGCGGATCTCGGTCAGGACGTGGGCGGGCAGACCATCAACCGGTTCTGTTCGTCGGGTCTCCAGGCGATCGCGACCGCCGCGGGCTCGATCGCGACCGGCACCAACGACATCGTGATCGCCGGCGGCGTCGAGTCGATGACGTACGTGCCGATGACCGGCTTCCACCTCTCGGCGTCGCCCGAGCTGATGGACAAGATGCCCGGCGCCAACACGCCGATGGGCATCACCGCCGAGAACGTCGCGAAGCGGTTCAACATCTCGCGCGCCGATCAGGATCAGTTCGCGTTTCGCAGCCAGCAGAAGGCCAAGGCCGCGCTCGACAAGAACGTCTTCAAGGACGAGATCGTCCCGGTGCGCACCGTCTCGTTCAAGGATGGCCAGCGCGTCTACAAGGACTTCCTCGTCGACGAGCTACCGCGTCCGGAGACCACGCTCGAGGGTCTCGGCAAGTTGCCTCCCGCGTTCGCGCAGGGTGGCAGCGTCACCGCAGGCAACGCGTCGCCGATCTCCGACGGCGCGGCGTTCTGTCTCGTGATGTCCGCGGCGAAAGCCAAGGAGCTCGGCATCACGCCGCTGGCGACGTTCAAGCAGTTCGTCACCGTCGGTGTCGATCCCGAGATCATGGGCATCGGCCCGGTCCCCGCGGTCAAGAAGCTGCTCGCGAAGACCGGCTTGACGGTCGCGGACATCGACCTGTTCGAGCTCAACGAAGCGTTCGCGAGTCAGTCGGTGTACTGCCAGAGGGAGCTCGGCATCCCCGACGACAAGGTGAACGTCAACGGCGGCGCGATCGCGCTCGGTCACCCGCTCGGTTGCACGGGGGCAAAGCTCACCGCGTCGGCGCTCTACGAGCTCAAGCGGCGCGGCGGCAAGCGCGCGATCGTGACGATGTGCATCGGTGGCGGTCAGGGCGCCGCCGGCCTGTTCGAGCGTGCGTAGGGTTGTCCTCCTCGCGCTGATCGCCTGCGGTGACAAACGGCAGGCCGATCCGGTGACGCCCGGTTCGGCGACGGTCGTCGTGGCAGCGGATGCCGCGCCGGTCGTGGTCGAGCCGTCGCGGATCGCGCTGCGCGCCGGCGGCAAGCCACCGGTCAAGACGACCGCGCCGATCGGGCGCGTGCAGCTGACCGCGCTGTCCGCGCTCGAGCTCGCCGGCTTGACCGCGCGCGTGCGCAAGCTCGACGACGCGTTCCTCGACATCGAGTACACGCTCGCACTGCCGATCGTCGTCGGCGTGACCGTCCAGCCCTGCCTGCGGTGCCTACCGATGCGCCTCGACACGTGGCGCGCCGAGACCGACGCGCTGCGCGTGACCGTGCCCCCGGAGCTGCGGGACAGATCCGAGGGCACGACGTTCGAGGTGACCTCCAGCGCGCTGGGAGGTGCGCTCGTGGTCGCGACCTACCAGCTCACCTCGGCGCCGTTCGATCAGGCCGTCACCCTGTACTTCAATGACGGCGTCAACCAGCTCCGGGTGATCGCCCGGACGGTCGGCAAGGACGGCGACGTCGAACGCCGCGAGCTCGAACAGCTCGCGCTCGCGGTGCTCGATCGGTTCGCGCAGGCCTGGTGACGTCGAACCAGGTTCGACCGGACCGCCACTACTTGTTGAGCGCGATCTTGCGAGGCTTCGCGTCCGCCTTCTTGCCGATCGTCAACGTCAGCACGCCGTGCTCGAGCTTGGCTTCGATCTTCTCGCCGTCCGCCAGCTCGGGGAGCTGGAAGCTGCGCGAGAACGAACCGAACTGGCGCTCGTAGAGGGCGTAGGTCTCGTTTTCCTTGCGCTCCTCGGCCTGCCGGGTCCCCGACACGCTGAGGATGCTGTTGTGGAGCGCGATATCGAGATCGGCCTCGGCGACGCCGGGGAGGTCCGCCTTGAGCACGAACGCCTCGGTGGTCTCCTTGACGGAGAACGCCGGCGAGAACGCGGTGGCGGGACGGCCGGTGAACGGGTCCCACGATAGGAGGTCGCGGGCCATCGCAAACGGATCGCGGTAGCGGGCGGCGGGCTGGGTGTTGCTGTTGCCGTTACGGGTAGCGAGAGACATCGGAGATCCTCCTGTATAGGGAAGAAGTGGTTGCGGTTGTGGGGACAGCGATAACCACCACTCGCGCACGCGCAACGGGTTGACGTTCGCGCACGCGGTGGTTACGGCCGCCCGATCCTCCCCGAAGTGGTCGGGGCCGAAGCCCCGGCTACGAACCGACGGTGATCCGCACGTAGCAGCGCGGCTTCGCCTCTTCGCCGGGGCCCGCGATGAACCCGGCCGCGCCGAGCACGCCGTCCGCCTCGAACAGCCTCAGGGAACACCGCACCCGATCGCCCGCGAAGCACGGCTTGCGATAGGCGACGTCGATGGCCTTGGTGCGCACCCCGAGGGGCCGCCCGGTCGCCGCGAGCCGGCGGTTGACCGCGTCGATGAAGATCCGGATGTAGACCAGCGAGTTGACGTGCTGGTTCGAGTCGGTCTGGTCGAGCGTGAACACGACATCGACATCGGGTGCGAGCTCGTCGAGCCACACCCCGCCGTCGGGCGTGTCCCCCGCGGTCGAGGTCGCCGGCGCGGGGTAGCGCAGCTCCGGGACCTCGGGAAGGCCGGGCACCTCGAAGCGCGTGATCCGGCGCTGCGCGGGTGGGCCGAACGGCCTCGTGAAGACGTGCTCGGCGAACAGCGTCCCCGCGTGGGCCAGCGGCCCGGCAGGCACGCGAGGCACGATGCTCCCCGCCGCACCGCGCACGTCGCTCCACATCAGCATGTAGAGCTTCGCGACCTCGCCGTTCGCATCGACATCGTGGGCGAGCTGGAAGCCGGTGTCCGCCTCGAGCATCCGGTCGACGCGGATGCGCTGGTCGAGCGCGGACATCGTCAGCCGCGTCAGGATCGGAACGATGCCCTGCTGCCCGGCGAGCATCGCGCCCTTGTGCTTGGAGAGCACGCTCCGCCAGAAGCCCGACAGCACCGGCGGGATCGCGATCGGCATCAGCCGGCCGTCCTGCGTGATGTCCTCGTAGCGCAGGTGTCCCTCGGTCTTGCCGTGCTGGTCCGACGGAAATTCAGGGCGCGGCGACGCGGGAAACATCGTGGAAGGATATCGGAACGAGGATCGTTGTATCGACATGCACCGGCTGTTCGTCCTGGCGCTGCTCGCCTGCGGAGCCACCGCCGCCGCGCCGAAGCCACAGAAGCCCGTCGCGACGACCAACCCGTGCTTCCCGGGCAAGCCGCCGATCGTCGCGAACGAGATGTGGAAGACGCTCGAGAAGTACTCGTGGTCGGTCTACCTGACCGAGGACGAGCCGAAGCCACCGCCGACCACGTACGGCACCTGCAGGGTCGACCTCGACAAGGTGACCACCCCGCAAGGAACGCTGGTCGCCGAGCTCGGCTGCGGCGTCCGCGTGCTGGTGCCCGGCATCCGCGACAGGCACGGCATCGAGATCGGCAAGGCGATCGGCAAGGACGTGCTCGATCGAACGCCGGACCCGACGACGAAGCTGACCTGCTATCCGAACGGCCCGGCGCAGGCGCGGTGTCGCTTCGATCGCGCCGAGGAGGCGGACACCGATCCCGATGCCTATGTGGTCGCCGGCACGCTCGATGCGGACGTGCTCTCCGGCGAGGCCGCGCGCACGTTCTTCGCCACCAAGCCGATCGTCGAGCTCGGCGTCAGCATCTGGTGTCACTGACCACGGCCTGCGGAATAACCGCGATCCAAGAGTCGGTTCACTCCGCGGCTGCGTATGATCACCGCGGATCTGCCGATTCAAGAGCCTTGTCGAAGCCGATGATCATTGACGATGCTCGCGCCCCCGGGACGCTGCGATGAGGGCCCGCCTTGCGCTGGCGGTGCTCATTGCCTCGGTCAGCGTGATCGTGTGGTTCGTGTGCCGCGATTCCGGTGCAACCCAGGTCACCGCAGACGCGATCGAAACCCTTCCCGGAGACAAGCACGCACCAGCGCCGGTGCCTTGGCGCCGCTATCCGCCAGTGCGACTGACGATGCCGCCACCCGCCGTCGCACCGATCGTCATACCCGAAGTCTGCGCACACGGCGCTGCCGCAACCGATGACTGGTGGAAGTGCTTGCCGCACGATCCCGCGTGGGATGCCGAGCGCACCCGCTATCTCCTCGATCGGATCTCGACACACGTCGGCCTCGTGCTCGATTCGAGCCGCCTCGAATGCCGTGCTCGATGCTGCCGACTGCACCTCACCCACGAGGAGCACGACACCTACGGTGGAGAGCTAGCGTCGAGCGTCGGGGTGCGCGTCGGACCAACGGACGGCTACCTCAGAACTCCGGTGGACCCAGGCGATCCCGAAAGCGATCTGATCGTCACGACGTGCTGGAAGCCTGGACCTCTAGACGACTATCCAGACCGCGCGGTCGAGCGAGAGATCGTGCTCGCCGAGGCCTCGGACGATCTCGCTGCGTGTGGGACGCTCGCCGATGCCCCCGCCGAGGCCACCCTGCTCGTCGAGCTCGCTGATGATGGTCGGATCGACACGATCTCGCACGGAACCAGCATGCCTCGGGCGGTCATGCACTGCATCAGCATCGCGATCCAGGAGGTCGGCGTGTTCGAGCCGGCCCCCACCGCGATGGCCCGCATGATCCCGATGCGCGTGCGGCTCCGGCGGTGATGCCGCGCCGATTCCTCGATCCACCTACAACTTCTTGGTGACCTTGTTGCCGTCGCCGAGCTCCGAGACGTCGGGAGCCTCGTCGCCATCGAGCGTCTTGCTCCAGGTCACCGAGTTCTTGTTGCCGTTGATCGTGATCGCGTCGACCGCGGTGACGACCACCGAGTTCTCGTTGCCATCCGCCGAGATCGCGGCGGCGCTCTCCGCGGTGATCTTGTTGTGGTTGCCCGGCACGTGAACGAGCTTGCACTTGCCGGTCAGCTTGATCGTGTTGTCGTTGCCGGCGATCAACACGACGCCGTCCTTCGCGCACGCGATCGTCTTGGTCTGCTTGTTGGCGGCGACGATCGAATCGGCGGCCACGGTCCCCGCGGTGAACAGGCCCAGACCAGCGAGAATCAAGAAATGCTTCATGGCCAGAGCGTGTGGCTGGTCGCGCGCGGCGGCGACATCAGGGCGACATCACCCTCGACAACGCCGCGGAATCCCGCAACGGTAGGGCGTGATCCGGCTCCCGATCGACGAGGTGCTGCCCCAGCTGGTGGCGGCCGTGCGCGATCACCGCGTCGCCGTGCTGGTGGCACCGCCGGGCGCCGGCAAGACCACGCGCGTGCCCGGTGCGCTGCTCGACGCCGGCGCGATCGATGGCGAGATCGTGGTGCTCCAGCCCCGGCGGCTCGCGGCGCGCCTCGCCGCCACCCGGATCGCCAGCGAGCGCGGCGTCGAGCTCGGGCGCGAGGTCGGCTACGAGGTCCGCTTCGATCGCAAGCGCAGCACCGCGACGAGGATCTCGCTGGTCACCGAAGGCATCCTGACCAGGAGACTGCTCTCGGACCCGCAGCTGCGCGGCGTCGGCTGCGTGGTGATCGACGAGCTCCACGAGCGCAACCTCGACGGCGATCTCGCCCTCGCGCTCGTCCATCGCCTGCGCGCCACCCGGCCCGAGCTCGCGCTGGTCGCGATGTCGGCGACGCTCGATGCCGAGCCGGTCGCGAAGTTCCTCGGCGCGCCGATCGTGCACAGCGAAGGCCGCGCCTTCCCGCTGACCATCGAGTACGCCGAGCAACCGGATGATCGGCCGATCGGCAAGCAGGTCTCCGCGGCGGTACGGCGCGTCGCGCAGGGTCTCGACGGCGACATCCTCGTGTTCCTGCCCGGCGCCGGCGAGATCCGACGCTGCGCGGAGGATCTCGAGGATGCCGCGCGGACGTTCGATCTCGCCGTCCTGCCACTCCACGGCGATCTCACCGTCGAGGAGCAGGATCGCGCGATCGGCAAGCAGACGCGGCGCAAGGTGATCCTCGCGACCAACGTCGCCGAGACGTCGGTGACGATCGACGGCGTGGTCTGCGTGATCGACTCCGGCCTCGCACGGATCGCGCGCCACTCGCCGTGGACCGGGTTGCCGTCGCTGCAGATCGAGCCGGTCTCGAAGGCGTCGTGCGCGCAGCGCGCGGGTCGCGCAGGGCGAACGCGTCCCGGCCGCGTGGTCCGGCTGTACACCAAGCACGATCACGACATGCGCCGCGCGTTCGAGGTCCCCGAGGTCGCGCGCACCGATGTCGGCGGCGCCGCGCTCGAGCTCTACGGCGCCGGGCTCGCCGGGCTGCGCGCGCTGACCTGGTACGAGCCCCCACCGGAGCCGGCGATCGTTGCGGCAGAGGATCTGCTGGCACGCCTCGACGCCGTTCACCAGGGAGTGATCACCGACCGCGGCAAGCGGATGCTGCGGTTCCCGGTCCACCCTCGCCTCGCGCGGATGATCGTCGAGGCCGAACAGCGCGGCGTCGCCCGCGAGGCCTGCGTGATCGCCGCGCTGCTCGGGGGGCGCGAGCTCCGCCTCGAGCGCCGCGGGCCCGCCGGTCATGCGCGGGT
>Ga0075163_10006455_pt1 | contig 15545 bp, 14 predicted proteins | sample JI1023141ADNA_FD_71478 | JGI IMG/M metagenome (GOLD analysis project Ga0075163, IMG submission 71478) | Wastewater effluent complex algal communities from Wisconsin, to seasonally profile nutrient transformation and Carbon sequestration -... | ecosystem: Engineered > WWTP > Effluent > Algae... | reverse complement strand
TGCTGCGCCAGCAGGGAACCTGCGGCCAGGCCCTCGACACGCTCCAGGCTCTTGATGGCGCGTTCCCAGCTGCCGGCCTCCAGATCGTCCTTGGCCTCTTTATACAATCGCTCGGCGGAAGCAGTCGGCGAATCGTCCTTGGGCGGGGTGCTGCACCCACTCAACAAGGCGAGCGCCGCGGACATCGCCAACAGCGCAGCGCGCCACCCACAAGAAACGGTCATCGCCAAATGGTGCGGTCAGGTTCAGAAGCGCGCGATTATAGGGAGCCCCTCCCAGCCAGCACCGAAGGCGTGGATGCGGCGGACGACGGCCCGGCCGACACCGCGCATGAAACACGCGAAGGAGTGGTCTCGCGCGACCAGCACGGCCTGCGCCTGGACAAGCTGCTGGTGAGTCTGGCGCCGGAGTTTTCGCGCGGGCATCTGCAGAACCTCATCGACAAGGGGCATGTGCGGCTGGATGGCAAGCTGTCCGCCACCGCCTCGCGCAAGTTGCGCGTTGGGCAGAAGGTGGCGCTGGACCTGGTGCCTACCGACGAGAGCCAGGCCTTCCGTGCCGAACCCATGCTGCTGGATGTGGTGTTCGAGGACGAGCACCTGATGGTCATCAACAAGCCCGCCGGCCTGGTGGTGCACCCGGCGGCGGGCAACTGGTCGGGCACGCTGCTCAACGGGCTGCTGGCGCACCACGCCGCTGCGGCCACGCTGCCGCGCGCCGGCATCGTGCACCGGCTGGACAAGGACACATCAGGCCTGATGGTCGTGGGCAAGACCATGCCGGCCGTCACGGCCTTGGTGCGGGCCATCGCGGCGCGCGACGTGCACCGGCGCTATCTGGCCATCGCCCGCGGTACGCCGCGCGAAGCCCGCTTCACGGTGGACGCGCCCATTGGCCGCGACCCGTCCATGCGCACCCGCATGGCCGTCGTTTTCACGGGCAAGCCTGCGCAGACCGATGTGGAACTGGTGGCCAGCAAGGCCGGCTGCAGTGCGCTCAGCTGCACCTTGCACACCGGGCGCACGCACCAGATCCGCGTCCATCTGGCCTACAACCGCCTGCCGCTGGTGGCCGACGTGGTGTACGGCGGCAAGCCGTTGCTGGGCCTGCAGCGCCAGGCCTTGCACGCGACCGAGCTGCGATTTGTGCACCCGATCTCCGGCGAACCGCTGGCCTTCAACTGCCTGCCACCGGCTGACTTTGCAGCCGCCTGGAAACAGGTCACCGAGGCCTGAAGCGCCGCGCCGGGGTCCGGCCCGGCCCCTGGCGCTACAATGCGGACCGATTGCAGTGCTGCAGGCATCCTTTGAGTGCCTCGCCTGCACCAGCCTTTGCTTCGGACCGGATCTGCCGGCCGTGCAAGGCCCGCGGCGGCAGCGCCGCGCTGGCCCTGCTGAGTCCCCAGGTAAACCCGGGATCCGCGACCCCCATTTGGATCGAACCCTTGCCCCCTTGCGGGAGGCAACCACCCAGCGCAGGTCATGAACACATCAGAGGCCAAGCGAGTCCTCGAGACGGCGCTCATCTGCGCCACGGCACCCCTGCCGCTGAACGACATGCGTTCGCTGTTCAACGGCGAAGTTGGCGCGGACAGCTTGCGCCGCATGCTTGATGAACTGGTGAATGACTGGGAAGACCGCGGCGTCGAACTGGTGGCGCTGGCCAGCGGCTGGCGTTTCCAGAGCCGGCCCGAGATGCGCGAATACCTGGACCGCCTGCACCCGGAAAAGCCGGCCAAGTATTCGCGCGCCGCGATGGAAACCCTGGCCATCGTGGCCTACCGCCAGCCGGTGACGCGCGGCGACATCGAAGACATCCGCGGCGTCACGGTCAGCAGCCAGATCGTCAAGCAACTGGAAGACCGTGGCTGGATCGACGCCATCGGCTACCGCGAAGCACCCGGGCGCCCGGCCTTGTATGCCACCACGCGCCAGTTCCTGGACGACCTGGGTCTGGCCAGTCTGGACCAGTTGCCTCCCATCGATGGCCACGCCGACGCGGCTGCCGCCATGGCTGCCTTGGCGGCAGCGGACGAGACCGCGCCGCTGCTGGACGAAGCCCAGGCCTCGCTGGAACTGCTGCCAGAGCCCGATCCCGGGCCTCAGCCCGAGTGGCAGGCCGAACCCCAACCCGACCCCTCCCCGAACCCCGTGCCTCCCTCCCCGGAAGCCAGCGCATGAACGAATCTGAAGTCGAACCGACGATCCCTGCCGCACCCGAGAGCGATGCGTCGCCGGATGGGGCCAAGCCCAAGCGCCGGCGCGCGCCGCGCAAGAAGCCGGCCGAGGCCGCGGACGCTCCGGCGGCGGATCAAGCCGTGGCAGCGGAGGCTGTTGCACCCATGCCGCCTGCCGCTGCAGCAGACGCTGCGCCGGCCGAAGCTGCACCGGCCTCGGACGGCGCGGGCGACGCCGCTGGCGCCGAGGGCGCCGAGGGCGACGACGGCCGCCCAGCCGGCGCCAAGCGCAACCGCAACCGTCGGCGCGGGCGCCGCGGTGGCGCCAAGGCCGAGGGTGGCACGTCGGCCCCGGCCGACGAAGCGCTGGCCCTTCCCGAAGCGGGAGAGGTGTTTGCCCAGGTGCTGTCAGGCGCATACGACACCGAACCGCCGGCCGATCTCGCGCCCGGCGCGGCTGATGCCTTGCCGGCCGACGCGGCACCGGATGCGGCGTCCGCAGCAACAGGCCGTTCTCTGGAGGCTGGGCACGGACCCACAGGCGAAGACGCTGGTGAAGCACAGCCCGCCAACACCCCCGGCACCGAGCCTGCCGAGACCCACAAGCGCGTGCTGGCCCCCGACGCCGACGCGCCCAAGCTGCACAAGGTGCTGGCGCAGTCCGGCGTCGGCTCGCGCCGCGATCTGGAGCAGATGATCCAGGAAGGCCGTGTCTCGGTGAACGGCGAGGTGGCCCACCAGGGCCAGCGCATTTCTTTCGGCGACCGCATCACGCTGGACGGCAAGGCGGTGCGCTACCGCATCGCACCGCCGCCGGCGCGTGTGTTGGCGTACCACAAGCCCGTGGGCGAAGTCGTCACGCATGACGACCCGCAGCAGCGTCCCACCGTGTTCCGCCGCCTGCCGCGCTTGCCTCAGGGCAAGTGGCAGTCCGTGGGCCGCCTGGACATCAACACCGAAGGCCTGCTGCTGTTCACCAACAGCGGTGAACTGGCCAACCAGCTGATGCACCCGCGCTTTGGCGTGGAGCGTGAATACGCCGTGCGCTCGCTGGGCATGCTCAGCAACGAGCAGCGGGACAAGCTGCTGGAAGGCGTGGAGATCGAGGGCCAGCGCGCCGGCTTCAAGAGCATCGAAGACGGTGGTGGCGAAGGCGTGAACCACTGGTACCGCGTCGTCATCACCGAAGGCCGCAACCGCGAGGTGCGCAAGCTGTTCGACGCGGTCGGCCACGCGGTCAGCCGGCTGATCCGCATCCGCTACGGCTCGGTGGTGCTGCCGCGCGGCCTGAAACGCGGCGCGTGGGTGGACTTGCCAGAAGGCGATCTGCGTCTGCTGCGCCGGCTGACCCACGTCACGCCGCCGCCGGGACCTCGCCCCGAGGCCGCAGAAGGCGAGGGCGCTGCCGGCAACCGGCGCAACCGCAACCGCCGCGGTGGCCGCAAGCAGGGCGGTGAAGGTCTGCAGCAGGTGCCGGGGTCTTCACAAGGCCAGGGGACAGGTCAGGGAGCCGGCCAGGCCCGCCCGGAACGCCAGGAGCGCCGTGACCGGCCCGACCGCCCCCCGCGTGCAGATCGCCCGCCCCGTGGCGACAGGCCGCCGCGTGCCGACCGCCCCGGTCGCTTCGAGCCTGGTGAAGGTGGTGCCATTCCCAGCCCCTTGCAGCAGACCTTTGACAAGCGCGCCATCCAGCAGGAGCGCCAGCAGCGCCGCGAGATCCCGGAAGACGGGCCTATCCCCAACCCGCTGCAGCAGACCTACGACAAGCGTGCCTTGCAGAAGGACCGCCAGCCGCAGCGCGACATGCCCGATGACGGCCCCATTCCCAACCCGTTGCAGCAGACCTACGACAAGCGCTTCACGCAGGGCCCGGGCGGCAAGGGCAAGCGCCGTGACGAGATTGCCGACCCTGACCGCATCCCCGACCCGCTGCAGACCGCGGTGGGCTATATCGGCGCCAACGCCTTGCGCGGCAAGGGCGGCGGCGGAGGCGGGCGTCGCGGTGGCCGCTCTGGCGGCGGTGGGGGCGGTGGCAACCGCAGCGGCGGTGGCGTGGGCGGTGGCGGCAACCGGGGCGGTGGCAACCGGGGCGGCAACCGCGGTGGCGGTGGCGGTGGTGGCCAGGGCGGCCGCGGCGGACGCAGCCGCTGACGCCGCCAGGTCATTTTCGCGGGATACAATCAAAAGCTTTGCCAAGTCCTTGATTCAGGAGAACTTTTCAACATGGCCATCGAACGCACCCTGTCCATCATCAAGCCCGACGCCGTGGCCAAGAACGTCATCGGCCAGATCTACGCCCGCTTTGAAGGCGCTGGTCTGAAGGTCGTCGCCGCCAAGATGGCGCACCTGTCCCGCGGCGAAGCCGAAGCCTTCTATGCCGTGCACAAGGCCCGCCCCTTCTTCAACGACCTGGTCAGCTTCATGATCAGCGGCCCGGTGATGATCCAGGCCCTGGAAGGCGAAGGCGCCATCGCCAAGAACCGCGAACTGATGGGCGCCACGGACCCGAAGAAGGCCGAGAAGGGCACGATCCGCGCCGACTTCGCCGACAGCATCGACGCCAATGCCGTGCACGGCAGCGATGCCCCGGAAACCGCCGCTGTTGAAGTGGCGTTCTTCTTCCCCGGCATGAACGTCTACAGCCGTTGAGGCTGGCGTGGCCGTCAACCTGCTCGACTTCGACCTCGACGGGCTGACGGCCTACTGCGAAGGGCTGGGCGAGAAGCGCTTCCGCGCTATCCAGCTCTGCCGCTGGATCCACCAGAAAGGCGCGTCCGACTTCGAGCAGATGTCGGACCTGGCCAAGTCGCTGCGCAGCAAGCTGGCCGGCGTGGCCGAGGTGCGCGGGCTGGACGTGATCAGCGAACATGTGTCGGCCGACGGCACCATCAAGTGGCTCTTTGACGTGGGCGGCGGCAACGCCGTCGAATCCGTCTACATCCCCGAAGACGACCGCGGCACGTTGTGCGTGTCGTCGCAGGCCGGCTGCGCGGTGGGTTGCCGCTTCTGCAGCACCGGCCACCAGGGTTTCAGCCGCAACCTGCGCACCGGCGAGATCATCGCCCAGCTGTGGTTTGCCGAGCACCGGCTGCGCCAGCGCCAGCAGCGCACCGCAGGCGACCGTGTCATCGACAACGTCGTGATGATGGGCATGGGCGAGCCGCTGCAGAACTACGACGCGCTGGTGCCCGCGCTGCGCACCATGCTCAGCGACCATGCCTACGGCCTGAGCCGCCGCCGCGTGACGGTGTCGACCTCGGGCGTGGTGCCCATGATCGACCGCCTGCGGGTGGATTGCCCTGTGGCCTTGGCGGTGTCGCTGCATGCGCCTGACGACACGCTGCGGACCTCGCTGGTGCCCATCAACCGCAAGTACCCCATTGCGGAGCTGATGGACGCCTGCCTGCGCTACCTGGACGCGGCACCGCGTGACTTCATCACCTTCGAGTACTGCATGCTGGACGGCGTGAACGACACGCCCGAGCACGCCGCGGCCCTGGTGGCCCTGGTGAAGCACCGCGTGCCCTGCAAGCTGAACCTGATCCCTTTCAACCCCTTCCCCGCGTCCGGGCTCACGCGGTCGCCGCGCGAGCGGGTGTCGGCGTTTGCGAAGACGCTGCAGGACGCCGGCATCGTCACCACCGTGCGCAAGACACGGGGGGACGACATCGACGCCGCCTGCGGTCAGCTGGCCGGCGAGGTCCAGGACCGCACCAACGCGGCCGAGCGGCTGGCCCGCCGCCGCGTCATCGGCATCCAGCCTGCCATGCACACCGAGGACGCCCCATGATCCGAGCCGCCCTGGCATTTCTGTGTGCGGTCGTGCTGGCGGGCTGTGTCTCTGCGCCCGCCAACAACGCCGAGCCCCCACGTGACAGTCGCGCGGCTGCAGACGGTGCCGACCCGGTGCGCCTGGCGCGTGCCCGCCTGGAACTGGCCGGCCTGTACATGGGCAAGGGCCAATACGCCACGGCGCTGGAAGAAACCCGGCTGGCGCTGGCCGCCAAGCCCGACATCGCCGAGGCCTACAGCCTGCGCGGGCTGATCTATGCGTCCATGGGCGACCTTCGCCTGGCCGAAGAAGCCTTTCTGCGTGCGCTGCAGCTGTTCCCGAGCGACGGCAACACCATGCACAACTACGCGTGGTTCCTGTGCCAGCAGCGCCGCTTCCCGGAGGCCGACGGCTTGTTCACCAAGGCCATGGACCAGCCGCAGTACCGCGAGCAGACGCGCACGCTGCTGGCGCAAGGCACCTGCCAGGCCCGCGCCGACCGCTGGGGTGATGCCGAGCGCACCCTGGCCCGCGCCTTTGAGTTGAGCCCCTCCAACCCGACGGTGGCGTTCACGCTGTCCGAGGTGCTGCTCCGCCGGGGCGAACTGGAGCGTGCGCGCTTCTACGTGCGCCGCGTGAATGCCGTGCCCGACCAGATCACGGCCCAAAGCCTGTGGCTGGCCGCACGTGTGGAACGTCGCCTGGGCAACTTCGACGTCCTGCAGGAACTCGGCCGCCAGATGCGTGACCGCTTCCCGCAGGCCCCCGAAACCCTTCAGTTCGAGCGCGGACGTTTCGATGACTGAGCCTTCCCAGGAGCCCACCAGCCCGGGCGCACTGCTGCGCGCCGCGCGCGAGAAGCAGGGCCTGCACATCGCTGCGCTGGCCGCGGCCATCAAGGTGTCACCGCGCAAGCTGGACGCGCTGGAGCACGACCGCTGGAGCGAACTGCCCGACGCCACCTTCACGCGTGCCCTCGCGCAGACGGTGTGTCGCACGCTCAAGGTCGACCCGCGGCCGGTGCTGGACAAGCTGCCCAGCGCGGCGCCGGTGATGCTGGACGCGCCCGACGCTGGCCTGAACACGCCTTTCCGCGACAGGCCGGGGCGCGTCGAGCCGGGCTTGGCGCAATCTGCGGTCAAGCCCATGGTGCTCGGCGCGGCGGTGCTGATGGCGGCCGCCGTGCTGGTGTACCTGCTGCCGGCCGACCTGCTGCAGCGGCGGCCCGCGGTGCCGGCGCCTGCGGCAGCGCCGGCGTCTGCGGCGTCGGCCGGGGCAGCGGCATCGGCGGCATCGGCGGCGTCGGCAGCCATGGCGCCGGCGTTCATGCCGGATGCCACTTCGGCCGCTTCGGCCGCTGCGGCGGGCGAGCCGGTATTCATGGCGCCGCCGCCGGTGGCGTCTGCCCCCGCTGGCTTGACGGTCTCCGCACCCGCTGTGCCCGCCGCATCGGCGCCGGCCTCGGCCGCCGCGCAGGTGCCTGCACGCAGCCCTGCCGCCGCTGTGGCGCCGGCGGCGCCCTCGGTGCAACTGCGCACGACCCAGTCGTCCTGGGTGGAGGTGCGCGACGGGCGCGGCAATATCCTGCTGTCGCGCATCGTGGCGGCCGACGAGAACCTGGGCCTGGACGGTGCGCCGCCCATCCGCCTGACCATAGGCAATGCCGCGGGCACCCAGGTGGTCTTCAAGGGCCAGCCCGTCGACCTGAGCACACGCACCCGCGACAATGTGGCGCGTGTGGAGCTGCCGTAGCCTGCACACGCGCAGCCGCCTGGATCCCGCCATGAACGCACCCGAAGACTTCAGCCCCATCGAGTCCGCTGCACCCGCCGCACGCCGCTCGCGCCAGGCCCGCGTGGCCTGGGGCAGCCATGTGGTGACAGTGGGAGGCGACGCGCCCGTGCGCATCCAGTCCATGACCAACACCGACACGGTGGACGCCGTCGGCACGGCCATCCAGGTCAAGGAACTCGCGCAGGCGGGCTCGGAGCTGGTGCGCATCACGGTCAACACACCCGAAGCCGCCGAGGCCGTGCCGTACATACGCGAGCAGCTGGACCGCATGGGCGTGGACGTGCCGCTGGTGGGTGACTTCCACTACAACGGCCACCGGCTCCTCACGGACTATCCGGCCATGGCCGCGGCGCTGTCCAAGTACCGCATCAATCCCGGCAACGTGGGCAAGGGCGACAAGAAGGACCGCCAGTTCGCGCAGATGATCGAAGCCGCCATGAAGCACGACAAGGTGGTGCGCATCGGCGTCAACTGGGGCAGTCTGGACCAGGAACTGCTGGCCGAGCTGATGGATAGCAACGCCCGCCGCACCCAGCCGCACGACGCGAAGCAGGTCATGTACCAGGCGCTGGTGCAGTCTGCCTTGAGCTCGGCCGACTACGCACGCGAACTGGGCTTCAACCCCGACAACATCATCATCAGCTGCAAGGTCAGCGGCGTGCAGGACCTCATCTCGGTATACCGCGGCCTGTCGCGGCGTTGCGACTACGCACTGCACCTGGGCCTGACCGAAGCCGGCATGGCCACCAAGGGCACGGTGGCCAGCAGCACTTCGCTGGGCATCCTGCTGCAGGAGGGCATAGGCGACACCATACGCGTGAGCCTGACGCCGCAGCCCGGCGAGGCGCGCACGCAGGAAGTGGTGATCGCGGCGGAGATTCTTCAGAGCCTGGGCTTGCGCACCTTCAACCCCAGCGTCACGGCCTGCCCGGGCTGCGGCCGCACCACCAGCACCACCTTCCAGGAACTGGCCAAGCAGATCGACGACTTCCTGCGCCAGCAGATGCCGGTGTGGAAGGCCAAGTACCCGGGCGTCGAGAACCTCAAGGTGGCGGTGATGGGCTGCATCGTCAACGGCCCGGGCGAGAGCAAGCATGCCGACATCGGCATCAGCCTGCCCGGCACGGGAGAAGCGCCGGCGGCGCCGGTGTTCATCGATGGCGAAAAGGCCCTCACCCTGCGCGGTGAAGGCATCGCCCAGGAATTCCACAAGATCGTCGAGGGTTACATCGAGAAGCGGTTCGGCACCGTGACCTCTGCGCATTGACGGGCGGCTACCCGTTCGCATCTCCCTCGAATACAGCGGCGCACGCATGCGCCTAACGCTCCATGGCTGACAAACTGACTGCCGTCAAAGGCATGAACGACATCCTGCCGGGCGGCGTCCCGCGCAAGGAACGCCTGCCGGACTCCGCGCTGTGGCGCTGGTTTGAAGACACCGTGTCCAAGGTGATGGCACGCCACGGCTACCAGCACCTGTTGACACCCATCGTGGAGCCCACGGCGCTGTTCGTGCGCGGCATCGGCGAGGCCACCGACATCGTCGAGAAGGAGATGTACTCCTGGAAGGACACGATGAACGGTGACGCGCTCACGTTGCGGCCCGAGATCACGGCCGGCATCGTGCGTGCGATGGTGGAGCACAACGCGCTCTACAACGGCCCGCTGCGTGTCTGGTCGATCGGACCCGTCTTCCGCCACGAACGGCCGCAGAAGGGCCGCTACCGCCAGTTCTACCAGCTGGACGTGGAGGCGCTGGGTTTCCCAGGGCCGGATGTGGACGCCGAGCTGATCCTGATGGTGCGCAGTCTGTGGGAAGCGCTGGGCCTGCAGGTGGGCGAGCACGTGCGGCTGGAACTCAACAGCCTGGGCCAGCCCGCGGAACGGGCGGCGCACCGCGCGGCGCTGGTAGCCTACTTTGAGGCCCACGCCAGCCAACTGGACGAAGACTCGCAGCGCCGGATGAAGACCAACCCGCTGCGCATCCTGGACACCAAGAACCCGGCCCTGCAGGCGCTGGTGGAAGCCGCGCCGCGCCTGTCGGAGCACCTGGGTGCTGAATCCCGTGCGCACCTGGACGCGGTGTGTGCGGTGCTGGACGCGGCCGGCTTGCCCTACCGCATCAACCCACGCCTGGTGCGTGGCCTGGACTACTACAACCTCACCGTGTTCGAGTGGGTGACCGACCATCTGGGCTCGCAAGGCACCGTGTGCGGCGGCGGCCGCTATGACGGCTTGTTTGAGCAACTGGGCGGCAAGCCCACGCCGGCCATCGGTTTCGGCCTGGGCGTGGAGCGCTTGCTGCTGCTGTTGCAGGAACTGGCCGTGCCGGTGCCCAGCAACGCGCCGGACGCCTATGCGGTCGTGGCCGAGGCCTCGGCCCTGCCGCAGGTGCTGGTGGCGCTGGATGCGCTGCGCCGTGCCGGCGTGGCGGTGCAGATGCACGCTGGCGGAGGCGGCATGAAGTCGCAGTTCAAGAAGGCCGACGCCAGCGGCGCCCGCTATGCCCTGATTTTTGGCCCTGAAGAGCTGGCGCGCGGCGAAGTGGCCGTCAAGCCGCTGCGCGATGCTGCGGCTGCGCAGACCACCCGCAGGCTGGATCAGGCCTTGTCCTGGGCCGCCGAGTTGCGCAACGCATAATCCCGGGCCTTTCCCGCCCCCTAATTTCCGCCTGCTGAAAGCCAAGCCGTCACGATGGCCACACAACTCGACCTGCAAGAGCAGGAACAACTCGACGCCCTCAAGGCGTTCTGGAACAAGTACGGCAACCTGGCCACCTGGACGCTGGTGGCGGTGCTGGGCGCTTTCGCCGCCTGGAATGGCTGGCAGTACTTGCAGCGCGAGCAGGGCTTCAAGGCCGGTGGCATGTACGAAGAGCTGGAGCGTGCGGCCTTGGCTGGCGACGTGGACAAGACCACGCGCGTGCTGGCCGACCTGAAGACGCAGTACGGCTCCACCGCCTACGCCCAGCAAGGCGCGCTGCTGGCCGCCAAGGTGCAGTTGGACAAGGGCCAGCTGGACGCTGCCAAGGCCACGCTGGCCAGTGTGGCCGACAGCGGTGCCGACGACGAGGTCCGCGCGGTGGCGCGCTTGCGCTTGGCCGCCGTGCTGGCCGAAGCGAAGCAGTTTGACGAGGCCCTGAAGGCGCTGGACGGCGCCACGGCGCCGGGCTTCGAAGCCCTGGTGGCCGACCGCCGCGGCGACGTGCTGAGCCTGCAGGGCAAGAAGCCCGAGGCGGTGGCCGCCTACCAGGTGGCCTACAAGAACCTTGACGCCAAGGCCGACTACCGTCGACTCGTCGACGCCAAGCTCACGGCCCTGGGTGCGCCGCCCGAGCCCGTGGCGGATGCGGCTTCCGGGGCCGCCAAGTGATGGGTTTGCTGCCGCGTTTGCCTGTGGGTGCGGCGCGGGGCGCAGGTCTGTTGGTGCTGATGGCGCTGCTGGTGGGCTGTGCGGCCGACAAGCCCACGCCCACGGCGCTGGAAACCTACGCGCCCAAGATCGCCGGCCGTCTGGTCTGGCAGGCGCAGCTGGGCCGCATGGGCTATGGCATGGTGGCCGTGGCGCGGGACGGCCTGTTCTACGTGGCCTCTGGCGACGGTGACCTGCGCGCGCTGAAGGCCGACACCGGCGAAGTGATTTGGCGCAACCAGGCCGGCACCTCCATCGCCGCGGGCGTGGGGGCCGACGCGCGCTTTGCCACCCTGGTGTCGCGCGACAACGAGGTCATCACCTACGACAACGGCCGCGAAGCCTGGCGCAAGCGGCTGCCTTCCGGCGTGGTGACGCCGCCGGTGGTGGCGGGCGAGCGCGTATTTGTCATGAGCGTGGACCGCGTGGTGCACGCGTTCGACGCGATCGATGGACGCCGCTTGTGGGTGCTGCAACGTCCCGGCGACGCGTTGACCCTGTCACAGGCCGGTGTACTGACCTACGTGGGCAACACCTTGCTGGTGGGTCAGGGGCCGCGCCTGCTGGGCGTGGACCCTACCAAGGGGACCGTGCAGTGGGACGTGCCCCTGGCCACGCCCCGCGGCAGCAACGAAGTGGAGCGTCTGGCCGACCTGATCGGCCCGGCCGTGCGCGTGGGCGATCGTGTGTGCGCCCGTGCTTTCCAAGCGGCGGTGGGCTGTGCCGATGCCGTGCGCGGTGCCCAGTTGTGGACCCGCAACGTGGGTGGTGCGCAAGCCGTAGGTGGCGACGCCGAACGGGTGTACGGCGCTGACGCCAGTGACCGCATCAGCGCCTGGCGCGCCAGCAACGGCGACGTGCTCTGGTCCACCGAAAAGCTGCTGTACCGAGGCCTGAGCGGCGCGGTGGCTGTCGGCCCGGTGGTGGTGTTCGGCGACAGCGAAGGCTACGTGCACTTCCTCAGCGGTGCCACGGGCGAGCAGCAGTTGCGCCTGCCCACCGACGGCAAGCCCATCCTGGGCACGCCCGTGGTGTCCGGCAACACCTTGCTGGTGGTGACGCAGGAGGGCGGCCTGTTTGCCTTCCGCCCCAACTGATTGCCTGACCTGAGCGTGCCAAGCCTGTGAAACCCGTCATCGCCCTCGTCGGCCGCGCCAATGTGGGCAAGAGTACGCTCTTCAACCGCATCACCAAGAGCCGTGACGCCATCGTGGCGGACTACGCGGGCCTGACCCGAGACCGCCACTACGGCGATGCGCGCCTGGGCAACCGCGAGTTCATCGTGGTCGATACCGGCGGCTTCGAACCCGAGAAGCCCACCGGCGTGGTGGCCGAAATGGCCAAGCAGACCCGACAGGCCGTGGCCGAGGCGGACGCCGTCATCTTCGTCGTCGACGTTCGTGGGGGCTTGTCGGCGCAGGACCACGACATCGCCCGCTACCTGCGCAGCCAGCGCAAGAAGGTGCTGCTGGCCGCCAACAAGGCCGAAGGCATGCAGGAATCGGTGCTGCTGGCGGAGTTCCACGAGCTGGGCATTGGCGACCCGCACCCTATCTCGTCGGCGCATGGGCAGGGCATACGCAGCCTGCTGGAGGCGGCGCTGGAGCCGTTTGCCTTCGATGAGGATGACGAGGCCGCGGAAGCCGACGCCAACGCGCCCGTCCGCTTGGCGGTGGCCGGCCGCCCCAACGTGGGCAAGAGCACACTGATCAATGCTTGGTTGGGTGAAGAGCGCCTGGTGGCGTTCGACCAGCCCGGCACCACGCGCGACGCCATCCATGTGCCTCTGGAAAAGGACGGGCGCAAGTTCGAGCTCATCGACACCGCCGGCCTGCGCAAGCGCGGCAAGGTCTTCGAGGCCATCGAGAAGTTCTCCGTGGTAAAGACGCTGCAGGCCGTAGCCGACGCGCATGTGGTGCTGCTGCTCATCGACGCCACGCAGGGCGTGAGCGAACAGGACGCGCACATTGCGGGTTACATCCTGGAGTCCGGCCGTGCAGTGGTCATCGCCGTCAACAAGTGGGACGCCACCGACGACTACCAGCGCCAGCAGCTCAAGCGTTCCATCGAGACGCGCTTGAGCTTCATGAAGTACGCGCCGGTGCTGGAAATTTCTGCCATCCGCCGCCAGGGCCTCAGCGCCGTCTGGAAAGCGCTGCTGCAGGCGCATGCCTCGGCCACCATCAAGATGAGCACGCCGGTGCTGACGCGGCTGATCCACGAGGCCGCCGAGCACCAGCAGCCACCGCGCGATGGCCGCTTCCGGCCCAAGATGCGCTACGCCCACCAGGGTGGCATGAACCCGCCGTTGGTGGTCATCCACGGCACCGCTGTGGACCGCATCAATGCGAGCTACCGGCGCTACCTGGAAGGCCGCTTGCGGGACCACTTCAAGCTGGTCGGCACGCCCATCCGCATCGAGATGCGCTCGGCCGCCAACCCCTTCGACGACAAGGGCTCTTGAGCCCTTTCCCTCACCCGCGCAATTCGGGCCTGCCCTGTGATAAGGTGGTGCCTCCTCTCCTACAACACGGAAGATATCGTGAGCAACAAAGGCCAACTCTTGCAGGATCCCTTTCTGAACCTGCTGCGCAAAGAGCACGTGCCCGTGTCCATTTACTTGGTCAACGGCATCAAGCTCCAGGGCCATATCGAATCCTTCGACCAGTACGTGGTGTTGCTCCGCAACACGGTCACGCAGATGGTCTACAAACACGCTATCTCCACGGTTGTGCCCAGCCGCGCAGTGAACTTCCACGCCAACGAGCCGGGCGAGCAGGCCTGAGTTCGTCTGCAGCGCACGCGCAACCCTTGAGTCACAACCCGCCCACCGCCGCAGGCAGCGGCGCAGAGCCGACACGCGCGGTGTTGGTGGGCGTGGACGTGGGCGGGAACCCCGCATTCGACGCCAGCCTGGACGAGCTGGCCTTGCTTGCGGCTTCTGCCGGCGACGTGGCCGTGGCCCGCGTCACCGCGCGCCGCCGCGCGCCCGACCCGGCCTTGTTTGTGGGCAGTGGCAAGGCCGACGAGATCAAGGCGTTGGTGGCGGCCACAGCTGCGCACGGCGTGATCTTCGACCAGGCCTTGTCGCCGGCCCAGCAGCGCAACCTGGAACGCCACCTGGGTTGTCCGGTGGCGGACCGCACGGGCTTGATCCTGGACATCTTCGCCGAACGGGCGCAAAGCCACGAAGGCAAGTTGCAGGTGGAACTGGCCCGGCTGCAGTACCAGGCCACGCGCTTGGTGCGGCGTTGGTCCCACCTGGAACGCCAGCAGGGCGGCATTGGCACGCGCGGCGGCCCCGGTGAAGCGCAGATCGAACTGGACCGCCGCATGATCGGCGACCGCATCAAGACCGTGAAAGAGCGGCTTGAGAAGGTCAAGCGACAGCGCGGTACGCAGCGCAAGCAGCGCGAGCGGCGTGGCACTTTCCGTGTGTCCCTGGTGGGCTACACCAATGCGGGTAAGTCCACGCTGTTCAATGCCCTGGTGAAGGCGCGCAGCTACGCTGCCGACCAGTTGTTCGCTACGTTGGACACCACCACGCGGGCGCTGTGGCTGAACGAATCGCAGAGCCAGGTGTCCTTGTCCGACACGGTGGGGTTCATACGCGATCTGCCGCACAAGCTGGTCGAGGCCTTCGAAGCCACGCTGCAGGAAGCGGCGGAAGCCGACCTGCTCTTGCATGTGGTTGACGCGGCCAGTCCGCTGCTGGACGAGCAGATGGCTGAGGTCGAGCGCGTGCTGGAAGACATTGGCGCGGCACAGGTGCCTCAGATCCTGGTCTACAACAAGTGCGACCTGCTGGAAGCGTCCCGCCAGTCGCGCGAGCGCACGGACTGGCTGGAGGTGCACCCGGGTGTGCGCCGCCAGCGGGTCTTCGTGAGCGCGGTGACGGGTGAAGGTCTGCCCGATCTGCGCCAAGCCATCGCGCAACACGCCGCCCTGCGCTTGAATGTGGGCGACCCCGCCTCATCTACCGTCTCTGGCCCGGCAACCGCCGTAGCCCTTCCGGGCGCAGACCCGGCCACTTCACATCCGTTCCCGCATGCGTGACTTCGTCTCCCGCCGCATCAAGGCCGCTGCCGGCTTGGTCTACAGCAACCGCCCCGAAGGCCCGCCCGATCTGGACGAGCTCTGGCGCGACTTCAACCGCAAACTGAGCGGCCTGTTTGGCGGCAAGGCGGGCGGTGGCGGGAGCGGCCGACCTGACCCGGAAAACCGCCCGGGCGGCGGCGGCCCCTACCAACCCGACCTCAAGAGCGCCGGCATAGGCGTAGGCCTGATCGGCGGCGTCGCCGTGTTGATCTGGCTGGGCAGTGGCTTCTTCATCGTCCAGGAAGGCCAGCAGGCGGTGGTCACCACCTTTGGCAAGTACAGCCACACCAAGGA
>Ga0075163_10006454_pt1 | contig 15545 bp, 10 predicted proteins | sample JI1023141ADNA_FD_71478 | JGI IMG/M metagenome (GOLD analysis project Ga0075163, IMG submission 71478) | Wastewater effluent complex algal communities from Wisconsin, to seasonally profile nutrient transformation and Carbon sequestration -... | ecosystem: Engineered > WWTP > Effluent > Algae... | reverse complement strand
GTGACGACGCCTTCGAGTTTGCCCTTGCTGCGGAGCGTGATGAGCATGAGCGCGACGGTCGCGAACATCGCGAACGAGGAGCCCGCGAAGTAGTAGACGCCCCACATCGTGCTGAAGTAGCGGAAGTCCAAGGCCATCAGGAAGTCAAAGCCCGCGAACGCGTACGTGAGCGCGAAGACGGGGACCGCCCAGGAACTGGTGCGGCGTGCTTTGGCGCTCAGCATCACGTCGCCCGTGCGATCCTGCTCAACGCTGAGGCTCATCATGCGGCGGGTCAGCCACGTCCAGAAGACGAGATAGAAGAACGCGCGGATGAGCCAGAACATCGGGAGCACAAAGTGTGGTTCCGCATGCTCGCCAGACTTTGCGTGCGGGATCTCCGCCGGGAGAAAGAAGTACGTCCACTTCTTGTGCAAGAGGTGGTCGGACTGATACGCGGGGTCCATGAATGAGAAGAGTTTGCCCTGCATCGCGATGTCCACCGCGACGACGGCGAGGACCAAGCCGTAGACCCAGGGAGTAAGGGCCATCACGTTCTCGAACTGGCGGCGGAGCGTGCTCGTCCAGCCCGCGTTCAAGAGATGGAAGATCATGACAAAGAGCGTGGCGCTGAGGCAGACGCCCAGCATCGCCATCGCGCCGACGTGGACCGACGCGAGACCTTGGCGGACGTTCGAGCCCATCAAGCCCGCAGTGCCAAGGCCGATCGCAAGTCCGGCGAGCACAAGGCCCACCAGCGCGAGGCTCAGGCCTGTCGAACTGCTCTTGGCGACGGTGATGTTGTCCGCGCGCAGAAGGAATTTGCGATCAGGGGCGTGATGGTCGTGCCCATGGGAGGCGGCAGCGGTATGGCTCATGGCTTGCCTCCGGCGTTGGTTGGCGTGGTGGAGTTGGTTGGCATCGCCGTGCCCGCGTCAACGGCCTGTCGCGTGGCTTCGGGGAGATCGCCAGCCGTGCCGAGGCGTGCACGCTGCAAGGCGCGGATGTAGGCGACGACCGCCCAGGAATCGCGCTCGCTGAGAGCGTGCTTGTAACCGGGCATCTTCTGAGCGCCGGTGGTATCGATCACGCCGTTGCGCGCGGTGTCGAAGAGAAAGCCGTCCCTGTGCTTCTGGCTGTTCGCATCGGCAGGGTCCTGCGAGCGATACTTGACGTCGTGGTAACTTGGAATGGCGTAGGACCAGGAGAAGGCACGACCCTTCGTCGTGTCGCCCACGATACCCAAGCCGTCTCCTTCGTAGCCATGGCAGGCGACGCAGTAGATGTTGTACTTCTTCTGGCCGAGGAGGAGCATCTCTTTGGTGACTTCGCCGGGGATCGACGCGACGAACGTGCCATCGGCGTTCTTGCCCGTGACGAAAGCCGGGTTGTCCTTGAGCAGGTCGCCTCGTGCGGTGGCGAAAGGCTTGGCCCACTCACCCGAACCGCTCAGCATCGTCTCGCTCATGGGCGAGCGAGAGAATGGAACGGTGTTGGGCACCTGCTGGCGCATCGTGCGGCCGTCTTCGAAGAACTCACTCTGGGACTGGACGCTCCAGCGGGGCATGTCGTCCATGTCGGGGAAGAACTGGCGCGGCGGCTTGTCGTCACGGTCGCCACGGCAGCCCGCGAGGGCGGCGATGGCCAACGCCAGCGCGACGGACGCCGGGGCGGAGAGTCTCGAAGTTGTTCGTGTGTTCTTCATGGTCGCTTCTTGATCGAGGCGGTTGGCTCGTGCTCGGTTCGGTCGTGAATCAATCTTCGTTTTCAACGAGTTCGATGCTGGTGGCGCCGGCCTTCCTGAGCAGGTCGCGGGTGCGGTCGGGATCGAACTTGGCATCGCGTGCCTCGACGGCGATGACGAACCGATCGTCGCTCACCTTGAGGAAGCGTTCCTTGGCGAAGAGGGGATGGTGCCAGCGGGGCAGGCCGTTGAGGGCGAGCATCCCGATGATCGACGTGAAGGCGGCGAAGAGGACCCCCAGTTCGAAGAGGATGGGAACAAAGGCCTGCCAGCCGCCCTGCCCGCCGAAGGAGCCAGGCGGCTTGCCGGACTTCATGAGGCTTCCCATCACGGTGAGATCGCTGGACATCCACCACTGCATTAGGTAGGAGCCTGCGACGCCGGTGAACGCGGCGCCCGCGACGAGCACGGGAAGGATGGTGCGCTTGATGCCCATCGCCTCTTCCATGCCATGGATGGGGAACGGGGTGTAAGAATCCCAATGGCGATATCCGGCATCGCGCACGGATTCGCAGGCGTGGTAGAGGTCGGCTGGGGTGGCGAACTCCGCCATCACGCCATAGATCTCTTTGTTGTCTTCAGTCACGAAGACGCGAGCGGCTGCCATATCAGTGCGCCCCCTTTCCGTGGTCACCCTGTCCTGGGCTGTTTGTGGGATGGTGGTGTGGGCTTGCCTGTGGCAGGACAGCCTTGAGTTCGGCTATCGGGAAGGACGGGAGGAACTTCAGGAACAGGAGGAAGAGGGTGAAGAAGACGCCGAAGGATCCGGCGAAGATGCCAATGTCCACGAGCGTTGGCCAGAACATGTGCCACTCGCCCGGGAGGAACGTGCGGTGAAGGCTCGTCGCGATGATGACGAATCGCTCGAACCACATGCCGATGGTGACGAGAATGCACACGCCGAAGATGACGGCGGGATTGGTCCGCATCGCCTTGCTCCAGAAGACCTGGGGGCTGATGACGTTGCAGGAGATCATGATCCAATAGGCCCACCAGTATGGAGCCTTGTTGGGGTTGGCACGGTTGTTGAGGAAGACGCCCAGTTCGTACTCGTTGCCGCTGTAGTAGGCGATGAAGAACTCCATCGCGTAGGCGAAACCGACGATCATGCCCGTTGCGAGGATGATCTTGGACATGTTCTCCAAGTGGCGCTTGGTGATGAAGTCCTTCATGTGCGGGTACAACTCACGCGCCGGGATGAGGAGCAGGAGGACCATCGCGAAGCCGCCGAAGATGGCGCCCGCGACGAAGTAGGGCGGGAAGATGGTCGTGTGCCAGCCGGGCAGGATCGACGTCGCGAAGTCGAAGGACACGATCGAGTGCACCGACAAGACCAGCGGCGTGCTGATTCCGGCAAGGATCAGGTACGCGGCCTCGTAACGGTGCCAGTGGCGGCTGCTGAAGCGCCAGCCCAGGGCGAGAAAGCCGTAGATCTTGGATTGGAGCACATCCACGCGGACGGGGACGAACGGCAAGACAAATCGCCCCGAGGGGTTCTTACGGGAGCGAAGATCAGCCCGATCGCGCAAGGTCGCGAAGTCCGGGATCATGCCCATGAACCAGAAGAGGGCGGAGACCGTGCCGTAGGTTGACACGGCGAACACGTCCCACAGCAGCGGGCTCTGGAAGTTCGGCCAGATGGCGTTCGCGTTGGGAAGTGGCGGGAGGAACCACGCCATCCACTGGCGACCGATGTGGATGCCAGGGAATGTCGCCGCACAGATAACGGCGAAAATCGTCATCGCTTCTGCGGAGCGGTTGACGGCCGTGCGCCACTTCTGCTTCAAGAGGCAGAGAATCGCGGAGATCAGCGTTCCCGCGTGGCCGATACCGATCCAGAAGACGAAGTTCGTGATGTCCCACGCCCAGTCGACCTGGTTGTTGAGACCCCACGTGCCGATGCCCGTGATCACGAGGTAAAGGATAAAGAGGCCCGTGAGTTGGGCGAGCCCGAACGTGTGGAGGAAGACCGGCAGCCACCACTTGGGCTGGGGCTTCTCGACGTAACCACAGATGATCTCCGTGACGTCGTTGAAGGAGCGGTTGTTCAGAACGAGCGGCGGGCGCTGGCCCGGCGTGTCCACGAGCGAGCCATCGCCCGTGCTGGGGTCATACTTCACGTTGGACTCGACGCGAGCCCCGCTCGCGAGACGATCCGCGGTGATCTGATCCGGGTGGATCGAACTCATGCCCGGCCTCCATTCGTCGAAGATGTCAAAACGCCCAGGCTGAGGCGGTAACCGTCATCCTCGTGGCGTTTGCTGCGGTCGTAGAAGGCGTGTTCGCCGTGGGACTTGTCGTGCGATTCTCCATGCCCGCCGCCGTGGCCGTGGAACGGATCATCGACGACCGCGCGAAGTTTGTGGTTGGGATTGGAGACGCGGACCATGTGGCTGGTGCGAGGGCGGGTGTTGAGGAAGTTGAGCAACTTGTACGAGCGAGGATTCGCGCGGGTCTCGTGGACTTTGCTCTTGGTGTCGAGGATGTCGCCAAACGTGATCGATTCGCTGGGGCAGGCCTGCTGGCAAGCGACCTGGAACATGCCATCGGGGATCGCCGCGTTGCCGTCGGCGGTCTTCATGTCGTGCAACTTCGCCTCGATCTTGGCGGCGTTGATGCGCTGCACGCAGTACGTGCACTTTTCCATGATGCCGCGCATACGGACCGAGACGTTGGGGTTCTTGCCCATGCGTTCGATCTCGGCGATCTTCTCGCGGAGGCGTGGCGGAATGAGATTGATGTTGAGTTTGTTGTGGACGTTGCTGCCATTGACGCCGCCACGTTCGGGCAGGGCATCGTTCAGGATGTCCTTGCCCATGTAGTCGCCGTTGAACTGGAGTTTGCCGTACTCGAAGAAGTTGTATCGACGAACCTTGTAGGGGCAGTTATTGGCACAATACCGCGTGCCGATGCAGCGGTTGTAGACCATGTAGTTGAGACCGTCATCGCCGTGGACGGTGGCGTTAACGGGGCAGACGACCTCGCAGGGCGCGTTCTCGCAGTGGACGCACGCGACGGGCTGGTGATAGATCGCATCGGGGCTGTTGAAGTCATCGCCGATGTAGTAACGATCGACGCGGATCCACGTCATCTCGCGACCCTTGGCGACTTCCTTCTTGCCGACGACGGGGATGTTGTTCTCCGCTTGGCAGGCGACAGTGCATGCGCCACAGCCGGTGCAGGTTGAAAGATCGATCGTCATCCCCCACTGCGGGCCCTTGGAGAACGTCGAGCCTGCCTCGGCCTCCTTGCGCCCCGCGTTCTTGGGGTTGATGTAGATCGACTCGTTGGGGGGCGTGTGCCCGAGTTCGCCCAAGCGCTCGCCGAAGGGGAGTTGCTCGGTCTCGCGATAGAACGTCGCGCCGCTGGGCCCCTTCTCATCGCCCCACTTCTGCCACGCAGGGAGATCGACGGCGCGGACGATGGACGTGCGATTCTCCATGGACCAGTGGTTCTGCGTGCTGGAGATCGGATACCACTCGTCGAGTTTGCTGATGCTGCCGACCGCCGCCAATCCCGCGGTCGCATTCGACGCCGCGAGCAGCGGATAGGCATCGAAGCCCACGCCGTCACCAACGAGCCCGCAGACGCGCCGGCCGTAGCCCAGCGTCACGATCGCGGTGTTGTCGGCCATGCCGGGCAGAATCCACGCGGCCATCTTGACCGTGCGTCCGCCGACGGTGACGTCGACCATGCGACCGGAGGGATACTTCTCCTTGGTGTACATGTCCGACGAGTCTTTAACGGAGTAACTCTTGGGGAGCAGGCCCATCGCCTCGGCAGTCTTGGGCGAGAGGAGGACCGGGTTGTCCCAGACAACGCGCGTCCCCTGCTGCGGGAGTTCGTGGAGCCAAGAGCAGTTGCCGAAGCGGCCATCGTGTGCGTGCCCAACGGCAAACGCGATCTCGATCGAGCCACTGGCCGCCGATGCGATCTTCAGCCCCGTCGCCTTCTCTGCGACGGAACGAGCGTTCAGGCTTGGCGATTGCGGCGCGGGGGCCGAGTTCGCGACGACGCCGTCATGCAACGCGCGGCGCCAGACCTTGTCGAGATTTCCCTTGGCGAAGGAGTTGCCCCACGTCTCGCGGACGAGGTCGTGCCCGTCCACCTTGGCAGCGAAGTCGCCGCCGGCGATGAGGGCAAGGAACTCGATCTCGCTCATCGCGGGGGCATAGAGCGGCGCGATCATGGGCTGAATCGGCGAGATCGTGCCATCGTGCGCAACAGCGTCGCCCCATGATTCGAGGTAGTGAGTGCCATTGAGGCACCATGTTGACGCCCGTGCGGTCTCGGTGCTCGAGGTCGAGAGCGTGATCGTTGCGGGGACCTTCTCGAACGCGTCTTTGAAGTTGACGTCACCAGCAATGGCGTACATCGGGTTCGCATCGACACACACGAGCGTCTTGACCTTGCCCGCGTTCATGTCAGCGGCGAGCCCGGCGAGTTTCGCAACAGATGCGTCCGACTCGTCCTCACCCATGGGGAGATAGCGAACAGACTTGCCGATGTTGCCGAGCATGCCATTGAGCATCGCGACGATCGCGTGAACCTCGGCGGGCTGCGTCGGACCAGCGACGATGAGGGTCTTCTCACGATTCGCAGCGTCGATGACATCTGCGGCGCACTCGTCGAGGAAGTGCGAGTCGATACCGTGGTTCGCGGGAACTTCGATCTTGTTGAGAGCGGCGAGCACTGCGTCTTGGTCAGGGCCACCCACGCGTGCGACGCGCTTGGCAAACTCGACCGCGAACGCCGTGATCTGCGACGGTGACAGACGCAGCCGATGATCAGCCTGCGAGCCGGTCTGTGAAAGTCCAGACTCCACCACATACAGGCGGCTCATCTGATCCTTGGTCGACATCACGCGACGAGTCGCCGCGAACGCCCGAGCGTTCGCGATCTCATCCGAGCCCCCAGCAACGAAATCCTTGTCGATCGAGACGATGACCTTGGTGGTTTCCTTGCCCGGCTCGACGGAGAAGCTGTACAACTCTCGCATCGGCGTGCCGAAGGCCAGGCGAGTGCCCTCTGCAGCACCCATCGCCTCGGCGGGGTCGTAGGCGACCCACTTCGCCTTGGGATACGCCGCAAGGACGCGGGCCTTCATGGCGTCGCGCGTGGGGCTCGTCTTCTTGTCAACGATGAACGCGAGACCTTCGCCACCGTCGCCGCCGGACTTGGCGTGCTTGGGAAAGTGCTCCTTGGCCCACGCGCGGAAGTCGTCCCACGTGGCGCGCAGGCGCGTGTCAGGATCGTTCTTGTCGTCATTCTTGCGAGCCGGGTTGTTGTAGCGGGGCTCGACCGGGCGATCGACGTCGTAGAGCGAGAGGATGCTGGCGAGGGGCCAAATGCCGACGCGGCCGCGGTTCATCGGGTGGAGCGGGTTGCCCTCGATCTTGGTCGGACGGCCTTCGTGCGTCTCGACCACGAGGCCATCGGCGCCGCCACCTGGGCGCGGAAATGTGGTCGCGTAATAGAGCGGCTTGCCGGGGATGATCTCCTCGGGGACGTTCTTGCCATACGCGAGGATCTTCTGCTCGGGGCGGCGGCAGCCGGGGATAACCGCGACGCCAGCGAGCGCCATCGATGCGCCCATGATCTTCAGGAAGTCACGGCGAGAGTCGCTGGCGGAACCATCGCTGTCGGCGGCGGTTCCCGCGCTGGTGAAGGCGCGGTGCATCTCGACCGCGCCGTGGGGGAACTCTTTCTCGATGTGATCGCGGAACTCGGGCGAGTCGGACCATTCATCAAGGCTGCGCCAGACCTTCTTGCCGTTGAGCGTGGGCAACTCGCGTGCTTGCGCTGCGAGTTCCGCCGCCGTGGGCTTCTGGACCTTGGCTTTCTCGCCATGCGTCGTCGGACATTGATCCACGCCGCTCATGCTTCGTACCCCGTCTCTTGCGTTTGCGGCTGCGTGGCTCAATCGTGCCCCTGTGCAGTCGCGTCTAGTTTCAAACACCCACACCGAATCACTGTCACGAACCGGACTAGCGTGCAAAGCGCACGCTAGTAGTGGCAGGCTCCGCAGTTCTGCGGTGCGTTAAGGACGTGCTCCTGGATCTTCTTGATTTCCATCGTGCCATTCGCCGCACGCTCGAGCAACTTGGTCTCGGCGTACTGCAAATCCGTCACCATCGTCTTGTCCTCGAGCACGGCGAGTTCCGGCTGGCGGTGGCAGTCGAGGCACCAACTCATGCTCAGGGGCTGGGAGTGGAAGACGACGGGCATCTGGTCGATGCGGCCGTGGCAGGAATAGCAACTCACGCCCGCATTGACGTGCGCGTCATGCGGGAAGTTGCGGACGTAATCGGGGAGTTTGTGCACGCGCGTCCACGTCACGGACTTGTCGGCGGCGTACGCCTCGCGTATGAACGCGGTCTTCTGCACGTGCTGCTCGTGCTTGGGAACAGCGGGGTCCAGGAATATCTTGAGGGCCCCATCGCGGTGGCAGCCATAGCACGTCGCGATGTTGGGGATGTTCGCCTCGGGGCTCTTCTCAACGTTGGTGTGGCAGTAGCGGCAGTCCAAACCGAGTTGGCCCGCATGCAACTGATGGTTGAATCCGCCACCGGGCTGCACGGGCTGATAGCCAACGCGCCAAAACTTCGGCGTCGCGTAGTACCAAAAGCCACACACCACGGCGGTCGCCCCGCACACGCCAGCCACCGCAGCCACGGTCGGTAACTGGTTCATCCACTTCGGGAAGAGCGTTGCCACGTCCCATCCCCTTCTTCAACGCCCGGCCAGCGGGCCCGGACTCGCCTCGAACTACAGTGCACCCTCTTCACCCTCCCGGACGGGTGTCCGGATCGAGTTACACGATTGTCGGCCCGAAAGCCCTTTCAGGCCGAGAATCGAGGGTACATTATTAGCAGACTAGACTGGTTGCTGTCAAACCGCAAACAAGCACCCACAAACGACAAAGAGGACCTTGGTCGAAATCCCGGGCAACCGCTCGTCGACGCCCGTCAGGAAAAACCCATGAGCGACTCGACTTACGAGACAAATCCAATGGCCAAGGCCCCACCGGCCCCTATGACCCTTCCCGTATTGACCGGCGCTTTCGGCGTTTCGGTGGCAATCTGGGTTGTTTGGTTCCTGACCCATTTGCCGTGGGTCCAGGTCCCCGAGCAATTCTCCCTGTCACTTTTGCTGGCGATCTGGGTGGTTGGCACCGCCGTGTTTTCGGGGCGGGGCTTGGCGGATCGCCTGCTGCCGTCGGCGCTCATGGGGCTGACCACCGCGGCGGTTGGTTTGCTCCTTCTGGGCACCAAACTCTCGGAGCACGCGGGGCCGGATTCAGATGTCGCCAGCGTGCGACCCAACGCGGCGATGATGGCCGTCGGCTTTCTGGCGTTGGGCGCGGTGATCGGCGTCGTGGGCGGCTTGCTCGGACGCGTGCTGCCGATGTGCCGCAATGTGCGCGGCTATGCGCCGCTGAACTCGGGCGACGAAGATCGCGCATGGCTTGGGCGATTCGCGATCGTCACTGTCGCGTCGATTTTCCCGTTGCTGCTCATCGGCGGCTTGGTCACGAGCACAAACTCGGGAATGGCAGTGCCCGACTGGCCCAACACCTACGGGAGCAACATGTTCCTGTATCCGCTGGGGCCACGCGCGAGGCCTGACGTGTTCCTCGAGCACTCCCACAGACTTTTCGGCACGTTTGCCGGGCTGAGCATCATGGTTCTGGCGGTGCTGACGCTCATGTATGAGCCTCGGCGGGGCATGAAGATCTTCGCGTGCATCCTGCTCGCATATGTGATTGGGCAGGGATTGCTGGGCGCGGCACGCGTGCTCAAGGACACTCGGTACTACGGCTTGCTCCACGGCGTGCTGGGGCAGATGCTCTTCGCACTCACGATCATGTTCGCGGCGGCGATGTCTAAGGCCGCGAGGCACGGTGACGGACACACCGTCGCACAGGAAAACCCGTCGGCGAAGCGAGTCCGGATCTTCGCTACGGCGGCGATGCACTCGACGCTCCTGCAACTGCTTTTCGGCGCGATGTACAGGCACTTGCGGGGCGACGCAGGTGCCGAGAACGCGTCCAAGGGTGCCGGCCACGCGCTAATGATGCACATGGCGTTCTCGTTGGTCGTGGTCATTACGGCGTCGCTCGCGGTGATTGCGGCGACGTCCTTGAAGTCAGACAAGGGTGACCCTTTGGTCAGGTCTTTGGGACGCTTTGGGCGAGTCTTGCTCGTGGTGTTCCTGATCCAGTTCTCGTTGGGATGGATTACTTGGTCTCTTGGCGGAAAGTACCTCACCCCTGAGCACGATTGGCAGGCCGTGCTGCGCACCAGCCACCAGGCAAACGGAGCCATCATGCTGGGCCTCATCGCCTGGATGTGGGTGCTGGCCAGGCGGATCCCCAAGTTGCGGCGGTCCTGAAACCCCCGGCCGGCTTTCTCCAAATTTGCTCTTGCCAAAGCCCGGTCTTGGCTCGATAGTGAAGACACGACGAGGATCGGTCGGATGTGCAATCCAATCCGATCTGCGGCGTTTGGCTGTCGTACATGCCGCCCACGGACTGGATTCCGCGGGTCGGCGGTTGGAAGGAGCGTTCATGGCGTCCCTCGCGAACGAACCCAGCAAGACCGCGGCTCCTGCCGCTTTGACGTCCTCCCTCAAACCCATCGCAAAAGAAGCGTTCGGATTCCGAGAGGCACGCCACCTCTTGTGGCGCGCCGGATTTGGCGGGACGAGCGAACAGATTCGCCTGATCGCCTCATGGGGACCAGACCGGGCGGTTGACTACATCCTGGACTTTGACAAGATCGCTGCGGATCCCGCCCTCGCAGGCACGTTCGATGCCAACATCATGCGACCTGCAACGCCCGAGGAACGCCGGCGGCAGGCCGAGGCTCGCAAGAACCGCGATGAGGAAGCACTCGCACAACTCCAGCGAGAACGTCAGTCGCGTGAGGCGAAGGACCGCGAGCAGGTACAGGTGATGCAGAAATGGTGGCTGCGCCGGATGATCGAAACGGGGCGCCCGCTGGAGGAGAAACTCACCCTCTTCTGGCATGGGCACTTCGCCACGAGTTACCGCGGCATCGAGGACAGTTACCACCTGTCCGTGCAAAATGAGATGTTCCGTAACAACGCCGCGGGGAACTTCCGCAATCTGCTCCGCGGCATCATCCGCGACCCCGCGATGCTGGCGTACCTCAACAACAACCAGAATCGCAAGGAAAAGCCAAACGAGAACTTGGCTCGCGAGATCATGGAGTTGTTCTCGCTGGGCATCGGCAACTACACCGAGCAGGACATCAAGGAAGGCGCGAAGGCACTGACCGGCTACACCTTCGAGGACGACGATTTCACGTACAACCGCCGCCAGCACGACGAGGGCGCGAAGAACATCCTTGGGCGCCAGGGCAATATGGATGGCGATGACTTCGTCGACACGATCCTGCGCAAGCCCGAATGTGCGGCGTTCATCACGCGTCGCCTCTACCACTTCTTTGTCGCGGACGTCCCCAACGAGGAACGTGGCGGCGAGAGGGGCCTGCACCAGACGCAGCGTGACGCACTCCGCCAACTCTCCAACACGCTTCGCAGCGAAAACTACGAACTCAAGCCGATGCTCCGCCGCTTGTTCATGTCAGAGCACTTCTATCAGGCGGCGTTCCTCAACGAACAGATCAAGAGCCCCACGCAACTGGTCGTCGGCGCCGTGCGCTCGCTTGGCACCCCAGTGCGAGACCTTGGGTTGCTCGCCGACGCGCTCAAACGCATGGGGCAGGAACTGTTCCTGCCGCCCAGCGTCAAAGGCTGGGACGGCGGGCGGGCGTGGGTCAACACGTCCACCATGTTCGACCGCCAGAACATTCTCGCGTACCTCCTCACCGGCAAAAAGACGCGCGGCAGCGACGAGGCCGACGCGTACGAACCCTCCCCACTGCTCAACGACCTGTCTCAAACCGAGCGAGGCGACGCCGGCAAGGTCGCACGGCACTTGCTCGAAGGCTGCCTCGGGCGCGCGCCCAACGGCCCACTGGGCGAAGTGCGTGAGTTCCTGCAGAGCACCAAGAACCCGCAGGATCCCAAGTCCCTTGTGGGTGCGTTGCTGCTGATCACAGCGTTGCCCGAGTATCAACTGTGCTAGAGATGAGTTGAATCGACCCAGGTTGCGTCTTTTCGGTACGTTGACTTTCTGGAGCCCGCCATGTCCAATCGCTCACCAATCGACTCTGCGTACACCCGTCGCGACTTCCTGTCGAACGGCTTGCTGCTCGCGTCGGCGTCCCTCGCCGTGCCTGCGTTCATCCAGAGTTCCGCCGTCGCGATGACCAAGGCCTTTGGCGGGCTCTCCAACCCATCGGGCATCCCCGAGGACCACATCCTCGTCGTTGTCCAACTGTCGGGCGGCAACGACGGGCTCAACACCGTTGTGCCCTTCGGCATGGCTGAGTATCACAAGGCCCGCCCCGCGATCGCCATCACCGAAAAGGAAGCGCTCAAGTTCGGCAAAGACGGCGAAGATGGCGTCGGCCTGCATCCTCGCCTCGACGGGATCATGGGACTTTACGACGAAGGGCTCGTGGGCGTGGTGCAAGGCGTGGGTTACCCAAACCCCAATCGCTCGCACTTCAAGTCCATGGACATCTGGCACACCGCCGACCTCTCCGCCACGGGCGACGGATGGCTGGGCAAGTACTTCGACAGCGAGTGCTGCGGCGTCGGCAAGGGTGAGTCCGGCACGCCCGAAACGGACACGAAAGCCGCACGCACCGACGCCGACGCGAGCCCGCCCGGCATCGCCATCGGGCGCACCGCTCCCAACGCGATGCAAGGCCGCCAGGTGCAGGGCGTCTCGTTCGAGTCGGCGGATCGTTTCAAATGGATCGGCCCCGACGTGCACAAGTCACTCGCAAAGCCATACGACGATCTCAACCGCCGCGGCGGTGCCGAAGAGGCACGAGAGGGAAGCAATGCGGACTTCCTGCTCCGCACCGCTCTCGACGCGCAGGTGAGCAGCGACCTCATTCGCAAAGCCGTCGCGACCAAGACGCTCTCGACCTGGCCTAACGGCGAACTCGCGAACCAGTTGAAGATGGTCTCGCAGATGATCCGCGCCGGCCTCAAGACGCGTGTGTATTACGTCTCCCTCGGCGGGTTCGACACGCACGCGGGCCAGGGCGGTGGCAACGGACGCCACGCAAACCTCATGGCCCAGTTGGGCTCATCGATGAAGGCGTTCTACGCCGAACTCAAGGCACAGAAGAATGATGGTCGCGTCCTGTCGATGGTCTTCTCAGAGTTCGGCCGCCGCGTGCAACAGAACGCGAGCAACGGCACCGACCACGGCACGGCGGCCCCGCTCTTCCTTGTTGGCCCGATGGTGAAGCCGGGCGTGATCTCGAATCACCCGTCGATGAAACAAAGCGACCTCGACTCGGGCGACCTCAAGTACACCGTGGACTTCCGCAGCGTCTACGCGAGCGTGCTCGACCAGTGGCTCAAGGGCGACAGCAAGAAGGTGCTCGGCAAGGCGTTCGACAAGGCGCCGGTGCTCAAGAAGGCGTAAGAACGATCAACGTGCCGTGCACACGCTCACGCCAACTGCCCCACCAAGACTACATAACCGTCACTATCCTGCACGCGAAGTTCCCCCGCGGGCATGTGCGCCGGATGCGCGAGATCAAACACCACGCGGCGGCCATCGTGCGGGGCGCTCACGCCGTTGTACCGTTCCCCATCGTGCAGGCCACCGGCCAGCAGTCGCTGCCTCACGCCCGCCACGTCGTCACTGTACATGTAGAACAGCACCGCCTGCTGGGCGGCGTCCACCGGCCCATCGGCGCGGGCGAACATGATCTCCGCCCCTCCACTCTTGGCCATCGCCCAGAAGGCAACACCGCGTGCGTCCTTCATCACGTTGACAGGCGTGAAGCCAAGGAAGGCATAGAACGCGAGAGACGCGTCGACGCTGGCGACATGCACGAATGGCACGAGGCGATTCACGGCTGCGGCGGTCACTGGCGCGACGCTTGCTGAAGTCTTCATGCGCGAGTGTACGTCAGGCCTAGGGCAACCGTGCAGTTGGCACCTCACAACGCCCCAATAGCCCCGATTCCACATCCCGGGCACCAGCAGACCTCGAAACCGGAACCCGCGGGATTCGGTACACTGCTTGCATGTACGAACTCCTGAAGACGTTCTTCCATGGCTTAATCGGGTTCATCGTCTTCTGGACCTGCGTCGGGGCCGCAACCGAGCCGAGCGAGCGCGTCATCACCGCCGCCCCCGCCCGCGCGGTGACCGCGCTGAACCTGCAATGGATGGGCGTGGACGCGCCAGATGACGAGTCGTGGGAGGCGTACGCGGCGATCATCGCCATGCCACGCGAGTACTCCACGCAACTGTTCGCGAAACTCGGCGGGGAGGACGCCAAGCCCGCAGACTGGCCCGAGATCTTTTGGTGGCCGTACGACGAAATGCCCGCGCGGCGGCCGGTCCCGGAGATCGTCCGCGCGGCCAACCTCAAGGCCCTCACCGACCTCGAGGAACGCGGCTTCTTCGCCAGCCTGCGCGAGGCGCGCAAGACGCTGCGTCCCGTGCGATCCATCGCCTTCAGCGACGAGGAGACCATGGACCTTGTCCCGCCGCAGATTGGAGACTCGCGCCGCGCCGCCCGCCACATCATCGCGTTCTCCTGGTTGGCGCTCGACCGGGGGGACGAGGCCGAGTTCGTGGAACTCATGCGTGATGCGCAGTGGTCCGCGCACTCAATCAACCAGAGCGCGCTCCTCGGCTCCCTGTCGTGCGTGGGATCCCAAGGACTCATCGCCCGCGAGGTCGCGTGGGCCGTGCGTGAGCGCACTCTCTCCGAGACAACGCTCGCAAGCCTCGACGCGATCATGGCCGAGATGGATCCGATCGCCGCCACGCGCCACGGGTTCCTTGGAGTACGCCAGTCCCAGGAAGACCAACTGCAACGGTCATACACCGACGATGGGCGCGGCAGCGGATACGTGGTCTTGACCGACGAGCACGAAGAACTTCTGGACGAGGCGTCGCCATTCCTCAAGGTTCCGCTGCGGTACGGGGGCTTCTGGGCCGCGATTCCGTTCGCGAGCCGTCGCGACAACAACGAGGTCTTTGACCGCATGCTCGCCGAGGCGAACGCGGCGCTCGACGCGCCGAGCATCCGCGAGATGCGGACGCGCGAGGCGGCGCGGCTCGAAGCGTCACTCAACTGGCGGTACCCGATCGCACGCGTGATCTATCCGGCGTACACCCGCGCCGCGAGCAACGCCCAAGAACACCGCGCCCAGATCAACGCCACCCGCCTCATCATCGCCATCCGTCGCCACACGCTCGCCCACGGCCAGCCCCCCGCCACGCTCGACGCGCTCGTCCCCGCGTTCCTCCCCGCGCTCCCGCCCGACACGATCGCGGGCAGGCCGTGGGTCTATCGCACCCTCGCCCAGCCCGACGCGGAAGGGCAGCGGTTCATCCTCTATTCCTGCGGCGCGGATGGTACCGACAACGGCGGCGTCCACGCCGTGGAGGCACGCGAACGCCTCAAGAGCGGGACCGGCAAGGACTACGTCTTCAGCGGTGCGCGCGATTGACCCACCCCGCCACGCCTCGCCGCAGGCTCGTGCGGAAGGTGCGGGTACACTTCGCACATGCCACAAACCATCCGTCTCCACCGCGTCATGAAGTGCCCGCCCGAGCGACTCTACCGCGCGTTCATTGATCCGCTCGCCATGGTGAAATGGAACGCCCCGCACGGGTTCGTCGCCCAGGTCCACTCGATCGACGCCCGCGTCGGCGGCACCTATCGCATGTCGTTCATCAACTTCAA
>Ga0075163_10006453_pt1 | contig 15546 bp, 10 predicted proteins | sample JI1023141ADNA_FD_71478 | JGI IMG/M metagenome (GOLD analysis project Ga0075163, IMG submission 71478) | Wastewater effluent complex algal communities from Wisconsin, to seasonally profile nutrient transformation and Carbon sequestration -... | ecosystem: Engineered > WWTP > Effluent > Algae... | reverse complement strand
CGCCGCGGCCTGGAAGGACGGCGTCTTCGCTGACGAGGTTGTCCCGGTGCAGATTCCCCAGCGAAAGGGCGATCCGCTCGAGTTCGCCTCAGACGAAGGCATCCGTGGCAGCACCACTGCCGATTCGCTGGCCGGCCTGCGGCCTGCGTTCCGCAAGGACGGCACCATCACCGCCGGCTCGGCGTCGCAGATTTCTGACGGCGCTTGCGCTGTCGTCGTGATGAGCAAGGCAAAAGCGCTTGAGCTGGGCGTGAGCTGGCTGTGCGAGATCGGCGCGCACGGCGTCGTAGCCGGACCTGATTCCACGTTGCAGTCGCAGCCGGCCAACGCGATCAAGAAGGCGATCGCGCGGGAAGGCATTTCGGTCGCTGACCTCGATGTCATCGAGATCAACGAGGCGTTTGCCGCGGTGTCGCTCGCATCGACCAGGGAACTCGGTGTCTCGCCCGAGAAGGTGAACCCCAACGGTGGCGCCATCGCCATGGGGCACCCGATCGGAATGTCGGGTGCACGCATCACCCTTCACGTGGCGCTGGAATTGGCCCGGCGAGGCTCCGGTTACGGAGTGGCAGCATTGTGCGGCGCCGGCGGGCAGGGCGACGCGTTGATCCTGCGTGCGGGGTAATGCGTTCTGAGGTTGCTGGGATTGCCATGCCGGGCAGTTGTGATCTTGCTCATACGGTGGGTAAACCGGGGGACCGCAGGCCGCTGACGACGTGCCACACTTGATGGCGTGACTCGTCCCCGTCCTCAGGTAGCACCAGTAATGGCAGGCGCCGTCGACCTATCAGCTCTCAAGCAGCGGGCTCAGCAGCCCGCTCCCGGCGGATCGGCGTCAGCCGGGATCGAGGTGACCGAGGCGAATTTCGAAGCCGAAGTCCTGGTCCGCTCGAACGAGGTTCCGGTTGTCGTTCTGTTGTGGTCGCAGCGCAGCGAAGCCTGCGTGCGGCTGGCCGAGTCGCTAAAGGCGCTCGCGTCCTCGGACGCCGGCAAGTGGGCGCTTGCCCTGGTGAATGTCGACGCGGTTCCCCGCGTGGCCCAGATGTTCGGGGTGGATGCTGTGCCAACGGTTGTGGCGCTGGCGGGGGGCCGACCCGTGGCCAGTTTCCAAGGCGGTCAGCCTGCCGACCAGTTGCGGCGTTGGGTCGACTCGCTGTTGTCGGCGACGGCGGGAAAGCTCGCCGGCGCGGCAGGTGATGAGGTCGAAGAAGACGTTGACCCCGCGTTGGAGCAGGCTCGCGATCATCTGGATGCGGGGGACTTTCCCGCCGCGACGGCCGCCTACCAGGCCCTGTTGGCTGCCGACCCGAACCACGAAGAGGCTAAGGGCGCGCTCCGGCAGCTTGAGTACCTGCAGCGTGCCACCGCGCACCGTCCCGATGCCATTGCGGCTGCAGACGGCGACCCCACCAACATCGAACTCGCGTTTGCCGCGGCAGATGTCCAGATCATGAACCGTGAGGTGGGATCGGCATTCGATCGCCTGATCGCGTTGGTGCGCAAGACATCCGGTGACGATAAAACGAGGGTGCGAACGCGACTCATCGAGTTGTTCGAATTGTTCGATCCTGCTGATCCGGACGTCATCGCGGGTCGCCGGAATCTGGCCAACGCGTTGTACTGACCCCCTGCGTCTCCTCGCGCGAGGGGCACAGGGTCAGGCCGGCTCGAGCCAGATCGCCGACAGCGGTGGCAACACCAGCGTGGCGGATGCGGGTCGGCCATGGCACGGTTGCGCGGTTGCCCTCACCGCGCCGAGATTTCCGATTCCATTGCCGCGATAGACATCCGCGTCGCTGTTCAGTATCTCGCGCCAGGTGCCCGCGAGCGGCAGGCCAAGTCGATAGCGACTATGTTCGCGGCCGGCGAAGTTGAAGACACACGCCACAACAGAACCGTCCTGGCCGAATCGCAGGAAGCTCAGCACATTGCTGGCGGAGTCGTTGGCATCGATCCACGAATATCCATTGGGTTTCGTATCGCGACTCCACAGCGCCTGCCTGCTCCGGTAGACCTCGTTCAGATCGGTGACGAACCGCAGTATCCCGCCGGAGTAGCCGTCTTCGTCCAACTGGTACCAGTCGATTCCGCGCTCTTCGGACCACTCGGCCCGCTGGCCGAATTCCTGGCCCATGAACAGCAACTGCTTGCCGGGGTGTGCCCACTGGTACGCCAGCAGACTGCGAAGGCTCGCGGCCTTGGTGTGGTCGCTGCCGGGCATTCGGGTCCACAGTGTGCCTTTGCCGTGAACCACTTCGTCGTGACTGATTGGCAGCACGTAGTTCTCACTGAACGCGTACAGCATCGAGAAGGTCATCTCGTGGTGGTGAAAGCTGCGATGGATGGGGTCGCGACTCATGTAGCCAAGGGTGTCGTGCATCCAGCCCATGTTCCACTTCATTGAAAAGCCAAGGCCGCCAATGTTCGTGGGCCTGGTGACGCCCGGCCACGAGGTCGATTCCTCTGCGATTGTCACGATCCCGGGGACTAGTTTGTGGACGGTCGCATTCATCTCCTGCAGGAACTGCACGGCCTCCAGATTTTCGCGGCCACCGTAGATGTTCGGTGTCCATCCGCCCTCGGGGCGTGAGTAGTCGAGATACAGCATCGACGCGACGGCGTCGACACGCAGTCCGTCGATGTGGAACTCCTGCAACCAGAACAGCGCATTGGCAACCAGGAAATTTCGCACTTCTGGACGGCCGAAGTCGAAAACGTAAGTGCCCCAATCTAATTGCTCGCCCCGGTGCGGGTCGGAGTGTTCGTAGAGTGGGGTTCCGTCGAATCGGCCCAGGGCCCAGCCGTCTTTGGGAAAGTGGGCCGGAACCCAGTCAACGATCACCGCGACGCCGGCGCGGTGAAGTGTGTCGACGAGGAATCTGAAATCGTCGGGGCTGCCGAACCGCGCGGTCGGAGCGTAGTAGGACGTCACCTGGTAACCCCAGGATCCGCCGAACGGATGCTCCGCAACGGGCAGTAGCTCGACGTGGGTAAACCCGTGCGCAACAACGTATTCGGTCAGATGGCACGCCAGCTCCCGATAGCTCAGCCCTGGCCGCCAGGACCCGAGGTGCACCTCGTAGGTGCTCATCGGCTCGAACACCGGATTGGCGACGGCCCGGTTCGCCATCCACTCGGCGTCATTCCAGGTGTATCGCGAAACGTGTACCCGTGAGGCTGTTTTTGGCGAGACCTCGGTGGCGAACGCGAACGGATCCGCCCGATCGACCACCGATCCATCTGACCCGTGGATCCTGAATTTGTACAGGCCGTCGGTGGGGAAGCCGGGCCAGAACAGTTCCCAGACCCCGGAGGAGCCAAGCACGCGCATCGGCGCGTCGATGCCGTCCCAGTCGTTGAACTGGCCGATCAGGTTGACGCCTCTGGCGTTGGGAGCCCACACCGCGAACGAAACCCCATTCACGACGCCGTCGGCGGTGGTGAATGAACGTGGATGTGCGCCGAGGATCTCCCAAAGATGTTCATGCCGGCCTTCGGCCATCAGGTGCAGATCGATCTCGCCGAGAGTCGGAAGAAAACGGTAGCCGTCGGCGACCATTTCAGGGGCCGCACCATCTTGGCGGGAGATTTCGAGTCGGTAGTCGACGAGCTTCGTCATCGGCAGGGCTACCGCGAACAGCCCTGATTCGATGTGGGTGAAGGGATACCGCCGCCCGCCGACGATTGCGGACACTCCCCGGGCGCCAGGCTTCAATACCCTGATGACGGTCTGATCGTCGTATTCGTGTGCACCGAGAATGCCGTGCGGATTGTGGTGTACGCCGGTGATCAGACGGCCCAGTTCCTCAGTGTCGGGTGCAAGGAATGGGTTCGCGGGCTGCTCGGATTTCGTCATCGCCGTTCGGGCTCCTCGGTGAAGTTCATTCCCTGCGCAGTAACGCGGCTCGTTGTTCCAGCGCGACCGGCGGTAGGTGCAGGATGTGAGCTACCGCCTTCCACGGTTCGATCCGTACGTAATTCGACTGGCCCCAATGGTATTCCTCACCGGTGACCTCGTCGCGCACGGCAAATCTGTCATCCGGCTGAATTGCCAACGCTCCCATGTCCAGCCACAGGGTTCCGTGCTCGGCCGAGTAGGCGTTCAGCGTGACGACAACCAATACCGAGTCGCCGGTCACCGGATCGAACTTGCTGTAGGCCAACAGCGCATCGTTGTCGATGTGGTGGAACCTGATGGTTCGCATTTGACACAGCGCGGGATGCATCCTGCGAATCTCGTTGAGACGACGCAGAAACGGCTCAAGTGAACGCCCACCGGCGAGCGCTGCGTCAAAGTCTCGGGGGCGGAGCTCGTATTTTTCGGAGTTCAGGTATTCCTCACTGTCTTCCCGAACCGCTTCGTGCTCAAACAATTCGAACCCTGAGTACACACCCCACGACGGACCCATGGTGGCGGCCAGTGCCGCTCGGATCGCGAACATGCCAGGCCCGCCGTGCTGGAGGCTTTCATGCAGGATGTCCGGGGTGTTGGTGAAGAGGTTGGGGCGCGCGTAGTCGGCGTGTTCGGCGATCTGTGTGCCGAACTCCTCGAGCTCCCATTTGGCGGTGCGCCAAGTGAAGTACGAATACGACTGGGTGAAACCCAGTTTCGCCAATCCATACAATCGGGCCGGCCTGGTGAATGCCTCGGAGAGGAACAACACGTCAGAGTCGGCGGATTTGACCTCTGCGATCAGTCGCGCCCAGAAGTCCGGTGGCTTGGTATGTGGGTTGTCGACGCGAAATATCTTGACGCCGTGGTTGATCCAGTGCCGAACCACCCGGAGTACCTCGGCGTACAAGCCGTCCGGATCGTTGTCGAAGTTCAGTGGGTAGATGTCCTGATACTTCTTCGGCGGATTCTCCGCGTACGCGATGGTGCCGTCGGGAAGCTCGGTGAACCACTGCCGGTGATTCCTCGCCCAGGGGTGATCCGGCGCGCACTGCAGAGCCAGATCCAGGGCGACCTCAAGTCCGTTCTCGCTCGCGGCCGATACGAATCTGTCGAAGTCCTTCAGGGTTCCCAACGCAGGATGAACCGCGTCGTGTCCGCCTTCGTCGCTGCCTATCGCCCAGGGCGATCCGACGTCACCGGGTTCGGCGGTGACGGTGTTGTTGCGGCCCTTGCGGTGGACCTTGCCGATCGGGTGGATCGGCGGAAGGTAGACGACGTTGAATCCCATGGCCGCAATGCGTGGCAGGGCGGCAGCGGCTGTGGCGAAGGTGCCGTGGACCGGGCGTCCGTGGCGGTCCCACCCACCGGTCGATCGTGGGAACATCTCGTACCAGGCACTACATCTGGCCAACGGCCGGTCCACCCACACGGTCCACTCCCGGCCGGGGGTGACGAGTTCTCGAATCGGGTGCTGAGTCAATAGCCCGGTCACTTCGGGGGAGAGTGCCGCAGCTGCGCGGCCCACGGGATCACCGCTGCGGCGCAGTTCGCTCGCAGCGTCGATAATCAGAGACCGCGCGGGAGGTGGCACTTCGGTGGCGGCGCGGTCGAGAAGAGCTGCACCGACCAGCAGATCGTTGTCGAGTTCCGTCTCGCCCTGGCCGGCGTCCAACTTCGCCGTGACGGATCGGCGCCAGCTGGTGAGCGGATCACCCCATCCGTCGACCCGAAACGCCCACAGGCCCACCTGGTCCGGCGCGAATTGACCGTGGAAGACATCGTGGGTGCGTCCGGTCGACATCGGATATGACCGCAGTGTGACCGATGGCGGAACGGGTTCCACGCCGGCACGGGGATACGACTTGCCCAGATAACGCACCACCAGCGTCGCGCCCAGAGCCTCGTGGCCTTCGCGCCACACCGATGCGCGGACGGGCACGACTTCCCCGACGACGGCTTTGGCGGGATAGGCACCGCAAGACACGACTGGAGCGACGTCATCGATCTCGATACGACCTGGCACCCGATTCACTCCTTCATGCGCCATTCGCCACTTATCCGTAAGGTATTCAGGCGTGAAAGCCCTTCGCAGGTTCACCGTCCGTGCTCATCTTCCGGACAGACTGGCGGCTTTGGGACCGTTATCGACGAACCTGCGGTGGTCTTGGGACAAGCCTACCCGCGACCTGTTTGCTGTGATCGATCCCGAACTGTGGTTGCAGCTCGGTCAGGATCCGGTCGCGTTGCTGGGCGCGATTCGCCCGGGAAGGCTTGACGAGCTGGCCGCGGATCACGAATTCCTTTCGCGCCTAGACGAATTAGCCGCAGGGCTCCAGGATTACCTGACCAGGCCGCTTTGGTATCAGCAGCAGGACCCGGCTGGTATGCCGGTCGGAATCGCCTACTTCTCGATGGAGTTCGGTGTTGCTGAGGTGTTGCCGAATTATTCTGGGGGACTGGGGATCCTGGCCGGCGATCATTTGAAATCGGCCTCGGATCTGGGATTGCCGTTGATCGCCGTCGGGCTCTACTACCGTTCCGGCTATTTCAAGCAGTCCCTGACCGCGGAGGGCTGGCAACAGGAAACCTATCCGGCCCTGGACCCACAGGGTCTGCCGCTGCGACTGCTGACTGACGCCGCCGGCGCGCCGGTGTTGATCGGTTTGGCGATGCCGGACTCCAGGGAGTTGCGAGCCAGGGTGTGGATCGCTCAGGTGGGGCGTATTCCGTTGCTGCTGCTGGATTCCGATATTCCGGAGAACGACCACGATTTGCGCAACGTGACGGATCGGCTGTACGGGGGCGATCAGGAACACCGGATGAAGCAGGAACTATTGGCCGGAATCGGCGGTGTTCGCGCGATCCGGGCGTTCACCGCGATCGAAGGGCGCCCCGCTCCGGACGTCTTCCACATGAATGAAGGCCACGCCGGATTTCTGGGAGTGGAGCGAATTCGGGAGTACATGACCAACGATAGGCTCGACTTCGATACGGCCCTGACTGTGGTGCGGTCGAGCACCGTGTTCACCACCCACACCCCGGTTCCCGCCGGAATCGATCGCTTTCCCGTCGAAATGGTGCAGACCTACTTTGCCGAAACCGGTGCCGGGGGATTGCTACCCGATGTGCCGGTGGAACGAGTCCTGGCTTTCGGGGCCGAGGACGATCCGTCGAAATTCAACATGGCGCACATGGGCCTTCGGCTCGCGCAGCGAGCCAATGGGGTGTCGTTGCTGCACGGTTGCGTCAGCCGTGAGATGTTCGACGAACTGTGGCCGGGCTTCGATCCTGACGAGGTTCCGATCGGCTCGATCACCAATGGTGTGCACGGACCAACCTGGGCCGCACCGCAATGGCTTGAGCTCGGCCGGGAGTTGGCCGGCTCGACCGAGGCGTTGCGTGAGCCCAGCGTCTGGCATCGCATTGAGCAGGTGGATCCCGGGCATATCTGGTGGATCCGGTCTCAACTGCGAGCGGCCCTGGTCGACGATGTACGTGCCCGGCTGCGTAGATCGTGGCTGGAGCGAGGAGCCGCTGAGGCCGAACTCGGCTGGATCGCAACGGCATTCGACCCGAATGTACTGACGATCGGATTCGCGCGCCGAGTGCCTACCTATAAGCGGTTGACGTTGATGCTGCGCGATCCCGGCCGGCTGGAGTCGCTGCTGCTCGACCCGGATCGCCCCGTCCAGCTGATCGTTGCTGGCAAGTCACACCCCGCAGATGAGGGGGGGAAGGCACTTATCCAGCAAGTGGTTCGATTCGCCGATCGCCCGGAAGTTCGGCATCGCATCGCGTTTCTGCCCAACTACGACATGTCGATGGCGCGGCTGCTCTATTGGGGTTGCGATGTGTGGCTGAACAATCCGCTGCGCCCACTCGAAGCGTGCGGCACTTCGGGGATGAAGAGCGCGCTCAACGGCGGGCTCAATCTGTCCATCCGCGATGGATGGTGGGACGAGTGGTACGACGGCCAGAACGGTTGGGAGATACCGACCGCGGACGGTGTTGCCGACGAGGGACGTCGCGATGACCTGGAAGCCAACGCTCTGTACGACCTGATCGAACAAACGGTTCGCCGGCAGTTCTACGAGCGCGACGACAACGGAATCCCTTCGCGCTGGGTGGAAATGGTGCGGCACACACTCAAGGAGTTGGGGCCGAAGGTGCTGGCCTCCCGGATGGTGTGCGACTACACGCGGAACTACTACGCGCCCGCGGCGCAGTCCGCCGCCAGGACCACCGCCCCCACTGATGGACTTCCATTCGGTGCGGCCAGGGAATTGTCGGCCTACCGGACCCGGGCGCGGGAATCATGGCCGCACATCCGCATCACCGAAGTCGACAGCAGTGGCCTGCCGGACACCCCGTTACTGGGGTCGGAACTCACGCTGGCGGCCACCGTGCTCCTCGGCGGTCTTGCACCGAACGAGGTGGTGGTTCAGGCGGTGGTTGGCCGCGTGGACGACGACGACGCCCTGATCAAACCAACGCACATCGACATGACCCACATCGGTTCGAGCGATGACGGCGCCCAGATCTTCATCGCTCAGACGGCTTTGCCGCTGTCGGGTGCGGTCGGCTACACGGTTCGGGTGCTACCGCATCACCCACTGCTGGCTTCAGACACCGAACTGGGGCTGGTCACCGTCGCATAACGTCCCCGTAACGCCGGGGCCTCCTGCAGCAATTAACAAGGCAGCGCGGGCCGCATGTAGGTTCCCTCGTGGGAGGTGTCGGGGAAGTGTTTGTTCGTGGTGCCATTCGTGGTGGAGTAACTGTGGCACTGGTCGGTGCCCTGCTGACAACGTGCGGGTTATCGATCGGCGGGACGGCTGCTGCCGACCCGGATCCGGCGCCGGATGCGGCCACCCCCGCCGGCGTGGCAGCCCCGCCCGTCGATGACGGCAAGGTGGTGTCGGCCGCGCCCGTCACAACCAAATCGCCGGACGGATGGACGCTGACGATCTCCGCCAAAGAGGAGACTCAGGTGCCCGCCGCACCACTCACCACAGCGATCTCATCCCGCGAATACGTAGTCGGTGGCACATTCAACGGCGCGCTCAACGGGCCCGGCGAATCACCGCACGGCATATTCGAAGTGGGCTACCAAATCGGCTGCGGCATCGATATGAGCACCTCCAACGGCGTCGCGCTGACCGGGACAGCGGGTGCCAATGCTTCGCTCGGCTACTTCGGATTCGACTTTCCCGGGGTTATGCCCGACGGAATCCTTCCGGGCGTTGGAGCCAACATCGGTGGCGGCATCACGGTCGGGCTTAAGCCCGGTCTCATCAACCTGGTCCCGGTGACGAAGAAGGAATACAAGGGCGCCGCCCCGTGGGTGTCGATCTCCAATTTCCACGTCAAGATCGACGGCTGCGTAGGGGAATCCTTCATTCGCTCTTATGCGATCCTGACCAAATCGACTGACCAGGGTGACGCGATCCTGTCCTGGTACGGCGTGACCAAGGCGGTTTAGGGGAACCGCTTGATGCAACGGTCCTGATCGCCGAGGACGCCGATCCGGAACGCATCCATGCGGGAGAAACCCGCGGGCACCGTCTCTCCGTTGACGTCGCTGGCCACCAATCCGTTGGTGAGTAGTCCCGATATCGCCTCGTCGATATCGCCGGCCGTCAACCCAACGGTATTGCCGTCCGGCGTCGTGACCTCCTTCGACAACCGGGCGGTGGCGACTCCCGTCATGCATGCGGTGCGCAGTCCGGCTTCCGCATTGTCGAGTATCAGGCCGCCATGTTGATGCTGAAGCGCCAGCATGTAGCGCGACACGAGAACCGAGTACGCCGTGTTGTCGCCCTGAAGCAATGTGTTTTCGTCGTCGGCCGTCGAGGCGCCCATCTTCTGCAACTCCGGGAGCGCGACGGTGATGGTGTTGGTCGCCGGGCAATACGACGCGGGGGGACTCGGGCGGGCATTCGGACATTTCTGGGCCGATGACTCATCGAAGCTCAGTGCCGGGGGATTCTCCGGTTTGAACAGGATGTTCATCGCGTCGACGATCGATCGGGTGGATTCCTCGGTCACCGGCAATTCGCCGGTTTCATTCGCGGGTAATTCGACCGGCAGGTCGCCTCGGCGAGCCGCGATCTCCTTGGTGTCGATCGCCGCGCAGGCCGACGGGCCGTCGGTGAATCCGAATTGGAACGCCGAGATGCGCTCGAAAGCCGAACCGTGCTCGTCGCCGCCGTCGTAGTAGTCGTCTTCGCTCAACAACGGATCACGGAAGGAGATCATGCCGGCGAGCAGATTGTTCAACCCGTCGCCTGTGCTGAGGGTGAACCTGGGGGAGTTGCCCTCGGCCACCCACCGGAGGTACACCCCGGCGAAGCAGTCCGCCTGCTGTTCGGAAACCAGTGCAGGGGTTTTCTTCTTGTTCAGGCGGGCGAGCTTCTGTATCGCGTGGCCGTATTCGTGCGCCAGCACCATGGTGATCGCCATGTCGCCGTTGGCTTTGCGCAGAGACGGCATCAGGACCCCACGGTCCCAACCGATCGTGTTGTCGAGGTCGCAGTATGCGGCGTTGACCAGACCAGATGTCTCCTCGTCGCAGAACACGCCGTCGTAGGCGTTTGAATCCCAGGAAATGAGGTCCCTGACCGGCTTGAAAGGGCGGTTGTCGAACGTCTCGGGGAACGCAGATTCCCAATAGGCCTCTAAGTCACTGATCGACTGCACGGCGATCTTGTCGATCTGTCCACCGTTGCCATCGGTGACCTCACGGGTAGGTTTCGCAGCGTCAGGTCGCAACCCACTCGGCCCGTCGACTGCTTGCAGCCCGCCCACTTTGAAGGGATCGTCGAACACCGACACCGCTTTGCCCGCTACGGTCGTGGCGCATCCGGGCAGCATCGCCAAGGCGACCGCGGTCGACACGAGCACGGTGAGCGTTGTGATCCGACGTTCCCGGCGCATCGGCATCGCCTTTCTGATCTAGGGCCCCAGGTAACCGCGGCCCAGACAGACAATTGTGCCGGTTGCGCCACTGCACTGCACGGCCTCTACGCGACAGGTCCGGCACGAAGCCGCTGAAGTGCCTGTTTGGCGGAGTCCGGGTTGGTGGTGGTCCAAAACGGTGGCAGTGACGCGCGCAGGTAGCTTCCGTACCGGGCGGTTGCCAGTCGGGAGTCCAGGATGGCGACGACACCACGGTCGTCGGTTCGCCTGAGCAGGCGCCCGGCGCCCTGCGCGAGCAGCAGTGCGGCATGTGCGGCCGCGACCTCCATGAACCCGTTGCCGCCGTGGGCGGCTACTGCCCGTTGGCGTGCGGTCAACAACGGATCATCGGGCCGCGGGAAGGGAATACGGTCGATGATCACCAGGGATAGTGCAGGACCGGGGACGTCGACGCCCTGCCACAGCGACAGTGTCCCGAACAGCGAAGTCTGCATATCGTCGGCGAATCGCTCGACGAGCGCAGCGGTTCCCTCGTCGCCCTGACATAGGACGGGTGTGTCGACGCGTAATCGGAGGGCATCCGTGGCCGCCCGCGCAGCACGCATCGAGGAGAACAGCCCGAGGGTACGGCCGTCGGCTGCGCGGATCAGATTCTCGATCTCGATGAACTGCTCGGCGGATCCGGCACCGTCGCGCCCCGGCGGCGGAAGGTGCGCGGCGATGTACAGGATGCCGGACTTGGCGTATTCGAAAGGCGAACCGACGTCGAGTGAGCGCCATCGAGACCCCGGCGCAACTTCCTGGTCGGCCGTATTCGGAGCGGGCAGGCCCCAGGTGGTGGCCATCGCCTCGAACGACCCGCCGATGGTCAGGGTCGCCGACGTGAGAACCACTGTCGCTGACTCGAAGACCCGGCTGAGCAGCAGCTCCGCCACCGACAGGGGAGCAACCCTGAGTACCGGCCGGCTGGCCTGCGGCTCACCCTTCACGCTCTCGTGGTCGATCCACACCACATCCGTGCGGTCGGGTATCGCCGGACCGAACGAGTCCAGGACCCGACCGGCGGTGTCGGAGATCTCGCTGAGCGCGGCGATTGCTTCGCTTCGCGCCGCGGCGGCAGCCGGGTCGCGTGGCGAGGGATCGATCGAAGACCGTGCCGCCGACGCGGCGTCGCGCAATGTGGTGAGGTATGTCGCCAATTCGTCGTCCAGGTAATCGATACGGCCCGGTTGGGCGTCGTGGATCGACGACGAGAACGTCGCCACCGCTGCCTCCAGCCGCTGCCGCAGCTCCGGACTCACGAGCCGGGTCAGGCGACGCAATGCCACGCCGAGGGGACCCGGCGTCAACTCTGCGGTCGCCACGGAGGTGACGCGATCGACGAGCTCGTGGGCTTCATCGACTACGAGGAGGTCGTGCTCGGGCAGCACTGTTGTTTCAGAGATCGCGTGGATCGCCAGCAGTGCGTGGTTGGTGACCACGACATCGGCGCGGCCCGCCTCCGCCCGGGCCTTCTCCGCGAAGCAATCCGTGCCCGACGGGCAGCGTGCCGCCCCCAGACATTCACGTGCCGAAACACTGACCTGAGACCAGGACCGTTCCGGCACTCCAGGTTTGAGGTCGTCGCGGTCGCCGGTTTCAGTCGAGTCGGCCCACTCGGCCAGCCGCTGAACATCTCGCCCCAGCGAGCTGATTGCGCGGGGTTCGAAAAGTTCCTCCTGAGATGCGGCATCTGATCCGTCGCCTTCGGCTACTCCGGCGTGGATCTTGTTGAGGCACAGGTAGTTACGCCGGCCTTTGAGGACGGCGAAACGCGGGCGCCGGGGAAGCTGGTCGGCGACCGCATCCGCCAATCGGGGGAGATCGCGGTCGACGAGCTGCCGTTGCAGTGCAATGGTTGCCGTCGATACGACGACTGGCGAGTCGTCGGCGACTGCCCGCGCAATCGCCGGCACCAGATACGCCAACGACTTGCCGGTCCCCGTGCCTGCCTGGACCGCCAGGTGCTCGCCGGTTTCAAATGCCCGTGCCACTGCCTCGGCCATCTGTACCTGTCCAGTTCGTTGGGTACCGCCAAGTGCCGCAACGGCTTTCTCCAACAGGCCGGCCACCGGTGGGACCTTTGTCATAGTGATGTCCCTGGCACCGGCAACCGTCGGGTGGGAATCGCAGGTTCGCCGTCAGACAGGGCCAGGCCCTCCCACGGCAGGCTCTTCAGCCCTGCCTCCACCAACTTTCGGGCGGCTGCGACATCGCTGGTGTGCAACGGCTGACCACCACGAACCAGGGGCACCGTCAACTGTCGGGAGGGGTCCGCGAGGGCCGGAGTGTCGGAGACAGGATGGATCAATTCCTCGACTATCACGCCGGTCTGGCGAGCCAATCGGGTGGCGGCTTTGCGACCGCCCTGAGATTCCTTGTGGCTGCTGCGTTTCTGTACCGGGATCCCGTCCACCTCGACGAGCTTGTAGACCATCGAAGCCGTCGGTGCACCGGATCCGGTGACCACCGAAGTTCCCACCCCGTACGCGTCGACCGGTTCGGCCCGCAATGCGGCGATCGAGAACTCGTCGAGATCGCCGGAAACCACGATCGCTGTTGAGGTAGCGCCCAGATGATCGAGCTGAGCGCGGACCTGACGGGCCAGAACACCCAGGTCGCCCGAGTCGATGCGGACTGCCCCCAAGCCGGTGCCCGCCACGGCGATCGCGTTGGCAACCCCCATCGTGACGTCATAGGTATCGACCAACAATGTCGTCGTGATCCCCAACGCATCGACCTGCGCGCGAAACGCTGCTCGTTCGGCTTCGCTGCCGGTGTGATGCCCGGTGGTGTGCAGCATCGTGAATGCGTGAGCACTGGTGCCCAGAGCCGGTATCCCGTGGCGACGGTGGGCTTCTAGATTCGACGTTCCCGAGAAACCCGCGATGTAGGCGGCGCGGGCGGCGGCCACTGCCGCCTGTTCGTGGGTACGACGCGAGCCCATCTCGATCAGCGGGCGGCCGCCCGCGGCCGACACCATCCTGGCGGCGGCGGATGCGATGGCGCTGTCGTGATTGAGGATCGACAGGGTAAGGGTCTCGAGCAGTACACATTCGCCGAAGGTGCCGGTGACCGACAGGATCGGCGAGCCCGGGAAGAACAGCTCACCCTCGGCGTAGCCGTCGATGTCACCACGAAACCGAAAGTCACGCAGGTAAGCAAGCGTCGTCGGGTCCAGGAATGAACTCACCGAGTCCAGGGCCGTCTCGTCGAAGACGAATTCGCCCAGCGACTCCAGCAATCTTCCGGTGCCGGCGACCACGCCGTAACGACGTCCCCGGGGAAGGCGCCGGGTGAACACTTCGAAAGTGGCCGATCGATCCGCGGTTCCATCCCGAAGCGCGGCGGACAGCATGGTCAGCTCGTATTTGTCGGTCAACAGCGCCGCGGTCACACGGCAACCGTATCGGCTGGCCGGACTGTCAGTCGGCAAAGCCGAAGCTCGCTATTCTTGACCCATGGGCGTGCCAGCAGCACCGGCCAAACCGGGGACCAGCGAACAGCGGCATACCGAAGTCGTTGACGCGACAGACAGTCCGTGGGTGACGATCGTGTGGGACGATCCGGTCAACCTGATGAACTATGTGACCTACGTCTTCCAGAAGTTGTTCGGCTACAGCGAACCGCACGCGACCAGGCTCATGCTCCAGGTGCACCACGAAGGCAAGGCCGTGGTGTCGTCGGGCAGTCGGGAGACCATGGAAATCGATGTCACCAAACTGCACGTCGCCGGTCTATGGGCCACCATGCAGCAGGACCGCTGAGGGTGCTCAAGTGGAAGCGGGTCGAGACCGCCGACGGCCCGCGCTTCAGGTCGGCGCTCGCGCCGCACGAGGCCGCCCTGCTGAAGAACATGGTCACCTCCATCGCAGACATGCTGACCGACCGCCAGTCGAGCGCTCCCACCGATCCGCTGGAGCAGATCACCGGAATACGGACCGGCCATACGCGACGGCCCGAAGAGTCGAGCATGCGCCGGATGTTGCCAGACTTCGTCGATCCCGACACGAACACACCGGCGCAAGCAGACGTCGAGGTCGTCAACAGTGCGTTGCGCAGCCTGCATGAGCCGGCCATCATCGATGCGAAACAGGCTGCGGCCCAACGAGTTCTCGAAACTCTGCCGCTGGACGGCGCGGAGTTCGAGCTTGTCGAAGACGACGCGGCCGCGTGGATCGCCGCGATTAACGACGTTCGGTTGACGCTCGGGGCATTGCTCGAGATCGGACCGGAGGGGCCCGACGACCTGCCCGCCGGCCATCCGAAGGCAGTTCATCTCGAGGTCTACCAGTGGCTGACCGTGCTGCAGGAATATTTGGTACTCGGTCTGATGGGCAAGCCGATCCGATGAAGCCCGGAGGCTCGATCACGGACGTATCCGGCATCACCGTCGGACACCACCATCGCGTGGATGCCGACGCCACCCTCGGGTCGGGCTGGGCATCCGGGAGCACAGTGATTCTGGCCCCGCCCGGCACCGTGGGTGGGGTCGACGTTCGCGGTGGTGCGCCCGGAAGCCGGGAAACCGAGCTGCTCGACCCGGCCAACAGCGTCAATCACGTCGACGCGATTGTCCTGACCGGCGGGAGTGCCTACGGGCTCGCCGCGGCCGATGGTGTCATGCGATTGCTGGAGGAACGGGGCCGGGGCGTCCGAATGCCCGGCGGTGTCGTGCCCATCGTTCCCGCTGC
>Ga0075163_10006452_pt1 | contig 15546 bp, 12 predicted proteins | sample JI1023141ADNA_FD_71478 | JGI IMG/M metagenome (GOLD analysis project Ga0075163, IMG submission 71478) | Wastewater effluent complex algal communities from Wisconsin, to seasonally profile nutrient transformation and Carbon sequestration -... | ecosystem: Engineered > WWTP > Effluent > Algae... | reverse complement strand
CTTCTAAATGCTTTATTGCAATACGTGTTAATGGAGCTAGAGAATCTTTATTTTCTAATGCTGGAAAAAGGCTGGTAGCAATAACTATTGCTAATATTGGGTTAAGAATAAATATCCCAACTATTGCTAAAGAAAGTTCTTTTTTCCACATAATAAAAAAGATAGCTAAAGCAATAAAACTTAAGGTCGGTGTTAATACAAAATAAGTATTATAGCTAGTAGCCAATTCCTTATTAGCAAAATAAGGGGACACTCCTGCAATAATAAATATTAGTAAACTTGTTATTAACAAAGGATAAAAAAGGGTTTTAGGCTCATTAAAACCTTTCTTTACCTCATAACCTATTAATAAAGCGATTGCAGGAAACACAGGTAGAATATAGCCTGGTAATTTAGAAGAAGATAAAGAGAAAAAGGCTAGTGGAATAAAAGCCCAAAGTAAGGCTAAAAGTAGCAGCCTGTCTTGTTTTTCTATAAAAGCAAACCAACCAAATCCACTAGGACGTAGTTTAGTTAGTCTTTTTATCCCTTGTAATAAAAAGATAGACCAAGGAAATACACCAGCTAAAATAATTAATACAAAAAAATAAATAGGCCCTGGATGACGGTATTTATTAGATGTAAACCTTTGAAAATGATGCTGAATAAAAAACTCATCAATAAATGCCCAACCATGAGTTATTGTTACTGGCACATACCAAAGACTGATAACTAACAGAAAAATTATTAAACCTAAAAAAGGGCGAAATTCTAAAAGATTACGTAATTGTCCTGTAAGGATTATATAGCTACCTATAATTGCACCAATTAGAACAAATCCAACTAATCCTTTAGCTAGTACAGATACTCCTAGAGCAATATAAAATAAGATTAAGTAAAAAGATTTAGGTTTTTTATTTTCACTAGTATCAGCTAAATGAAATGTAGCTATTGCAGCAGTAAAACTAAAAGTTAGAGGCATATCAAAAGAGGCTGCTCTTGCTAGGCCAAAGTAAAGTGCTGATGTTGCTAGGATTAATGCACTAGAAAGACCATAAATACTACCTCCAGCACGTTTAGCAATTTTATAAATAATCAATAAATTTGCTGTAGCAAATAGCGCGTTTGGTAGCCTTGCTGCTAGTTCACTTGGGTTAAATAAATGGTAAAACCCTATCATTAGCCAATAAAGTAAAGCAGGTTTTTCAAACCAAGTATCACCTAAAAGGGTAGGGGTAATAAAATCGTTACGTTCATACATTTCCCTAGCGACTTGGGCATAACGAGGCTCATCTGGCCCAAGAAAGGCTACTGCACCTAGTTTATAAAAGAAAAGAGGCAGGGCAAAAGCTAGAATTATTAAAGGAAAAAATCGCTCAAGCTCTGATAATGAGCTAATAAAGTCTGGCTTTGAACTACTTTGATTTGACATCATTATTGAAAAGCTTCTAAGTATTTTATCCCGCTACCAGTGTTAAACAACACAATAGTTTCTTCTGGTTTAATAAAATTAGTTTCTAGTAGTTTATCTAGTGCTGCTAAGGTTGCTCCTCCTTCAGGAGCGGCAAAAATTCCTTCTAAACGGCTTATTTCTTTAGCACCAGCAATTAGCTCAGTATCAGAAACAGCTAATGCACAGCCTTGGCTACTATGTAAAATCTCTAGCATAATAAAATCACCAATTGCTTTTGGTACTCTTAAGCCTGAAGCTACTGTATGAGCATTTTTAATTTCTATTCCTGTAGTTGAAGTATTAAAGATTTCTACCATAGGAGCACAGCCTGTAGCTTGAACAGAAATCATTTTAGGACGTTTATCACCAATCCAACCTAGTTCTTGCATTTCATCAAAGGCTTTCCACATACCAACTAGCCCTGTTCCACCACCTGTTGGGTAAATAATTACATCTGGAAGTTGCCAATTAAATTGTTCTGCTAGCTCATAACCCATAGTTTTTTTACCTTCAATTCTATAAGGTTCTTTAAGGGTAGAGACATCAAACCAACCTTCTTGATCTTTACGCTCCATTACTTGACGAGCACAATCTGTAATTAAACCATCAATTAGAGTTACATAAGCGCCACAGCTTTCTGCTTCTAAACGATTAGCTAGCGGTACATCTTTAGGCATAAAAATATGAGCTTCCATTCCAGCTTTAGCAGCATAAGCAGCTAAAGCACCACCAGCATTTCCTGCTGTAGGAACAGCAAGTTTTTTTAACCCTAACTCTTTAGCCATAGACACAGCCATAGTCATTCCACGAGCCTTAAAAGATGCTGTAGGGTTTAGTCCCTCATCTTTAATATAAAGTTTAGCTAAATTACGGGATTTCCCTAGATTGTTAGCATGAAAAAGAGGGGTAAACCCTTCACCTAAAGAAACAATATTTTCTTCTTTTTCTACAGGTAATACTTCTTTATAGCGCCACAAATTAGCTTCTCGTCCAGCTAGTTTACTAGGTGATAGACTAAGGCCAACTTTTTTTAAGTCATGATGGACTTTTAGAGGTTTTCCGCATGCTTTACATAGCCCATGAATTTTTTGTTTTTCATATTCTGCCCCGCATTGGAAGCAGCTAAGATGTGTGACGTACATTTTTGCTCCAGTGAAAATAAAACTTATTACAGAATTAAGTAAGATAGCTTGGCCATGCTAAATAGACAACCTTTACTGACAGGTGAGAGTAGAAATAAAGTTTTTAATAAACTCTAACTTTTCTCAGAAAATATTTGCCCACAAAAGCTAGCAATAATAATATATTGCTATTTCCTTTGCAAAAATAGCAAGGTATAGTTTGGGTAAGTTTTAATTACAAAACTTGATTATGTTTAACTATTTTGACCAAGTAATGCAAAGGCTAAAAACTAAGATTAATTTTTTGCAATAAAATACTATGTACGAACTAAATAATACTAAAGATAATCCCATAGATAGTTTGATTAATGCACTTAGAGATGAGAATGCTGGAGTGCGTGCTAGTGCTGCTGAGGCACTAGGAGAGCTAGGTAATATTGCTGCTGCTGAGCATTTAGTACATATACTAGCTGATGGTGATTCTGAAGTCCGCCGTAAAGTTACTTTAGCTTTAACTAAATTAGTAGAACCTTTGATTGCCGCACTAGCTAGTTCTAATAGCGATGTTCGTTGTGATGCAGCCGGCGCACTAGGGGAAATAAAAGACATTCGTGCAGTCGGCCCATTAATTGCCGCTCTAAGAGATGCTAATGAAGGTGTAAGACAAAATGCTGTTTGGTCATTAGCTCAAATTAAAGATAGCCGCGCAGTTGAGCCAATGATTGCCTTACTTAAAGATGAAAGCCCTACAATTAGGTTAAATGTTGCTAGCGCTTTAGGAGAACTAAGGGATTTACGTGCTGTTGAACCAATGATTGCAATACTTGATGACCCTAACTTAGATGTACAACAAAATGTTATTTGGGCACTTGGAAGAATAAAAGACTTACGTAGTATTAAACCTTTAGTTGCTAAATTAAAAGACCCTAATGCTCCTGTAAGAATGATAGCAACTAAAGCACTAGCAGAAATTAGAGAATATGAGACTTTAAGAGAGCTAGTAAACTTACTTTATTATAATGACAATGTAGAAACACGAGAAGTTGCAGCTAGTGCTATAGCAGCACTTGGAGTTAATTATAGTTATGTTGCTACAGCCTTACCTGTAGCCTTAAAAGCTAAAAACCCTGATATTAGATATGCCGTTTTAGGTGCAATGGCTCAGCTAGACAACCCAGAACTAGTAGAAGAAATTATTGGCGCACTTAAGGATGAAAATGCTGATGTACGTAAAAGAGCCATCTATGCTTTAGGTATGAAGAAAACAGATAGAGCTATTGCCGCTCTACTAGAAACTATGCGTAATCAAACTGAATTAACTGAAATTAGATATTTTGCTGGTTATTCACTAGCTAAAATAGATGATCTAAGGGTTGTTCCTATTTTAATTAAACGTCTAGGAGATGATGATATTGATAGTAGAGTAGGAGCAATTATTTCTTTAAGTGAGATGAAGCAAGATTTTGTTATTAGCAAACTAATTGCAGCCTTAAATAATCCATTAGAACATAATGACTTTGCTCGTGAATCAGCCGCATTAATATTAGGTAAAATGAAAAGTGAACATGCAGTAAAGTCATTAATTACTGCATTAACAGATAAATGCACAGTTGTTAGACAAAGAGCAGGCGAGGCACTGATTAAAATATTAGATTTTGAGGCAGTAAAATATCTAATAGCTGCTTTAGCTAATGATGATATTGAAGTTAGACAAACAGCCGTTTTTAATCTAGCAAAAATAAAAGATATTCGAGTAGCTTATAAATTAATTGATTTTCTTGAAGAAGCTACTGTAGATGGTAGGGCTGGAGCAATTGTAGCTCTAGCAGAAATGAAAGAACTCCCTATTGTAGAACTACTTATGGACTCACTTAAAGATACTAGTTCTAATGTTAGAGAAGCAGCAGCTATTACATTAGGTAGATTAAATGATATGCGGGCTGTTGAGCCTTTGATTGAATTATTGACTGATGAAATTTCAACTGTGCGCTATCATGGAGTTGAAGCCTTAGCTAAACTTAATGATAAATCTTCAATAGAGGCTCTAGTAAAGTTACTTGGTGATGAGGAAGCAGATGTAAGACGTAAAGTTGCTGAAGTCTTAGGAGATTTTGACGATGAAACCGCTATAGTAGCTTTGCGTAAAGCAGCAAATGATCCTGTAAATACTGTTCGAGATGCAGTAAAAGAAGCATTACTACAGCTTTATCGAAATTAGGTGCTATATTAAGCAAACCTTTGTAGTCTTGCGTTTCATCCTATGGCTTAACTTATAAATAAGGTAAAACCCATGCAAGTAAGAAGCATTAGAATATTTTTTATTATCGCAATAATTTCTTTATCAACAATTATTACAACAGGTTTTCATCCTTCAAGTGCTGCTATTTTTCAGAAAAAACCTTTAACTAAAGCAGATGTTGTTAGTAAGCTAGAATCAGCTAGTAAACATGAAATTGTTCAAGGAGATGTTGCAGCAGAAATTAATGATCGTGGAATAAATTTTCCTCTAACCGATGCAACATTAACAGAATTTCGTAAACTAGGCGCTAAATCTGTAGTTGTAGATGCTCTTTTAAGAGCCTCAGCAAATAAGTCTATGCCGGTTACAGAGGACTTACCTGAAGCAACAACCTTTGATCCTGATGATGATGAAGTAGATTCTACAGCAAAAGCAAAAAGAATTGCTGCCTTACCTTTTATTGAGCAAGCTCGTCACTATGCTTTAAGCTATGTTCAAGAATTACCTAACTTTATTGTTAATCAAAGAGTTTTACGTTATACCCGTGACCCAAATAGCGGACAATGGCGAGCAAGAGACACTCTAGAAATGGAAGTTACTTATGAAGCCGCAAAAGGCGAGTCCTACAAGCTTAAATCTGTTAATGGTAGACCTGCTAATAATGGTTATGACAATGTTGGAGGGGCAAGTTCTACAGGGGAGTTTGGTACAGTCCTAGTTGCCCTTTTTAGACCTGAGGCTAAAACAGATTTTAAGCAAGGCCCAAATGACCGAATTGATGGACGTACCGCTACTATTTATGATTTCCGTATCTTAACCCGTAACTCGACTTATCAAGTAACAGAAACACGCTCTAATCAATCTGTTATATCTGGCTATAAAGGTAGTATTTGGATTGATCAAGAAACAAAACGAGTATTACGTATTGAACAAGCTGCTGATGATATCCCACCTAATTTCCCTATTACTGTTTCAGAATCAGCCGTTGATTATGGCTGGTTTGAAATAAATGGAGAAAAATATCTTCTTCCTAAACGGGCAGAACTAATTATTGGTTCTGATAAAGATCGTCTTTATAGTCGTAATGTATTAGAGTTTACCAATTATCGTAGGTTTGATACAGACATTAAAATTGGGGTTGATGGAGATGATGATTAATATCTAAATTAATATCTAATTATTTAAATACATCATTAAATCTTCTCGTAATTTGTCTAAAGATATAAATTGAATAGCTTTAAGTCCGACTTCCTTTGCTGCTGTAATATTTATGTCACGGTCATCAATAAAAATACAATCTTGAGCTTTTCTATTAACTAGTGACAAAGTTGCTAGATAAGCTCTATGGTCAGGTTTACGAAAACCTATTTTATAAGAAACTGAATAACCTTGAAAAAAACGATCTAAATCTAATCGTTTGCGTACTTCTTCAAACCAAAAAGAATAATTTGAATGTATCCATAAAATAAAACCTAAAGAATTTAACTCTAACAAAAATTCTTCCATCCCAGGAATAAAACAATAAGCTGAAAAAATAGCAGATTTTAAGGGTTCAGGATCATCAAGTTTATGGCCTGAGTCGGACAAAAAAAACTGCTCAAAATATTCTTTTTCTGAAATCTCACCTACTTCAAATTTTGGCCAATTGCTAGAGTTTTTTATTTTATAAAGCTCATTAACAGGCATATTAAAATATTTAGGAAACATAGTAAAAAATGGATCTATTACTATTGTGTCCATTAAGTCAAAAATTATTACTGGTGAGTTCATCTTTATTATCCATTAAGAAGGTTTTTGTTCTTTTTCTAAAGCCATTCTAAGCCAATGACCTAGTATCGATCCGGCGGCACCTAACCCACAAATAATTAATGCATAATTCCAAGATTTACTAGGCATTGCTTTTATAGCAAAACCCTGTAGTAAATCAGGAAAAGATAAAACAATCATTCCACACATTGCCACATAAAAAGGCACTGCGGCAGAATACCAAAGCGTGCTTCTAGACTTAAATATATAAGAAGCTAAAAACCCACCAATAATAAAACACACTAGTGTAATTTTACCGCTCCAACCCATTAGGCTAGCAGATAATAATCTTAAAATTGCTGCAATTAGGATTGTTGTTATAGCACAAGGAAGTAGTTGAGTAAGAAGGAGTCTTGAATTAACTTCTTTAGGCTTAGGTTTTACAGGCAGGTTACGAAAAACCACTTGAGTATCAGCTAGCCAAGCAGCCGAATAAGCAAGCAAGGTTGCTAGCAAAATTAATGTTGCTTCTATAGCTGAAGTAATCCAAGCTTCTTCTAAAGTGCCGTAGGATAAAGCTTTTGGGCTAATAGTTTTATGTGTAGTAAATATTGCTGAAACTCCTAGGCTTACCAAAGTAAGTGCAAAGGCCATTCCTGGCAGTCCTGGAGTATGTTTCCAAGAAGCTAGAGAAGTCACCCCACCAACTAAAAAGCCTAGTAGAGCAATAAAAAAGATTTTACTTAACCATAAATCACTTTCTAGCACAGAGATAAATGGAAAATCAGCTAGGCCAAATAGATAGCCTAAAATATAACCTGTTCCAGTGCCTACAGCCAATGCAATAACTTGTCTGGTCATAATGTTATTTGCTTAGATTGAATTTGAGTAATTGCAGTTTTAATTGCATCAATTGTTGCTTGGACTTCTGCTAAATGTGTTCTAAAGCAAAGTATTGCTATACGAAGTGTTAACTTGCCATTAATTGTAGTGCTAGAAATAAAAGTTTTTTGTGTTGCTAGAATAGCGTCTAAAAACTGTCGATTGATTTTAGTGAAGTTTTCCTCTTTAGCTTGATAACGAAAGGCTATAACCGAAAGTTGGGGCTGAGCAATAATTTCAATACCAGGGATTTTCTTTAACTCTTCACAAGCCCAAAGAGCTAGATCTAGTTTTTCATCTAGGTACTGGCGAAAACTTGACACTCCATAAAGCTTAAGTGGTAGCCAGACTCTTAGCCCTCTAAAACTTCTAGTTAACTCAGGAGAATAATCATTAAAATTCATTCTATCTTCTGTAAGGTCTAAGTCTTGTAAATAATCCGCTCCTACATGATGTGCTTTTTTAAGTTGTTCACCACTACGTACTAATAAACAGCCTGTACCATAAGGCAAAAATAGTCCTTTATGAGGGTCTAGGGTTATTGAATCAGCATTCTCAATTCCTTTAAAAAGCTTACGGCCTCGCTCAGTAAGGATAAAAAAACCTCCATAAGCAGCATCTATGTGTAACCACATTTCATTGGCTTTAGCAATATCAACTAGTTCAGAGATAGGATCAACAGCACCAGTATTAGTTGTTCCAGCACTTCCAACAATTAAAAAAGGAGTTAAATTATTTTTTTTGTCTTTTTCAATAGCGTCTAATAGTAGAGAGGGTTTTATTCTAAATTGATCATCAGTTTCAATAGCTCGGATATTATCATAGGGAAACCCTGCTAATCTTGCAGCTTTACTTACTGAAGCATGTACTTGATCTGAAACATAAATAATACCTGAGAGGAAATTTCTTGGAAGTAGTGACTCACGAGCCGTTACTATAGCAGAAAAATTAGCTAGTGAGCCTCCAGAAGTTAAAATACCTTTTGCACTTTCTGGATAGCCAACTTCTTTGCATAACCAGCGAATTACAGAGGTTTCTACTTCTACAGCAGCAGGAGCAATACTCCAAACACCTACATAACGATTAGTTGCTGCTGCAATAAATTCACCTACTGCTGCTGCAAAAACACCACCACCAGGGATATAAGCTTGGTAGGTTCCTCCAGCAGTATTAACAGAACACCTAACTACATGGTTATCAATTAAAGGTAGGATTTGATCTAGACTAAAGCCTTGTTCTGAAATAGGTTCACGTATTTTATTAAGTTGAGCATCAAGATTAACAATATTAGATGCTGGCTCATTAGGCATGTTGGAAAGATAATTAATTACTAGATTTGCTGCTTGTTGAATTAATAGCTGCATGTCTTCTGCACAAGGTTCAAGTGTGTGCAGACTATTTGGATTAGTAGTCAGCATAAATAAGTTATTTGTAGTCTCCTTAAAGAAGATTAATGTCTACTACCACGTTTTTGTTCACTACGGCGAACTTCATCAATATCATAATCACGAGCTTTACTACGTGTACCATATTTTTCATCTGCTTCACTTTTGCCGCTGGCACGTCGTAGAATACGTAAAGAGCGATCTTTAACTTTTTTTACTTCTTTTTTTCCATCTTCAAACTCAATTTCTACTGCTGGGGAAGTAGGGTCTGCAATTAGCTTAACCACTGTGCCATAAAACATCCCTTGAGGAGCAGCAAAAGAGATCTCATCCCCAACACGATATTCAAAACTAGGTTGTTGTTGTTGCTGTTGGGTTGGAGTACTGGGTTTATTAGGAGTTTTATTATTAGGAGTTTGTGCTTTATTAGCAGGTGGTTTAGGGTTATTTTTATTGTTCATAGAGAAAGGTTGTCTCCTTTGTTAACATTGGTGATTTGGAGATTTATCCTTATAGTACTATGATTTTGCTATTTAGGAAAAGCTAGCTAGTTCAAACTTCTGCTACAAGTGATTTTAACAAACATTAAAACTATCGATTTAATAGGGAATATTTATGAAGGAAATTTTAGTTGGAATAATAATGGGTAGTAAATCTGACCTAGAAACTATGAAAGGAGCCGCCAAGGTGTTAGAGCAATTTGATATTGGTTATGAAATGAAGATTGTTTCTGCCCATCGTACTCCTGAATTAATGTTTGAATATGCTCGTAGTGCCAAAACAAGAGGTATTAAAGTAATAATTGCTGGAGCAGGTGGGGCAGCACATCTACCAGGAATGACAGCCTCTTTAACTACATTGCCTGTTATTGGTGTACCAGTAGAATCTCGTATATTAAAAGGTATGGATTCTTTGCTTTCAATAGTTCAAATGCCTGCTGGTGTACCAGTTGCAACTATGGCAATTGGTAATAGTAAAAATGCTGGCTTAATGGCAGCTAGAATTCTTTCTATAAAAGATGAAAGGCTTGCTGATAAACTACAAGCCTATATGGATCAAGTAGCTGAAGAAGTAAAAAATACTAGTCTTACTTAAGCCCAGCCCTACTAACTTGGCTGGGCTTATTCATAATGCTTAATTATTTTTTAAATGCTTAGTTGATGCTTCTGGTGTAGAAGTATCCATACTAGGATCATCTGAGGAAACCCCTTTTAATCCATAATATTTACGACAAGCTTTTAAGAGTACAGCAATTTCTTCACGAGGAGCAATTTCAATTCCTGCTTGAGAAAAAATCTTCTTTAATCTCTCATAGTCATTTAGGAAAGAACGATAAACCGAAACCTCACCTTCATAATTAAGCTGGGCAATTTGTTGGACTGTTATATCTTGTAGTGGATGTGTACGAGCAGTTTTACTATGACGGCTAGGCTTAAAGATTTGAATATAAATATTATTGTCTTCTTCATGACGATAAGATCTTAATGCAGTATTAAATTTTTCTAAATAAGTCATTTTTAATGATAATGAAAGCATTTCTAATACACTTAAATTTGTATAATCGCTACCAGCAGGAAATACTGGGGGAACAAAAGGAAAGAAAGTTAAAATAATTGCTGGAGTTTTATGTGTAGGTCGGACGTAATTTATACGGTCTATTAGATTTTGTAAATGTAGGCTCTTAATCACTCCTCCATCAGTATAATATTTTCCTGTTTCTTGTAAGTAACCTGGCTTAAAAAATACTGGAATAGCACAAGAAATTTCAACACATTTTGAAATTGGTACATCTACTAGATCATAAGGTAGATGTTCGCCATGAGTACCAAAAACACGGACTTGAGAAGTATTTAATTCTGCGGCATATAGATATAACTCTTTTGTTAAACTCTTAAAACTATTCTCATAAGGAGAAAATTCTTCAATTACTTCTTTAATATATTGGCCTATTCCTTCAGGAGTATAAAGGCCACCTTTAATAGTATCTAAAACATTATGAATAACATTATTAACATTTGCTTGTTCAAATGCGCCATAACGGACTAGGCGAGCTAAAACACGCATATCAGAAAAACTTAATTTAGGAGTGTTTTTGCCTGGTAACCAAATCATAGGTAAATCTAATTTAATTAAACCATTAACTACTGAGGCAATAGTGCGAAGTACACCTCTAGATAATTGTTCAACTAAAGTAAGATACATAAGTGGTTGTGTTCCCAAAGCACCACGAGAAAGAGAAGGAAATGCTGCTGATTGCTCTAACATTACATCTCGAATAACATGAGGTGAAAAGCCTATTGCCAAGAGAGTTGATACAATAGCTCCAGCAGAAACACCTTGATAGCCTGTTAATAAATCATTAAGTTTTGTCCCATGCTTTTCATCAAGATTAAGAATTCTTTCTAATGCACATAAACCACCTACTTCAAAGCCTAATGCTGGTACACCACCACCAGCTAAAGCTAAATAAATAAGTCCCTGTTGTTTAGTGCGTTTACTCTTACGGTGGCTGCTAATAGGGGTAACATTATTAGCAGCCCGTTTCGACGGTTTTTCAGACATAATTACTCGCTTTTGTTTGGAGATTTTTTACAGAGGAGAATAAATTATCAGCATTGTACATCACCTGTTAGATTCTGTACTATAGGGATGATTCCCTTAATTTTTGATATCTTGCGTTAAAAATCCATACCTTTATATACATTTTAAGATAGGCTTAATTAAGCAAATCTAGGTTTTCTCTAGCTTTTTCTGACCAAGACGATTTATCATCAAGCCTTAAATAGTTTTCCCAGTCTAAACGAGCCTTAGCATATTCTTTTAGTTGTTGATAAACCAAAGCTCTATTAAAAAGACACCTTAAGTCTTTTGCATTAATACTAATAGCTTTATTAAGCGTTAGTAAAGCCTTGTTATAGTCATCTTTAGATGCTTGGACTGCTGCTAAATCATTTAAAATAGCTAGGTTTTTAGGGGCAAGATTAGAAGCTTTAGAAAGTTCTATTAAAGCTTCATCATATTGATGAGAAATTATTAATGCTTGGCCTAAAATATGATGATTATTTGCACTAGGATTCTTATTAACATTGACTTTTAACAATAAAATTATAGAGGAGAGTTTATCTTGTTGGTCGGTTGTAACATCATCTTGAGAGTCTTTTATTTGATCATAATCTAAATTACTTAGTCTAAAATCTGTTTTATTCTTTGTTGTCCTCTTTGGTGAAGTAACTAGGCTTTCTTCTATAATATAGTCTGTACCATAAGAGGTAGTGTAATGTTCATAGTTTGTATTATGCTCTGTCCCATAGTTAGTTGGCTTTAAGTTAGTATATGAATTATATAGAAATATTACGGTACTAGCTGAAAGCAAAATAGATAATAAAACCGATGATACTAAAAAGTAATAAGTTTTTTTACTAAAAGCATCTGGATTAGATTCAGTAGAAAAAACAAAAGAAGGGTTTTGTTGAAGTGATTTAGCCTGTTGTTCTACTAAGGCTTTTTCTATTAAGGTACTAGTAGTTTGTTGTAATTTGTCAAGATTAGCATCTAAAAAAGCTTTTTCTTCAGGAGTTTCGCTTGCATCAGGTAATCTATTTAAAGTTGCTATAGTGTCACAACAGATAGCACAATTATCAATATGCATTTCAATTGTAGCTCGTTCATTATCTACTAATGGCTCACCTGTTAAATACTTTAAAGTGTATGGCTCATATAAACAAGTTTTAGGATACATATGGCTTCCTAGATTTAGAACGTAACATTATTAATAAATAAGTCGTAAAATTTTTATAAAAACTTACAGTTTACGAAGAAATTCTTTGTCTAATACTTCGCGTAATCTGTCTCTAGTACGACATATAATAGTTTGTACGTTTGTAATACTTAAGGATATTGCAGGCATTTGAGAAATTTCACGAGCACTAAAGCCAGCAACTACATATAAATAAAAAACGATAGCATCTCTAGAAGAATTACTTCCAGAAAGAACAGATTTTAATAATTCTTGGACTTGTTGGGGGGAAAATTTATTTTGAAGTATCCAATCAGGAGAACTTTCATCTCCAGCCTCTAGCGATTGCTCAAAAGAAATATTATCTATATTGCTAGGTATACTATCTAAAGAAAATGTCTTGTCAAAATGTTTTTGTTTTTCTCGTCGTGATAAATCAAGTACAACATTATGCACAATCTTAAATAGATAGGCATTTAATTCTAAATCTGTAGTACCACGAAATTCTCTTAATGTTCGATAATCATTTGATAAAAGGCGTACAAAAAATTCTTGGATTATTTCAGCTACATCATTTTCCCGTAAGTTAAATTTATTTATTTGACGTAAGGCATAGAAGGCAATAAGGCGATGAAAACGACGAACAAACTCGTCCCAAGCCCTAGAATTATTACTAACACATAGAGCTAAAAGCTCAACGGCTGGGGTCTTACCAAGTGATTCGTTAGATAGCATTTAGGAACTATAAAATTACATTTTCATAAATTAAAAAAAGTAGTTTGGGCATAGACTATAATCTAATAACTAGGCAGTCAATAAATATTAACGATTAAATTGATTTGAAATTAAATTAATTAGATAAAGGCTTTATTTATTATAAGAAAGCCTAGCTTATATAAGTTATTTATGTAAGCTTAAATAGGACTTTATTATTAAAATGCCAAAGTTCTCTTGGCTTAAAGAGCAACTTATACTATAAGTACACCCTAGTTTTTTAGAACTTATCCGGGAGTTTGATTGAGTATTATGTCTAGTGATAATCATAACGCTGTTCTTGTTACTGGAGCCAGCGGGTTTTTAGCTGGAGAATTACTTCCACGCTTATTAGAAAAATATCCAGAATCAACTATTTATATTTTACTTCGAGCAGAAAATATTTCCCAACTAGCAGAAAGACGACAAGCTATATTAAATTTTGCTAATTTGTCTCCTGAAACAGCAACCCGAGTAGTTGCCTTAGCTGGCGATATAGAAAAAACAGACTTAGGTTTTGGTGATGAATATAACCGTTTAGCTAGAGAAGTTAGTGAAATTTATCATTCAGCCGCCAATACACGTTTTGACCAACCTTTGGAAAAAGCACGCCAAATTAATTATCTTGGTACAGAAAATATCTTAAAATTTGCTCAACAAATACAAAAACTAGGCAACCTTAAACACTATCACCATGTCTCTACTGCTTATGTAGCTGGTAATCGAGCCGGTTTAGTTAAAGAACATGAATTAGAATCTGGTCAAGGTTTTTTTAATACTTATGAACAGTCTAAATATGAGTCTGAAGTGCTGTTGCGCAAGGCTATGTCAGAACTACCAATTACTATTTACCGGCCAAGTATTATTTCAGGTGATTCTCTTACTGGCCGTACACCACATTTTTATGTGATTTATGAACCAATGAAATGGGTATATTTTGGGCAGTTAACTTTTTTACCATGTAACCCAGATGTCAAACTAGACATTGTACCAATTGATTATGTTTGTGATGCAATTATTGCTATTGGAGATCAACCTAGCTCTATTGGACAGACTTTTCACTTAACAGCAGGCTTAGATAAAAGTATTGCCTTAAATGAATTTGTAGATACTTGTCTTAAAGAATTTAATCAATTTAATAAAGAAACTGGTAAACCCTTAGTTACTCCTCCAGAAATTGTCTCACCAAATTCTATTCAAGAAATACAAGGAGAATTACGGGAAAGATCAGAGAGGTTTTTCCAACGTGCATGGTCACAAATTCAGCGCCATGTGCCTTATATTGCATCAGAAAAAGCATTTGATGATACTGCTACTAGACTAGCACTTAAAGATACTGGTGTTAGTTGTCCTATTTTTCGAGATTATTTTCCTGTAGTAATCCGCTATGCTCTAAAACAACAGTTTCGCTCTTAAAAAGAACGATTAATTGTTTTATAAAAATAATTTTGTAGGCTAATTGATAAAGATTGATAAAGACAAACCTCTAGCTTTAAGTGTAGAGGTTTTCAAAACGGGTAAATTGTTTAATAAAAGCAAGTTTTACAGTATCAATTGGCCCATTTCTTTGTTTACCAATAATAATATCTGCTTGGCCTTGGTTTTCTTCTGTAGGGTTATAGATTTCCTCACGATAAATAAACATAACTACGTCAGCATCTTGCTCAATACTGTTATGAGTAATAATGTTATTAGCGATAAAATTATGTAATTTATCAACAGTTAAATCATAAACATCTTCCAATCCATCAAATTCTATTGAAGCAATTTCATCCCAATAAACTTGGCTTTCAGCTAAAACAGAAAGTTCTTGGGATTCAATTACTTCAGCTAATCTAGCTGTTCTTTCACGACTAAGATTTTGTTTGTAAAGTCCACTTCCAGAATAAGCCATCCCCAAAGATGCTTGAAGTTGTCTTTGAGATAATCCCATAGCTGCTACTGCTGGTAGAGCCAGGGTTTGCCAAACTTCAGCAGGTAAAACATCTCGGTTTGTATTGGCTGGCTGAAAGGCTAATTGATTTAGAATCGTTTGTGCATGTAGTGGTTTATCTTGACCTATAGTTCCAACTTTGTTTAAGAATATTTCTATATCACTTTTCCCACTGATTGTTATATGGTGTTGGGTACGGCCCTTATTTTTTTGTTCATGACAAGAATATCTAGCGTTTATCCCTAAACGTAGTAATAAAGATTGAACACCATAAGCTAAATCTATACTACTAGAAGCGTAATAAACACTAGGATAATGT
>Ga0075163_10006451_pt1 | contig 15547 bp, 7 predicted proteins | sample JI1023141ADNA_FD_71478 | JGI IMG/M metagenome (GOLD analysis project Ga0075163, IMG submission 71478) | Wastewater effluent complex algal communities from Wisconsin, to seasonally profile nutrient transformation and Carbon sequestration -... | ecosystem: Engineered > WWTP > Effluent > Algae... | reverse complement strand
AATTAATATTTTTGATATAGGATAGCTAGACACTTTTTTTAATAGTGGTTTAAGCTCATTAGAATGGATATCTTTTGGGTTTGTTACTATACAAAACATGTCACAATCACTAAATTCACGAGAAGTTTTTTCTGATGGTGTTAATAGTTCAGGCTTATTTTCAAAAATAAACTCTGCAATTCCGTTACTACCTGGGCTTCCACCTAATGAAATACGATCTCCTGATTGTAATAAATAATTACCTTTAATACGGTTTCCATTTATATATGTACCATTACTGCTTGAATCAACAAGAGACCAATTATTATTATTTGCTTGAATAGTAATATGTAAACCTGAAACCATAGAAATGCTATCAACTATAACAATATTACTTCTATTAGAATCACGACCTATTTTAGTAGGTTTTTCTGTTGATAGTTTAAACTGTGCATTACTAGATATAATGGCTCCAGGCGTCTGTAGCATTAGATTTGCTGTACTAGAAGTTTCTGTTGTATCTTCAGGGAAATTTACAACCTTAAAAGCATAATAACTATTAACTCCAGGATCTGAAGCTAAACAGTTTCTAAGTGCTTGAGCATAATTATTTTCTTTAGCTACTAAATGTGCAATTAATCGGCCTTCTTTAAGGCTTTCTATCGTTTTATTTAATTGGTCAGCAATATATTTATAAGATCCATCTTGCTCATATTTTTCATTAGCAAAGTTTTGTAACTCTGAAACACGTTGGCAAAGACGTTCTAGTTTTGTAGCAATGGTTCTAGAAGGTGGTTCTACCCTAACAGAAGATTTTGCTTGAGCTTGTAGTCTTGGAGAAGCGCTAATAGAAGAAACAGAACGACTAACAGGTGTTGGGTTAGAATTAGAGACTGCAACGTTAACAGAATTAACAGAATCAACCACTTTATTGTTATCATTTGTTGGTGCTGGACTATCAACTATAACAGGGCTTTCTTGCTCTGCTTTAGCTGCTAATGCAGCCATTTTTCTTGCTTGAATGGCTTTTTTCATTTCTTCTAAATTACTCATAATTTTTTCCTCTAATAAATAAAGTTATAATTTTATTTGTTAATAAAAAATCAGTTTATTTAGCTACTCTAACTAGCCTAAAACCAGAATAACCATCATGTTCATTTGGTTTACCTTTGCCACGATTAGTAGTGTTACAGTTACCTTTTAATGACATAACACTACCACCACGAATAACACGCATTGTTCCAGAGTCTGAGCCTTGTGGATCAGATACTTGTTCTTTTGAATATTTGCCATGCCAATCTTGACACCATTCCCAAACATTTCCTTGCATATCATATAAACCCCAAGCATTTGCTTTCTTTTTTCCAACAGGTTGTATTTGACATCCATTATCTACAAGTTGCTTAGTAGCATTTTCCATAAATTTAGCTTTATTTTTTTCTTTTTCTTGTTCTTTTAAGAAAATTTCATTAGCGTCTACTTTTTGTTTTCCAGAATTATCAGCATACCAAGCTACTTCATCTAAGTCTTTTGTGTCAGAACTATTACCAGCACGAGCAACATATTCCCACTCTGCTTCTGTAGGAAGACGATAACTATATTTGCTATCTAAGCTATTTAATTTGTTTATAAATTCTTGTACATTTTCCCAAGAAACATTTTCTACTGGTAAATCTTTTCCTTTAACTAAACTTGGATTTTCTCCCATTATTGTTTCCCATTCGCTTTGTGTTAGCTCATAAGCACCCATTTCAAAGCCTTTAGTTATCTCTACTGTATGGCTAGGTTTTTCATCTTCTGTTTTTTCTCCACCCATAATAAATTTACCTGGTTTAACCTCAACAAAAGTTCCTAAAACTATATTTGAACTAGTAACAGTTTTATTTTTAGAAACAGCAAAATAAATTAATCCTCCTATAACTAGAAATAAAACTATTCCTATAGGAACAACCAATGCAGTATTAGAAAATAACTTTTGAATATTATTGGTTTGACTATTACTAGCTGGTAGAGGAGTAAATGCATTATTTTGATTTGTTTGATTTGCGCTATTTCCTACAAAATGGTGGGATGGTTCATCTGCTACTTTTACACTAGTAGGGCTGATTTTAGATCCTTGAGTTATTTGTACTTCCGTTGCAGAATAACCTTGTTTATTTGTTGGACTTGTTTCAGATGTATTATTTGCATTTGAGTTATTTGCATTTGTGTTAACTATAGTTGGGCTATAGCCTAAATTATTATCATTGTTAGCCATATCATTAAAACCATTTCTTTCTTTAGTAATAGAAGAATTTATTGCTTTACGTAATGAGTTAGCTGTAGAAATTCTTTTACTAGGATCTACTTCCATTGAGTGCTTAATAACAGTAGATAATCCTATTGGAACTTCTGAGTTAAGTTGATGAGCAGGAATTAGCGGATCATTTTGGCCTGTTGACATTGCTACACTTCTAGTTACTGCATCTATAGGAGCAGTTTTAGTAAGTAAATAATAAAAAGTAGCTCCCATAGAATATATATCGCTAATTGTAGAAGTTCCTTTATTAGTGATTTGTTCAGGGGAAGCAAAATTTAAGGTGTAAGCAGCTAACTGGCTTTGATTTCCAGCTTCTTTAGCTAAACCAAAATCAAGTAGCATCACCCTACCACGAGGAGTTAATTTAATATTACTTGGCTTAATATCTCTGTGAATAATAGGTGGTTGTTGGGAATGTAAATAATCAAGAGCGTCTAATAATTGGTCTGCCCAAGATATTACTTCTTGTGTTGAAAAAGCCTTATCAGTACTGCTTAATAATTCTTGTAGGTCTTGGCCTGTAACTAATTCCATTATCATAAATTGGCCTTGACCTTCTATAAAATAATCTTTTACCTGTGGTAAGGCTTGATGAGACAAATTAGCAAGTAAATAGCCTTCTTTTTCAAAAGCTTGTCTTAATGCAGTATTATCTGTTTGAAAAAGAGTTTGTTTTACTGCAACAGGGCTTCCTCCAAGTTTTAGATCTTTGGCTTCATAAACAGCCCCCATTCCTCCACTACTAATATGCCGAGTTATTTGATAACGCTGATGTAAAATTGTATTAGGTTGAATCATTTTTTTCTTTCTAGATTAAATAGGAGTTGCTTAATTTCCTATAGGTTTAGAAGTTGAAGTAGCTTCAACAGTCGGACTATTAGAAGTACGAATAACCCCTGTTGCATCAACATAGAAACAACTATCTCCTGTTCTATCTTGACCATTTTGAATAGCTGGAATAGCTATAATGGTGAAATCTGCTAGGTTTCCACCTTTTGCTTTAATATTTTTTATTTGAAATTTATAACCAAAGTATGGAGAACCATCACCAATGCCTGAGGCATTAGCTAGTTTGGTATCTATTAACTGTTGATAAAGTAAATCTTTTGTTGAACCAAAATTACCCTGGCCAACACCAGCTTGATAAGTTGCTTGCACTGAATGAAACAAACGTAACGCTTCAATAGCGTTTGCCATATTTCTAGCACGTATATCAGCAAGATTATTTTCATTAGCAGGTGAATTAGACTTAGATTGATTAGTATGAGTTAATACTATTGTTTCTATTAAATCAGAATTATCTTTTCTATTGTTATTTATTACTCTTGTAGCATTATTTTCTTTAGGATCTTTTTGTTTAACTACTTCTTGGGCAGAACTTGCTTTTATAGTTTGTAAAAGGGAAGAGTTAATTTGTAAATATTCAGCATTAGCACCTGCTTGGAGTGGGTCTATTTGTTCACGTGAAAAAATCAAATAAACTATATCTGCTCCTTGTTGTCCTTCAAAATATAAAACATCATCTTCTTGTGAAATAGTTCCAGGGGTTTTTGTTTTTGGAATAGTTATTACTTGATTTTTTACAACTTCATTATTAGAAGTATTTATACCTTTAGTAGGAAAAACAATTTCATTAGTTCCATCTACACTTTTATTAACTATATATAAATATCCTGATTGATTAACCTTAACTTCTAATCTATATCCAGTAACTTTATTACGAAAAACAAACTCATTTGGGTTTACAGCTAAAGCTTCTCCATTTGTTTGTTTAACTAATATTTTCCACTCCATCATTAGTAATGGTTTTTTACCACTACTTGTTTTGCTTGTAGATTTTTTAGGCTTAGCTTCTATTATAGGTTCATCCCATTTACAATCTTCACAACTACCTTCAGCAAAAATAGTTATACTTGGCAAACCAAGATTGATTGAAAGAATTAGCAAAAATAAAAAAGTCCAATATAAAATTTTTTTAGTTTTCATAATCTTTAAAGCTATTTCCTATAAGAAATTGATTTTGTTTGGTTTAATTTAATTTACAATTAATATTGTTTTTGCTAGCCAATGCTAATAGAGATGTTTATCAGCTTGTCATAACATTTAGTTACAACAAGCTGAATCAAATTTATTTCTTTTTGCGATTAGAATCAGCTTGTCGTTTTACTTGCTGTAGTTCTTCTGTAAGAATTTGAATTTGTTCTGGTGTAGCTCTAGTTCGGTAAATAGAAATATATTTTTGTAAATTTTCAGCCGCAGTTGCATATTGCTGCTTATTATAGTAAACAGAATAAAGGGTATAGTAGGGATCAGCAAAATCTCTTAATGTTGGAACAGTAGCACTAGTTTTTAATGATAGGTCTGCTTCAGCCATAGCTTTATCAACATTTTCTTCTAGATAATAAATTCGAGCACTAACATCTAAAGCCAGAGCCAAACGGGTTTTGTCTAGAAAAGTTTGTGCAGCTTTAATACATTCTTGGATATTTGTTCTTGCAGGTTTAGTGTAAACAGCTAAATCTGTTAAGCTAGGGTCAGCCTTTGCTAATAAGCTTTCTAGCAGCAAAATATTAGCTTTTGCTAGTAAATATTGTGTTTCTGCTATTGCTAGTTTGTTTTCAAAACGCCCACCACCAAAAAATAAATGGGAAAGAGATAAGCTTTTAAGTGCTTTAGTATTAGATTTTTTCTTTTGTGCTAATTGATCCCATAAATCTAAGGCTTTTTGTGCTTCAACAATAGCTTCTTTTTGATCATTTATTGAGTTGATATTCATCAACACATTAGCCAATATCATATGTGCAGCAGGGTTATCAGGTGTGTTTACAATGGCTTGTTTAAGTTGGATTTTCGCTGCTCTTAAGTTACCACCTCTAGCTAATATTACATCGCCAAAAGTAACACGAGCAGTAGAAAATTTAGGATGACGTTCAATAACTTCTTGAAGCTCTTTTAAGACTTCTTCTAGGTTATATCCTGCTAAAGATTTTGCAGAAGCAAGTAGAGTTTTGGTTTCATAATCTGAAGGTCTTAAAGTTAAAGCTTCTTGAAAGGTTTTTACAGCTTCTCCATGTTTACTTAATCCTGCTTCTGCTTGTCCTCTATAACAAAGAGCATCAATATAGTTACCATTATTAACTTCAATAGCATGGTTAAAGCTATTAATTGCTTCTTGATAGAGTTGTTTATTAAACTTGTCAACCCCTTCATAAAGTAGTTTTTTAGCTTCTTTATTTGGTTCTTTAGCTTCTTTGAAAAAAACATTGTTTTCATCTTCTGAAAGAATAGAATCTTCTGTTCCTTCACTAAAAGCTAGATTAACTTCTATAGGTTTTAGTGTTCCTGGTTCAACTTTTACAGGAATATTTTTTTTAGTTCCACCTAAACTAAAAGTTAAAGTATATTGACCAGGAGTTAAATTTATTGTTCTAGCTGTAATACGATCTAGCTTATCAAATGTCTCACCATTAATTGCTACCTCTACACCATCAAAATCAGGAGTTCGTATTACTAACCCACCATGAGAATCTCCTTTACCTGCACCTTTTCCATAATTGACATAGGCTAGTGGGATATTATTTCCTTCATAGTCAGTCATTTGACCTTGAGGATTTTGTCTACCATTAGTTTTCTTAGCAACTTCTTTAGTTACATATTTTTTTAATTCTGCAAATGTAATTTTTCCATCTTTTTGCCTTGTCTCAATATCTGGAGCATCAGCAAGACCGCTTAATCCTTGTAAAATATAATGAGTAAAAACACCATTAGTCAGATCTGGGTGTTCTTCTGCTAATTCTGTTTGATCAGCCGCAGAAATAAACCCAACCCCTTTTTCTATTTGCTTCATATCATCCATGTACTTGCTATTAGCCCGCTCTACAGGCTTAATCGCCCGTTTATCTGTTAATAGAATACCTCCACTATGGCAAGTATCAGTTAATACAAGACCTTTTTTAGCAGGAATAGAAGAAACAAGCTCTTTAATATAAGTCATTCTAAGGGCTGTATTATTGGGGTTTTCTAAGTCTGTATCATGAAGAACAAAGTAAGGAACCTCTTCATTTTTTCCTGTTGTAGAATTAATTTGAGGGCTAACATAACCGTGTGAAGCAATAAAAATAACAAAATAATCATTAGGCTTACTTTGTTTTAGCATCGCTAAAGCAGCATCTATATTGGTTTTTGTTGCTTGGTCGTTTTTTAATAATCGCATACGACCACCATCAGCAATATCCCGAAAACCACCACCTTCAGGGCGCATAAGGAAATCATGCATTGCTTGGGCATCATCAGCCGCACATCTTAGATTACCGATATTACCAGAGGTTTTATTAGCATCTCCATTTTTGAAATTTGATATACCAATTACTATTGCCCAAAGCTGAACATCTTGATTAGAGTTTATTTCTTGAGGGTTTGCGCCTACTACACGTTTAATTTTTCTAGTAGTTATATCATCTGGATCTTGAAGTTTAGCTTGGCTTGGTTTATCAAATGTAAAGCTAGTTAAAAAACAAAAAATAGCTAAAAAACAAATTATTCTCATAGTGCTTTCCTTATAAAAATATAGAGAAAAAACACATAGAGAAAGGTTGTTGCTTATAAATTAAATAAATCAGAGTTTTACTTAAAATCTACTTTCCCTATGTGTTGTAATAAAAAGGCTAAACATGATTAATTACTTAGCTAACTTATTTGATTTGTGTTCCTACCCCTAAAATGCTTCCGTCATTATCATCCTTAACAATCATCATTCCGGTGACTATGCCAGCAGTAACAACCCCACCAGCCACTAATGCAACTTTTTCTGGGGTTGGGCTTAAAAGAGGTATTTTTTGTACAGTGATATTTATTGGAGCGAAATTATTGGTTCCTTCTATAGTTGCTGTAACACTACCATTACCTGCAGAACCGCCTGTGAAAGACACTTTAGCAATACCTTGAGTGTCCGTTATAATTTTACTTCCTCCAAGCAATCCAAGTTTGCTACTACCTGCAAGAGCAAAAATAATTGGTACATCTGGTACAGGTTTGTCATTTTCGTCTGTTACCTGGACTTGTATTTCTCTAGTACTACGTGCACGCACGTCTATATCAGCACCAAGACCAACAGGACGGATCCTAAATTTACTAAAATCAGGTTTTATTTGTGCATTACCTTGAGGTTGAACATTTCCACTAAAAGTAGTAACAATCGCTTCACCCTCAATAAGTTTGACATCAAAAACTGAGCCGCTTTCAGCTATAAAAGTGTTTCCTCCTGCTTCTATATAAGCTTCTGAGCGTTCCTCTAAATCTACAGACATTGCTCCAGAAATAAGTCTAGCTACCATTACGTGATTACTTGTTCCATCGTTATTCTCATTAAAGCTAGCTGCAAGTCTTACAATTCCAGCTTGTTTAAGCTTTACTTGACCAATATTAGTCAATGAAATATCTGCATTATTTTGATCTAAGGCTTCTATTAAATCGCTTCCCCATAAAGTTTTCTTACCAACAATTTTTTGTTGATTAATTTTTAATGTTCCCATTGACTGAATTTGACCAATAGGTTTAAGCGCAAGTGATGTGGTGTGAATCTTAATTAATAGGGTTTCATTATCATTAGCTGAAACTTGATAAGGCATTAACCCAACTAGTGACACTACAACTATACAAATTAGAGCAACTATATAATTAGCTTTCATGGTCTTTTTTACCTTTCTAGATTTTTCAGAATTTCTATAACTTTTTCTACAAAGAAAAAGCTAAGAGCGGTTAGCTCTTAGCTTTCTGTTCTATTTAGTCATTTAGTTTGTTTAGAGTAATAGTTGGGAGTATTAAACCACCGCTATTAGTTACTCTTGCTGCTTGTCTATTGCCACCTACTTGAACACTAGCGCTAGGTGAAGCATTTCCACTATTGGCTGACACTGTAACCTTGATACTAGCAATTTTAGAGACACCACCAATAAAGTCTTGTACTACTGCAAATGCTTGTCCTTGTCTTAGTGGTGAGCCTGCAATTTTTGCTACTAATGCTTGATCAACTGTAATTTCTCCTAGTTTTTTATTTGAACTGTCAAAAAACTCATATTTTGCACTTCTTATTTCACTAGCATTAGAGTCATAGATATAAAAAGTAGCTTGTAGAGTTTTATTAGTCTTAGTAAATTCTAGTTGATTACCTTTTGGTCCAGGAACAAACCTTATACCTGGATTTACTGTAACTTCTACTGACCCTGTAGTAACTTGTCTAGAATTTTGTGAAACAACTAAATCAGCTTTTAGTTTTGAAGGTAAAGTTGCTGATGCAGGAGCAGGTATTTGCCCTGTGTAATCTGGTAACTTAGCGTTAAAAGATAAGCTAACAGCATTAGTATTTGTAGAAGCCGAAAAAAGGTTTCTAAGATTATTGTTTAGAGAAGCTTGGATATTGGCAAAACAATTAGGGCTAGTTGCACCTACAGAAACACTAGGAATAGATTTAGATGCACCGGGATTAACTGCACCTAAAGAAATTGTACCAAGTGGTGCAAGTGTTGATGGACAAGCTAAAACATTAACAAGAGCTTGGGCTGTGTTAGTTAAAGAGCCTGAAGTCCCTGTTATCGTGACAACTGCTGGCCCTGCTTTAGCTGCATTACCTACATTTACTGTTAAAGTAGACATTCCTGTAGGCCCAACAGAACTTGGTGAAAAACTACCTGTTATAGCAGGATCAGAAGAAGTAGCACTAAGATTTACCATTCCAGGGAAGCCCATTATTGGGTTAATCTTAACCATATAGGTATCATTTGCCCCAATAACTATATCTTTAGAAGAGGTTGGAGTTACGTTAATAGTAAAGTTAAAAGGAGGTGACATTAAAGTAACTACAAACATTGCTGTTCTAGTTACTCCATTACCAACACCTGTTACAGTAACGGTACGCTGACCAGGATCTGCTAATGAATCTGTTGCAATTTGGAATGGAATAGAGTTAGCCCCATTAGTACTTCTAAGTTGTTGACTTGGAGGAGTTAATCCTTGAGGTTTATCAAAAGAGAAAGAAAAAACGACATCTTGAGCAAATGCACCTATACGACTAACTTGAATATTACCTGTAATTGGTTGCCCAGCAGTAAGAGGTGAAGTGTTATTTGTTGTTGCAGTAATAGTAAAATCTGGTTTGTCTACTACTTGCAACATAAATTGTGCCATACGAGTTAATCCATCTCCTATACCTGTCACTGTAATAGTTGATGTTGCTACAGGAGTGTTAGCACTTGTGGTGATACGGAAAGTTGCTTGACGAGAAGGAGACACGGTAAGTGTTTGCTGTGATACACTTGCTCCTGTTGGTAGACCACTAAAAGTACAAATAACATCTGAGTTAAAGCCATTTACAATATCAGTAACACTTAATGTGTAGTCTGTAGTTGTTCCACCGGGAGTGGTACTTAAAGGCGTTAGTGGTAGTACCTGAAGTTTAAAATCTGTTTGAGGACGCTGAACATCTACAACAAAAGTTGCTGGTTTATTACTAATTCCGCCTCCAGTACCAGCTAATCTTATGGTAGCCGGAGCTATAGGCGTTGTAGCAGTAGTCACAACACGGAAAACTTGGGAACTTGTACGGGAAACGGTTAGTGAAGAAATCGCTGCTCCATTTGCTCCTACTATAGTTGTTCCTGTTGGTAGGCTACTAGAGTCAAATGTGCAAGTAACATTTGAGTCAAATCCATTTAGTGCAGTAAGTGATAATCTATAATCGCCTGTTGTTTGTCCTCTAGTAACTTGTTGCGAACCTGGAGATACACTAAGAGTGAAATCAGGGTTTGCAGGTCTGTTTACTGTTAAGAAAAAATTTGGACTAATTTTTACAGTACCACTATCTGATGTACCTTGTACTACTAGTATTACTGTACCAGGTGGTGTATTTGAACTTGTTTTAAAGGTAACATTTCGTAGTGTCTGAGTTGCGGCACTTCCAGTAACACGTGGTAGATTATCAACGGTTATTCCAGTTGCATCTCCTTGAACTATTCCTACTTTAAAGGTAATAGGAGATGAAAAACCACCTTGTCTAGTAATAGATAGATCAAAGCTTGTGCTGCCACCAGGATCTACCGAATCAAAACTAGGATCTATGTCTATGTCAAAGTCTGGTTGACCTATAACTATTAATGTTGCTGTCCTAAATTCACTTTCTGTAGCAGATGATACAGTAGCCTTAAAACTGTAAGTGCCAGGAATTGTAGAGGTTGTGGTTTGAACACCTATTGGTATGTCAACTGTGCCAGTGGATGGAATTTGTGCAGTACCTGTAAAAGTTGTTACTTGCCCAGGCGATGGGCTAACCTCTAAATCAAAGCTCAAATTACTATTAAGATTGTTAGTTGTAAGCCTCAAAATATAATTAGCAGTTTGACCAGCATTAATAGAAATAGTTGTTGGTGGTACGAAGCTAATGTTAAAGTTTGTAGCTAGTGGTTCAATCTTAACTGCAACCTCATCCATACCAAACTTTGTCAAATTGCTTTGACTTGTGCTAGCACTAAACACTAGCCCTATTTCTTTGCCTTTGTATTTTGTTAAGTCAAATGTTACTAATGATGCGTCAGATGAAGCACTTAAGTTACTCCTATTAGCAACAACTTCAAGTATATTTCCTGTTGGATCAATTACTTGAACTTCTAGCAAATCACTAGCTAAAGATGAAGTTTCTTCGCTTGTAACATTGAGTAAAAATGATCCTGTGACTTTGCTGGTGTTATCAGGAATAGTAAAGAACTGCGCTATTGATTGGCTATCTAGCGAGTTTTGGTTTCCTAATAATGCATAGGAATTACCAGTAGTTGTTTTAATTGTAGGAGCAAAAGCACTAGTTCCATTGTTACTAAAGCCGTTAAAGGTTTGCCAAGAAGAAAAAGAACCTGTTTCAAACCCTGAGTTTTTAACTAATTCATTATTAGCATCAGGAGAGATTGTAGGTAGCTTATATTCTTGTGAAATTTCAGGAAATGTTCCTGATAAGTCACTATTAACACTTTGCCACCAAGTTTCAAATGCAACTTTATTCCAAGCGAATTTAGCTGTTTTTACTTCTTGAGACGATTTAAAAGTAACTACTGTAGCGTAAAATCTTACTGAGTCTTCTTGTAAGCTACTTACAACATTGATTGGTAATGCAGCGATTAAGGATTGTTCATCAGTTAAGTTATTTATATTATTTTCTTCAACATTCTGTTTTATAAACTGATGATTTAAAGCCTGCAATGTTTGTGTCCAATCATACTCATTTTGAGAAGATACAAAAGGACTAGCAGGCTTATTTTTATTTAAGGTAGCCTCAGAATAATTGTCAGCAACGTCTTTTAAACTACTTAAATCAGTACTGCTAATTATTGCTAACGCTTTATCTTTTAACGATTTGTGAAAACTAGGTGTAGTAGCATATAGCTCTCTAATTCTTCTATCTACAAGGATTGGCCTAACATAACACTCAGCTATTATGTAAGGATCGTTATTTAGAGCTTGCCAAATCTCTTCAACAGAAGAAGATTTTGGGCTTTTAGCAAGCAAATACATTTCTTCTTGAATTTCTGTAAATGTTACAGGTTGTTGCCAATATTTTTCTAATGCTTCAGATTTTTTTAAATACTCTTTAACTTTATTTGTTAAGTTATTTTCATTGTACTCAAATCTGTCTGACAAAGATATTTGGTCAATGATTCTTTGATAACGTACTCTGTCTTCAAATGATATTTTAGAATGTGAAACATCATTTGTATTCTGAACATTGTTAAGTAGAAGAGTAGCTGGTTCTGCTTTAAGCAAAACATTTGTTTGTTTGTCAAACGCTTTAATACCAGCTAAGCCACATAGAGACACTGCTAGTATTGTGAGAAAAAAGAAATATTTCCACCGGTATAGTTTTCCAAGCATAATAGTAACCTTTCTTTCACGGTATTTGTACAACATAGTAAAGTAATATAACGTATTAATGAATTACTTAAATAATATTTATCGATCAAGTAATTTTATCTTAATATAATTACAAATTAAGGCCATAATGATGAAAAATACTTTATGTTGTTAGTTTAAGGCAGACAAATACTAATATACTAATTCCTTAGTATTCATAATGTTATAGAATTATATTGAAATCCTGTTTAAGAACTTAAGACGGAAATGATAAATAATTACATACAAATTTTTGCAAGTTTTTTGCAAGTTTTTAATTTTAAAATAACATAATAAATATACAATATTGTATATTTATTTGATTTATAATAATGACTTTAATTGAATAACTATAGGTACTTGTTTGTTTGTTACTTCTATATCTATTGTTAAATCTTCATAGCCTGTTGCTTTTGCTTTTAATGTATAACGGCCTGGGGTAATGGGTTTATTGAAATTTACTTCTCCATTAGGGTTTGCCACTCCCCAAGTTAAAAGGTTATTTTCTGTTACTTCTTTGCTTCCTAAAATAATTAACCCAACTATTGCACCTGTAATTGGTTGTTGTGTTGTAGATGAACGAGTAACTCCAGTGATATTTACTTTTGAGGTTATATTATTACTATTATTAGTGTTATTCTTATTTGCAACAGGAGGAATAGCTGTTGTGTTTTTTATTTCTGTTGTCTTAAGCATTTTTAAGTGTAACTCAAGCTTATTTTGACCATCTTTTAGAAACACATTACAAAGTAAACTTTCATAACCTATTGCTTTGACTTTTAATGTATATTTCCCAGGCTTCAAATTATTGTTTAATAAGAATTTACCTTCTATTGTTGTCTTTGCCCAAGAAATCAAATTATTATTTGTAATTTCTTCGTCTGATAAAGGAATTACTCCTACTAAAGCATCATTAATAGGGCTTTTTTTGTCGCTATCTTGAATTATTCCAGATATTTGTACTAGTTTATTTTCTTTAGCAATAACAGCAGTTTGACTAGATAAATTTTCAGTTGAGTTTTTAGGCAATGGAACTAGTGCAAGCATCTCTCCAACTAAAGAAGCGGGTCTTAAAAAACCTATTGCTCCATAAGAAGGTGAAGTTTCTGGACAATCATCTTTATCTTTATCAATAAAGCCTTTTTCTATTTGTACTTTCGTAGGAATACCAACTAACTTACCTGATAAATTAATTGCTGCCCCACCACTATTACCAGGAGTTACTCTAGCATTTGTTTTAAGCCAATTATTTTTTGTATCTTTACCTTCAATTATTCCATTTGTTACTGTTATGGTTTCACCACCAATAGCAGGAAAACCAACAATAAAAATATTATCTAACAATTGTGTTGATTTTGTATCACTAAGTTCTAAAGAAGGTAACTCAAATGTTGGAGGGATACGACCTCCTTTAACATCGCTTATAATATAGAGCAAAGCTAAATCATATTCTTTATCAACTAAAATAACTCTGGTACGGTAACTTGTTTCAAATGTAGCTATATCATCATCTTGTTGGGAAAATGCTACATAGATTTCATCAAAAAGTTTTGTAGATTGATTGTCTAAAATAACGTGATGATTAGTTATTAAAACGCCATCTTTGCGTATTACAACGGCTGACCCTTGTGGTTGAGGTGTTGTTTTGGATCCATTTAGATTTCTTACATAAACCAAGCCTACAGACTTTGTTGCTTGTTGGACTTTGGTACGTACTTCAGCAGAAAGAGGAGTATTTTTTTTGTCCTGAGCAAAAGTAGGCAAAGAATAAATAGACAATAAACATACTAGTGATAGCAAAGCTAAAAGAGAAAATTTATTTTTACAAAGCTCTAGAATATAACTAAATGAATATTTAGAGATTAGAGTTTTATATAAACTTCTTTGATCTTTTTGAGTACTACTGTTATATCTTATCAAATATAAACTAGTATGTTTATGCATAAGAAACGCTCTATAATGAATATTTAGACAACACCAAGGCTACTTTACCAAAAAGGTAAACCTAACAGTTCTTTAGCACTTGATTGTTAGAGTTCTAGTTTTAAGATTATATAGACTATGTTTTTAGAAATGCTGTAATCTCAATTCAAAGGCAATAACTTGTTTGCTGTTTAGCTTACTATCAGAAGAGTTAGCCCCATTTCCATTATTTGATTGAGAATCACTTCTAGAAACATTAACTATAATAGGGTTTTCTAAGTCTTTGGCTTTTCCTACTCTAATTTGTCTAGTTACAACACCTTCAGGAAGAACATTATTAATATTTTCTGTGACAATACCTGTTTGATTAGAATTTGAACTAGAAGAATTTGAACTAGAAGAATTTGAGTTAGAAGACAAGTTTTGAACAGCGCTTGCAGTTGAATTAGCAATTTTTCCTTCTGCATATCTAGCTGCTTGTTCTAGGTTAGGAATAGTTGTTTGTGATAATACAACTTGAATAACTTCTAAGCCTTTTTCATCATCAAAATCAAAAGGGCCAAAGAAAAAAGCTTCTCCATCTCGAACATTATTACCTTCGCGTATTCCAGGGAAAATAACAGTTTGTTGTCCTGAAGGAGCAACATTTACTAAATATATGTAGCCATTGAAATTGCTATTAAAACTAATTTTTATTTCATCACCAGCTTTAAAACCTTTATTTGGGTCAACAGGAATATAAGCCCCATTTTGTTTTTGCAAAAGAGTTACTGTTAAACCATCAGCTTTTTTTGATCTAAGAATTTGGCGAAAAACAACACCTTCTTGTAGTGGATCACTTTCTTCAGATGGTTCTTGAGCAATTGTTGTAAGCTGTAGCGCTGCTAATATTGATAAAGATAAGAACAAAGCTTTAAATCTTTTCATATATTATTTCCTTTCAAAGTAAGGTTAGAGTCCTACTTTTTCTAGTAGTTCTTGGATTTCTTCTAAAACTCCAACAGCCGTTTTAAGGCCGCCATTAGTAGCTGATACAGCTTCACCCATAGCATCTTTCGTTGTTGCTATAGTATCACCACCTTTTTCAAACATATCTCCAAGCTGATCAATTAAACTAACTAAATTATTAGCCATATCCATCAACTGTTTTATATTTTCATTATTACCAGATACAAGTTTATCCATAATATCAGTTGAGCTTTTTTCTGTTTGTTGTTGTAAGTCAGTTAGCGTATTTTCCATATCATCTTCAAGTTCTTTTAAGTGATCAGCAAATTCTGTTGCTTTACTAACTATATTAGGCACAAACTCATCTGTTACATAGTTGTTTAATTCGTCTGTCATTTGTGTGATATCTTCTTGAAATTGCTTAACAGTATTAGCAACTTCATTTTTTAAGTAATCTTCTGCTTCTTGTAA
>Ga0075163_10006449_pt1 | contig 15548 bp, 8 predicted proteins | sample JI1023141ADNA_FD_71478 | JGI IMG/M metagenome (GOLD analysis project Ga0075163, IMG submission 71478) | Wastewater effluent complex algal communities from Wisconsin, to seasonally profile nutrient transformation and Carbon sequestration -... | ecosystem: Engineered > WWTP > Effluent > Algae... | reverse complement strand
CCGACCCCGACCCGGCGTCTCGAGGGTCCGTACCGTTCGTCCTGAGCGGAGGGCGAGCGTCAGCGAGCCCGGAGTCGAAGGAACCCACGATGTGGACCTTGCCCTCGAGGCCGACCTTGCGGCGCTCCGGCGGCAGCGTCCGGTCGTCGATGTCGGCCTCGACGAACGAGACCTCGAGGGCGGGATCGATCTCCTCGCCGATGGTCTGGACCACCGCGGCGAGCGGGGCCTGGTCGCCGTCGAACGAGATCGTCACCGCCTGGCCGACCTTGATCAGGCCGAGCTGCTTGCGCGGCACCGCGAACCGGATCAGCAGGTCGGCGACGTCGAACACCTGGGCGATGGGCGTGCCGCGCTGGGCCATCTCGCCGGTCGACACCTTGATCGCCGAGACCACGCCGCTGATCGGGGCCGAGACCCGGGCGTTGCCGAGCAGCTTCTCGAGCTGGGTGAGCTGGGCCTGAGCGGCGTCGTGCTGGCCCTTGGCCGCGGCGTAGGCGGCGCCGGCCCGGGCGATGTCGGCCTGGGCGCTCCGCACCGCCTCGCGCGACGAGCCGCCGCTGCGGTAGATGCGCTGCTCGAGCGCGGCCCGCCGGCGGGCGTCGGCGCCCTCGACCGCGGCCGCCGCCATCTGACCCTTGGCGGCGTCGACGTTGCCGCGCGCGCCGGCCACCTGCTCCTCGATCTGCGATCGATCGAGCTCGGCGATCGCGTCGCCGGCGGTGACGGTCTGGCCGGCGACCACCAGCACCTTGTCGATCCGCGCGTCGAGCTCGGCGATCACCAGCTTGGTGTCGCGCGACGTCACCACGCCGATGAAGGTGACCTCGTCGGCCAGCCGCGGGGCGTTGACCGGCCGCTTGCCCGACGACGACGACGGCGGCGCCGCCGGCGCGGCGTGATCGTCGCCGCAGCCCGCCGCCGCGGCGGCCAGCGCCAGCGCCAGCCCGATGCGCCCGGCCGCGGTCACGCCGCCTTCTGCCCCCCGGCCGCCACCAGCCGGGCGTAGAGGCCGCCGCGCGCGACCAGCTCGTCGTGCCGGCCGCGATCGACGATCTTGCCCTTGTCGAGCACGACGATCAGATCGGCGTGGCGCACGGTCGACAGCCGGTGGGCGACGGTGACGCGGGTGCAGCGCAGGTTGCGCAGGCTGCCGACGATCGCCGCCTCGACCGTCGCGTCGAGCGCCGACGTCGCCTCGTCGAGCAGCATGACCGCCGGCCGCTTGAGCACCGCCCGGGCGATCGCCAGCCGCTGGCGCTGGCCGCCCGACAGCGACGCGCCGCCGTCGGACACGATCGCCTCGTAGTTCATCGGCAGGGCCATGATGTCGTCGTGGAGCTGGGCGAGCTGGGCGGCGGCGACGATCTGGTCGAGCGGCGCGTCGGGCGACGTCAGCGCGATGTTGTCGCGCACGGTCGCGCCGAAGATGTACGGGTGCTGGGGGACGACGCCGATCTGCTGGCGGACCGCCCGCAGATCGAGCTCCCACAGATCGTGGCCGTCGTAGTGGACCTTGCCGACCGCCGGCGGGTACAGGCCGGCGATCAGCTTGAGCAGCGTCGACTTGCCCGAGCCCGACGGGCCGACCAGCGCGACCGCCATGCCGGGCGCGATCTCGAGGTCGATGCCCTGCAGCACCGGCGGCGACTGCTCGTGGTAGCGGAACCCGACCCCCTTGAGCGTGATCGCGCCGCGCAGCGGCGGCGGCGGCCGGGCGGCGGCGCGGTCCTGCTCGGTCGGGGTCTGGAGGACGTCGTCGATGCGGTGGAGGTAGCCGCGCACCACCTGCAGCGCCAGCGCGGTCGACACCAGGTTCGACAGCGGGCCGAACAGGCTCATCGCCAGCGAGTTCATCGCCAGCATCGTGCCCAGGCTCAGCTCGTGCTTCAGCACCAGGGTCGCGCCCATCGACATGATGAGCAGCGGCGCCAGCGTGGTCAGCGCGCTGCGGACCGCGTCGACCTTGGCGGTGACCCGACCGATCTCGAGCGACGCGTTGAGGGTCTCGGCGTAGTGGTTGGCGTACTTCTCGATCGCCTGGCTCTCGGCGCCGGCGCACTTGAGGGTCTCGACCGCGGCCAGCATCTGCATCATGTAGCCCTGGGCCCGGGCCTGCTTGTCGAGCGAGTTGGCGTTGAGCCGGCGGTAGCTGGTGCGGGCGAGCAGGTAGATCAGGGCCTGGGCGACGGCGAGGCCGAGCGCGAGCAGGCCGAGGCTGGTGTCGACCGCGAAGATGATGACCGCGTAGATGACGACGAAGCCGCCGTCGAGCAAGGCGCCGACGCTCTGCGACGTCACCATCTCGCGCACCGTGCTGTTCGACGACACCCGCATCAGCAGGTCGCCGGCCGACCGGCGCTGGAAGAACGAGAACGGCAGCGACATCATGTGGTCGAGGAACCCGAGCGTCATCCGGGTGTCGAGCACCGCCCGCAGGTGCTGCAGGAGGTAGCTGCGCATCAGCTGGCAGACGGTGTCGATCGCGACCATGCCGACCGCCGCGATCGCGACCACCTTGAGCAGATCGAGGTCGGCGCGCGGCACCACCCGGTCGATCACCGCCGCGGTCACCAGCGGCAGGGCGAGGCCGAACAGCCGTAGCACCACCGACACCACCACCACCCGCCGGAACAGGCTCTTCTGGGCGAAGATCTCGCGGGCGTAGTCGCGCAGCCGGCCCTTGGGCCGCCGGACCTTGGTGAAGCGGTCGGTCGGATCGAGCTCGATGGCGATGCCGGTGAAGCTCTTCGACAGCTCGGCCATCGACACGTCGCGGACGCCGTTGCGGGGATCGACGATCCGGACCCCGCCGCGCACGGTCCGATCGAAGACCACGAAGTGGTTCATCTCCCAGTGCAGGATCGTGCCCCGCCGCAGCAGGTGGAGGTCGCCGAGGTCGAGCTTGAGCGGGCGGCCGACCATGCCGAACCGGTCGGCGCCGTCGAGGATCGCGCGGGCGCTGACCCCGGCGCCGGTCGCGCTGACCGCGTGGCGCGCCTCCATCAGGGTGGTGTGGCGGCCGTGGTAGCCCAGCGTCATCGCCAGGCAGGCGGCGCCGCAGTCGCTCGACTCGAGCTGCTGGATGTACGGGATCTCGCCGCTCGGCCGCACCGGGGCCGGCGCCGGATCGGGGCTACGGCCGGGCCCGCTCATCAGTGGCTCCCCAGCCCGGGCACGATGGTGCGGAGGAAGCTCTGCGACGCGATCTCGACCTCGGCCACCGCGGTCATGCCGTTGTGGAGCTCGAGCCGGCGATCCTCGCCGGTGTCGAAGTCGCGGTGGGGCATGCGGGCCCGGACCATCACCACCGACGGCGCGATCGGCAACGAGTCGGCGATGTCCTCGCCCAGCGACCGGCGGGCCGCCATCGGGCCGATGCCCTCGCGCCCGACCTCGACGATGGTCGCGACCTCGCGGCTCTTGCCGTAGCCCTCGAGCCGGACCAGGAGCGGCATGCCCTCGTGCAGCCGGGGCAGGTCGCGCGACGGCATCAGCGCCACCACCACCGGCTCGGCCCCGTCGTCGACGATGGTGAGGACGTGCTCGCCGGCGCCGATCGGCGAGCCGGCCCGGATGCGGATGTCGCGGACCCGGCCCGCGCTCGGCGCGCGCAGCACCCGGGCGCCGACCCGCTCGAGCGCGCGCCGGGCCCGCGGGGCCAAGGCGATCGCGGCGGCCCGGGCGTTGCGGTCGGTCGGCTCGAACAGCAGCGCGACCATCGCGTCCTCGTACTCGGCGGTGACCTCGTCGAGGTCGGCGGCCTCCTCGGTGTCGTGGAGCCGGGCCAGCTCCTGCCCGGCCACCACCTCCTCGCCGGCGCTGACATAGACCTCCTCGATCACGCCGCTGTTGCGGGCGGTGACCCGGTGGCCCTCGATCAGGACGATCGCGCTGCCGGTGCTGTAGGTCGGGACGTCGACCAGGGCGGCGGCGGTGATGGCGCCGCCGACCAGGAGCAGCAGGGCGGGGTAGGCCCACCGCACCCAGCCGGGCGAGACCCGGAAGGCCGGGCCCTCGACGCCGCGGTGGCGGAAGTGATCGATCGCCTCGCGCCGGAACATCGGCGCCTCGGCGGCGGCGGCGTCGTCGCGCCGGCGGCCGGCGAGCAGGTGGTTGAGCAGGCCGGCGCACTCGTGGCCGACCGCCGCCGCGGCGCCGAGGTCGGCCGGCGCGTAGGCCGGCGCCTGGGGCGGGCGGGCGATCAGGATGACGCCGATCGAGTTGGTCGCGGCCAGGATCGGGAACATCGCCAGCCGCGGCGCGACCACCGGCCGCTGCTCGCGCGCCACCGCCGCGATCGATTCGGGCCGGACCAGCTCGGGCGGCGGGAAGCCGCCCTCGGCGACGAACGGCTCCTTGCCGTCGTGGAGGACGAGGAACACCGCTGGCGAGCCGGTCAGCTCGGCGAGGCCGGCGCGCAGCACGCGATCGGCGTCGAGCACGCTGTGCTGGATCGCCAGCCGCTTGACCAGGGCGTAGACCTGCGCGGCCAGCGCGGGCGGCAGCGCGGCCGCGGGCAAGGCGGCTGGCAGCGGCGGCATCGCCGACGGCGGCCCCGAGGTCGGCGGCGCGAGCGCGGTCGGCGGGGGCGCGACCGGTTGCCCGGGTGGCGGTTGGGGCCGCGGCGGACCCGCGGGGCGGCCCGCGCTCGGGGAGGGACCCACGGGCGCTTGCGGCCGCGGTGGCGCGGACGACGACGGCGGCGCGGACGATGGCGGCCCCGACGCCGGCGGCCCCGACGCCGGCGCCGCCGATGGTAGCGGCGCGACCTTCGGCGCCGCGCTGCCACGCACGGCGACGCTGGTCTTGGCTTCGTCCGGTTCGGGAGGGGGACGGTCGTTCCGCACGATCGTCGAAGGCGGTCAGCAACGACCGCGCGCTGACGCTAACACGCGCGGGCATCGGCGGGTGGATATGATGGCGCATGGTTCGTCGTCGTCCGCGGCCTCACACCTGCCGGCTGGTCCTCGTCCTCCTCGCCGCCGCGATCGCGCCGGCGACCGCGGCGCCGCGCGATCGCGACCGCGATCGCGCGCCCGACGACGCGCGCGCCGCCGACATCCAGATCGTCTCGATCGAGGAGCTGGTCGCGGTCGCGATCCGCCAGAGCCCGACCCTGGCCGAGGTCAGCGCCCGCCGCCGCATCCGCCACGCGGTCGCCACCAACACCGGCCTCATCGACGAGTGGTTGCTGTCGGCCACCGCCGGCCTCGATCGGCGCAACGCCGAGGTCGAGCCGGCCCAGCCGTACACGCTGACCCGCGACGACCGGGTCCGCGGCACGCTCGAGCTGGCCCGCAACCTGCCGACCGGCGGCGCGCTCGCCGTCCGGGTCGGCGGCACCCGGGTCCGCCAGGCGTTCGAGCCCCGGCCCGGCACCATGCTGGCCCCGGTCGAGGCCGCCGGCACGTCGCTCATCGCCGGCGCCACCTTCCGCCAGCCGCTGGTCCGCGGCCTCGGCCCGGCCGTCGCCCGCGCCGAGCGCCACAAGGCCGCGATCGACGCCACCAGCGGCGAGCAGCAGGCCGAGCTCGAGGCCGCCACCTTCCTCCGCGATCTCGCGTTCGCCTACTGGGAGCTGGCCTACGCCCACGACCAGCTCGCCACCTCGCGCGAGTCGCTCGATCTCGCCAACGAGCAGCTCGCCCAGACCCGGGCCGCGCGCGGCGCCGGCGGGGTGGCCGAGAACGCGCTCAACGCGGTCAAGTACCAGGCCGCGGTCCGCGAGGAGGCGGTGCTGCGGGCCGAGCTGGCGGTCGAGGCCCGCTCGCTCGAGCTGCGCATGCTGGTCGGCCTCGATGTCGGCGCCGAGCAGGTGCTGATCCAGCCGGCCGACGCCCTCGCGCTCGAGGGCCGCGATCTTACGATGGACGAGGCGCTCCGCCTCGGCCTCGGCGACAACCCGGTGCTGGTGGTGGCGAAGGCCCGCCAGCGGCGCGCCGAGATCGACGTCGACGTCGCCCAGGACCGGGCCCGGCCGCGGGTCGATCTCGATCTCGACGGCGCGCTGGTCGGCACCGGCGCTGCCGCCGGCGACGCGTTCTCGGCCCTGACCGCCGCCACCGGCTACGAGGTCGGCGCCACCCTGACCTTCGAGCTGTCGCTCGGTCGCGCCGGCTCGGCCGGGGTCCGCGCCGCCGAGCTGGCGCGCAGCGAGGTCAAGGTCGAGCGCGCCACCCTCGAGCGGCAGCTCACCACCCAGATCATCACCGCGGTCCACCAGGTCGACGGCGCCCGCGATCGCGCCGGCCTGGCGGCCAAGGCGATCGACGTCGCCCGCGACAACCTCAAGGCCGAGCGCGCGCTGTTCCTGGGCGGCCGCACCACCAACTACGACGTCCTCCAGCGCCAGGCCGAGCTCGCCGACGCCAAGCTGCGCCTGGCCCGCTCGCTCGCCGACTACCACCAGGCCCGGGCCACGCTCCAGCTCCTGACCGGCACCATTCTCGACGAGTATCGGGTCCCGGGTCGGTAGCCGGGCGCGGGCCGGCCGGTGGTCGGGCGGCGCGCCCCCGGGGGGCCGTCGACCGCGGTCTCGGGTCGGCGGGGCTTCCCCCCTCGCCCCCGACCGGGGCCGTCCCTGGGGGCGCACACCTCACCGTGTGCCATCAACGGGTTGCGCTCGGGTCGCGATCTCGGCGCCGCTGGTACGGCGGCTGCAGTAACCGAGGTTCGGGAGATCGCCATGACCAAGCTGCTCGCCACCACCCTCATCCTCGGCGCCGCGCTCGCCGGTTGCGCCTCCGACCTCGGCGGCTCCGACCCGGCCGCCAGCTGCGCGCTCCTGCCCAACCTCACCATCCGCAGCGACGCCGACCTGGCCAAGATCCCGACCGGCTGCTTCGGCGTCCAGGGCACGTTCGAGGTCTCGGGCACCTCGATGACCGACCTCACCGAGCTCGCCGACCTGGTCGCGGTCGCCCACCTCCGCATCGAGGACAACGGCGCGCTGACCTCGTTCGCCGGGCTCGACAACGTGCAGGTGGTCGGCGACCTCATCATCGGCGGCAACCCGGCGCTCGCGTCGATCGACGGCCTCGAGGGCACCCAGAAGCTGCTCAGCGCCGAGATCACCGACAACCCGGCGCTGCGCGACCTGCGCGGCCTCGCCAACCTGGTCGAGGTGGTGAACGACGCGATCATCGAGGGCAACGACGGCCTGCGCGACCTGCGCGGCCTGTCGCGGCTGCAGGCGGTCGGCGGCACCCTGTCGATCCGCGACGACGGCGCGCTGACCAGCCTGGCCGGGCTCGACCGGCTCGAGGCCGCGCGCGGCTTCGTGGTCAGCGCCAACCCGGCGATGACCGCGCTGACCGGCGCCGAGCGGCTGCAGGTCGCGGTCGATCTCCAGATCACCGACAACCCGCGGCTGGCGTCGGCCGCCGGCATGAAGGTGGTCGAGGTCGGTAACCTGACCGTGATCGGCAACCCGGTCATGAGCCGCCTGGGCGGGTTCGACAAGCTGGCCCGGGCCCGCGGCAGCGTGACCATCGAGAACAACGACGGCCTGATCGACATCGACGGCTTCAGCGGCGCGTTCCTCGCCGTGTCGGGCGTGCTGGCGGTGCGCGGCAACGCGTTCCTGTCCCAGGCCACCGGCCTCGCCAACCTCAAGGCGGTCGGCGCCGGCATCATCGTCACCGACAACCCGCGGCTGTCGCAGTGCCGGGCGGCGGCGATCCGCAGCCGCATCCCCAGCGTCAGCGGCGGCATCGAGATCCGCAACAACAGCGTCTCGTACAACCCGTGCTGATCGCCTGACCGGTCCGCCCGCGTCGCTCTCGCCGCTCGCATCCCCCACGTTCCAGCAGTCGAGTCCCCACCATGCGCCACCTGCTCGCCACCGCCACCGTCCTCGCCGGCCTGGTCGCCACCGCCCACGCCGACGGTCACCGCCGGGTCGTCATCCTCCGCTTCGACGGCCCGGCCCAGATCGCCGACGACGCCCGCGAGCTGGTGATGGACGCCGCCGGCCACGACAACGACGTGGTCGCGCTCGGTCGCTGGGCCGACGCCCACAAGGCGGCCAGCCGCAAGCTGCGCGGGGCCAAGGCGTGGGCCAAGAGCTCGCGCGACGCCCAGGTCGACGCCATCATCGAGGGCACGGTGCGGCGCGGTCGCCGCGGCTACCAGCTCGAGCTGGTGGTGCGCGAGGCCGCCACCGGCAACCAGGTCGACTCGGTCGAGCTGCAGGTCGACGACGACCGCAAGGCCGAGCGGACGATCGAGGGCGAGCTGACCGACCTGCTCGCCTGGGTCGAGCCGCCGGTCGAGCGCCGCGAGGTGCTGCGGCTCGACCGCGGCCGCGATCGCGACGACCGCGACGCGCGCGACGACCGGTGGGACGACGGCGACGCGCGCGACGACCGCGACGACGACCGGGCGACCACCCGCGACTGGCGCGGCCGCGACCGCGACGACGACCGGGCGACCACCCGCGACCGGCGCGACCGCGACGACGACCGGACGACGAGCCGCGACCGGCGCGACCGCGACGACGACCGGACCGCGGGCCGCGACCGCGACGACCGGCGCGACCGCGACGACGACCGGACCGCGAGCCGCGACCGCGACGACCGGCGCGACGACGATCGGCGCGACCGCGACGACCGCCGCGACCGCGACGACGACCGGACCGCGAGCCGCGACCGGGACGATCGGCGCGACGACGACCGCGACGACCGCGATCGCGACGACCGCGATCGCGACGACCGCCGCGGCGACGACCTCGGCTTCGCCGCCGACACCGACGCCGATCGCGACCTCGAGCTCGACGGCGGCCGCGACCGCGACCTCGCCGACGAGACCGTCGCCCTGCTCGACGGCGAGCCCGGCCGGGGCCGCCGCGACCGCGACCCGGCCGCCGCCCGGCCGATCATGCTGCGGGTCGCCGGTGGCGGCTACGTCACCTCGCGCTCGCTCGGCTTCACCTCCGCCGACGGCGGCGCCACCCCGGGCGGCGACGGCGGCCACCCGACCATGGGCGTCCAGCTCCGCGCCGACCTGTTCCCGTTCGGCGAGACCGGCGCCGGCGGTCGGCTGACCGGCCTCGGTCTCCACGTCGACGTCGCCCGCGCCCTCGGCAACAAGGTCGCGGCCCAGGTCGACGGCGCCACCGCCCAGCTCGGGGTCGACCAGAGCGCGTGGACGGCGGCGGTCGCCTACCGCCGGGCGCTGGCCCCGGCCACCGTCCAGCTCGACCTCGGCTACGGCCACACCGGTCAGACCATCGTCGACAAGCCGATGACCGTCGCGGTCGTCGACGCCTCGTACGGCTACGTCCGCGGCGGCGCCCGCGCCGAGCTGCCGGTCGGGCGCAAGGCCACCGTCGGCGCCGGCGCCCACTACCTCTACCTCACCAGCGCGCCCGAGATGCAGAAGCTCGGCGCCCCGTCGGCGACCGGGTTCGACGCCGACGCCTCGATCGAGGTCCCGATCACCGCCAGCCTCACCGCGGTCGGCGGCCTCGACTACCAGCGCATCTCGCTGACCTTCGCCGGCACTGGCACCGCCACCGACTCGTTCCTGTCGGCCCGCCTCGGCCTCGGCATCAGCTACTGACGGCGCCTCCGAGATCGCCGCAGGGAGCGATCGGTGTCCGACATTTGCGCAACGCGGGCGGCTTGAGCCGCCGCCGGAAACGGATTACGTCGAGATCGCGTGCACGACATCGAGTGGCAGCAGCTCGCCGAGGCCAGCGCGGACGCGTTCCTGCTGATCGCCGCCGACGGCACCATCGTCTCGGCCAGCAGCGCCGCCGCCCGCATGTTCGGCTGGTCGCGCGCGGAGCTGCTTGGCACCGCCGCGATCGACCTCCTGCCGCTCCGCCTGCGCGCGATCCACGGGCCCGAGCTGACCGGGTTCTTCGTCGATCCGGCGGCGACCACGCTCACCCACGGCCCGGGCCTGTTCGGGCTGCGCCGCGACGGCAGCGAGCTGCCGATCGAGGTCCACGTCAGCCCGGTGACCACCGCCAGCGGCCGGCGCATGGTCGTCTGGATCCGCGACACCACCGAGCGGGTCCGGGCCGACGAGGCCCGCCGCGCCGCCGAGGAGGCGCTGCGCCGGTCGCAGGAGATCGCCGGCGTCGGCACCTGGGACTGGGACCTGACGACCGACCAGATCGTGACGTCGCCGGTCCTGCACCAGATCTACGGCCTGCCGCCGGGCGAGCCCGGGCCGCACCCGCGGGCCGGCTGGGGGCCGATGATCCACGCCGCCGATCGCGAGCGGGTCCGTCGCCTCATCGATCAGGCGATCGCCAGCGGCGGCAGCTTCCGCTTCGAGCACCTGCTGACCATGCCTGACGGCCGCGAGCGGCAGTTCCTCCAGCAGGGCCGGGTCGAGGTCGTTGACGGCCGGGCGGTGCGCGTGATCGGCACCGCGCTCGACATCACCGAGATCCGCCAGGCCGAGCGCGACCGGGCGCGGGCGCTGCGCGAGCTCGAGGCGGTGCTCGAGCAGTGCCCGATCGGCATCACCGTCGCGCGCTCGCTCGACGGCCAGGAGATCGTCCGCAACCGGGTCGCTCGCGCCATGGTCGACGAGGCCCCGGGCCCGCCGGCGCTCACCGATCTCGACGGCGTGGCGGTCGCGCGCGACCAGCTCCCGCTGATGCGGGCGCTGCGCGGCGAGCACATCGAGCGGGCCGAGTACCTCCTCCGCTCGCCGACCGGCCGGGTGATCCCGGCCGAGGCGACCGCGGCCCCGGTCCGCAACGACGCCGGCGAGATCGAGGGCGCGGTGATCGCGGTCCAGGACATCAGCGCGGCCAAGGAGATCGAGCGGCTGCGGGCCGAGTGGAGCGCGGTGGTGGCCCACGATCTGCGGCAACCGCTCAACGCCATGCGGCTCACCGTCGAGCTGCTGACCCGCGACCCGCTGGCGTCGGCGGCGACCCGGAGGCGGGCCGCGACCCTGCACACGATGATCGCGCGCCTGACCCGGATGACCGGCGACCTGCTCGATCTGTCCCGCCTCGACGCGCGCCGGCTGACCATCGAGCGCCGCCCGTTCGAGGTCGTCGCCTGCGTCCACGACGCGGTCGAGCGGATCGCGCCCGAGGCGCCCGACCGCCGGTTCGAGGTCGAGGTCACGGGCACGGTGCCGGCCGTGCTCGGCGACGCCGATCGCCTGGCCCAGGTGGTCGAGAACCTGCTGACCAACGCGGTCAAGTACGGCGAGCCCGGGACCCCGGTCCGCATCGCCATCGCCGCCGCCGAGGACGGCGCGCGGCCCGAGGTGGTGGTGGCGGTGATCAACCAGGGCGCGCCGATCCCGCCGGCCGACCTGGCCCGCGTCTTCCAGCGCTTCGAGCGGGCCGGCATCGCCGCCCACCGCGGCGTGCCCGGCATCGGCCTCGGCCTGCAGATCGCCCAGGCCCTGGTCGAGGCTCACGGCGGCCGGCTCACCGCCGACAGCGGCCCCGACCGTCCGACCACCTTCCGCTTCACCTTGCCGGTGCCGCCGCAGCCGGTGGTGGCTGAGCCGGCCTCGGCCATGTCGACGACCAGCGCCGACCGCGACGACGTCCGCGAAGGCGCCGGCTAGGCGCGACGGGGCCTGCGCGCCCCGCCATCGTCCTTACGGTGATCGTGATGGCAGACCCCACACGCACGGCGACGCGCCGAGGCTCGGTCCTGATCGTCGACGACGAGGCGGAGGCCCGCGCCGCGCTCGCCGAGCTGCTCGCCGCCCAGGGCTTCGCGGTGGTGACCGCCGGCGATGCGTTCAAGGCCCTGGCCAAGATCGGCGACGACATGCCCGACGTGGTGGTGAGCGATCTGCGCATGCCGGGCATGGACGGGATCGAGCTCATGCACCGGTTGCGCGCCGCCCCCCGCCCGCCGGCGGTGGTGCTGGTGACCGGCGTGGCCGACGTCCCCACCGTGGTCCGGGCGATGCGGCAGGGCGCCGCCGACTACCTGCTCAAGCCGGTCGATCCCGACGAGCTGGTGGTGGTGGTCGGCAAGCAGGTCGCGGCCCAGCGCCAGCTCGCCGAGCTGGCCACCCTGCGGGCGCAGCTCGCCGGCCGCCAGCGGACCCACGCGATGGTCGGCGACAGCCCGGCGATGCGGCGGCTGTACGCCGCGATCGAGCAGGTCGCGCCGTCGCGCGCCACCGTCCTGCTCACCGGCGAGTCGGGCACCGGCAAGGAGCTGGTCGCGGCCGCGATCCACGCCGCCAGCCCGCGCGCCGCCGGCCCGCTGATCCGCGTCCACTGCGCCGCGCTGGCCGAGCACCTGCTGGAGAGCGAGCTGTTCGGTCACGAGCAGGGCGCGTTCACCGGCGCGATCGCGCGGCGCGAGGGCCGGTTCGCCGCCGCCGACCAGGGCACCCTGTTCCTCGACGAGATCGGCGAGGTGTCGCCGGCGGTGCAGGTCAAGCTGCTCCGCTTCCTCCAGGAGCGCACGTTCGAGCCGGTCGGCAGCAACCAGCCGGTCCGCGTCGACGTCCGGGTGATCGCCGCCACCCACCGCGACCTGCGCGCGCTGGTCGCGGCCGGTCGGTTCCGCGAGGACCTGTTCCACCGCCTCAACGTGGTGGCGATCGAGCTGCCGCCGCTGCGCGAGCGGCGCGAGGACATCCCGGCCCTGGCCCGGTCGTTCCTCGAGCGGGCGGCGCACGACAACGATCGCGCGCTCGACGGCTTCGCCGACGAGGCGTTGCAGGCGCTGGTCGCCCACCCCTGGCCCGGCAACGTCCGCGAGCTGGCCCACGCGGTCGAGCGGGCCGCGATCATGAGCCCGGGGCCGGTCATCGAGCTGGCCTCGCTGCCGCCGACGGTGCGCGGTCGCGCCGAGCCCGACAGCGACGCGGTCGCCGTCCCGGGCTCGTCCCTGCGCGCGATCGTCCGCCACGCGATCCTGACCACCCTCGAGGCGACCGGCGGCTCGACCTCGAAGGCGGCGGCGATCCTCGAGATCACGCCGCGGATGATCCAGTACCGGCTGCAGGAGTACCGGCGGGCGGCCAAGGGCATGGGGCCGGCGGTCGCGCGGGGCGCCAAGGGCGCCGGGCCGGCGCCAGGTGGCGGCGCCAGCGACGACGGCGAAGGCGAGGTCGATCCGCCCGGCGTCGGCGACGATCACGACGTCGAGCACGACCACGAACCCGACGCCGACCTCGCCGACCTCGATGGTCGCCGGCTCGGTGCGTGACGAAGGCGGCCGCGACGCACGCCGTGCGCCGCGGTGCGTCCTTTGCGCGTCGCGCACCCCTTGAGTCGACGCCAGTCGTCCTTACGGTCAGGAGCACCGATGCACGACGTCGCCTGGCACCAGATCGCGGAGGCCAGCCTGGACGCGTTCCTCGTGGTCGCGGGCGATGGCACGATCGTGCAGGCCAACAGCGCCGCGGCCCGCCTGTTCCAGTGGCCGCGCGACGAGCTGATCGGCGCCTCGCTCGACGTCCTGTTGCCGGCGCGGGTGCGGGCCGGTCACCGCGCCACGCTCGCCGGCTACGTCGCCGACCCGCATGGCCGCCCGCTCCGCCACCCGCCCGAGCTCGTCGTCGTCCGCCGCGACGGCGCCGAGATCCCGGTCGACATCAGCATGACCCCGCTGGCGACGTCGGCCGGCACCTGCGTGCTGGCCGCGGTGCGCGACGTGAGCGATCGGGTCGACGATCTCGCCGCCCGCAGCCGGGCCGAGGCCGCGCTGCGCGAGCTGTTCGAGTGCTCGCCCGACGCGGTGCTGGTCGCCGACCCCACCGGCCGCTACGTCGACGTCAACCAGGCCGCGTGCGCGCTGCTCGGCTACCGCCGCGACGAGCTGCTCGGCAAGACCACCGCCGAGATCATCGCGCCCGAGGACCAGCCGCGCCGGGACGCGGCCCGCGCGCGGCTGACCGCCCACGGCGTCGAGCAGGGCGAGTGGACGTTGCTCCACCGCGACGGCCAGCCGGTCGCCACCGAGATCCGCGCCGCGGTGCTCGCCGACGGCCGCTGGATCGCGTTCGTCCGCGACATCTCCGAGCGGCGGCGGGCCGAGGCCGAGCTCCGGCAAGCCGAGCGGGCGCGGGCGCGGGCGCTGCGCGAGCTCGAGGCGGTGCTCGAGCAGTGCCCGGTCGGCATCATCGTCGCTCGGACCCCGGACGGATCGGCCATGGTCCGCAACCGGCTGGCGCGCGATCTGGTCGAGGGCGAGGCGGGGTTGTCGCGGCTCCGCGATGCGGCCGGCGTGCCGCTGCCGCTGGCGGCGGTGCCGCTCATCCGCGCGCTGGCCGGCGAGCACATCGCCCGTGAGGAGCTCCAGGTCCGCACGCCGTCGGGCCGTGAGATCCCGATCGAGGCGTATGCGGCGCCGGTGCGCGACGAGGCCGGCGCGATCGAGGGCGCGGTGGTCGCGGTCCAGGACATCACGGCGGTCAAGGAGATCGAGCGGCTGCGCGTCGAGTGGAACGCGGTCGTCGCCCACGATCTCCGCCAGCCGCTCAACGCCATGCGGCTCAACGTCGAGCTCTTGGCCCGCGACCCCGACGCGACGCCGGCCACCATGCGGCGGGTCGAGGTGCTGCGGACCATGATCGCGCGGCTCAACCGGATGGCCGGCGACCTGCTCGACCTGGCCCGGCTCGACGCCCGACGGATGACGATCGAGCGCCACCCGCTCGACATCGGCGCCTGCGTGCGTGACGCGGTCGAGCGGGCCGCGCCGCAGGCGCCCGACCGCCGCTTCGTGGTCGCGGTCGACGCGCCGTCGCCGGTCGTGCTCGGCGACGGCGACCGGATCGCGCAGGTGGTCGAGAACCTGCTGTCGAACGCGATCAAGTACGGCGACCCCGGCACCCCGATCCGCGTCGAGGTCGCCGGCGGCGGCCGCCGCGACGTGACGGTCGCGGTGAGCAACGACGGCCCCCCGATCCCGGCCGCCGACCTGGCGCGGGTCTTCCAGCGCTTCGTCCGCGCCGGCATCGCCGCCCACCGCGCCGTGCCCGGCATCGGCCTCGGCCTCCAGATCGCCCAGGCCCTCGTCGAGGCCCACGGCGGCGCGATCGCGGTCGACAGCGCGGCCGGCCGCCCGACCACCTTCCGCTTCAGCTTGCCGGTGGGCTTGCCGCTGGGGTCCGAGTCGGGGCTCCCCGCGGTGACGGTGACGGCGGCGGCAGCGGCGGTCGAAGGCTGAGCGGGGCGGGCCGATCGGAGCGAGCCTGCGGCGGGGGCGCCGCTGGCCATGATCGCTTCGAGCCACAAACGGATCCAGCCAGCGGCCCGTTCGCTCGATGGTGACCCCAGAGGGCCACGCCCCATGTTGGTGAAGGCGTTCGTAAGCGAACTCGTGGTCTTACGCAGCGGCGAAGGCTTCAAGCGGGCGGATCTCGCGCTCGCCTGGACGCCTCGCCCCCGCCGGGACGTCCTCCTCGGAGGTAGCCGACGATTTCTCGGCGCGCGATTCTCGGGCGGCTGCTTCGCGGGCGGGAGGCGCGGCGTTGATGGCCAGGACACGATCGCGCTCGGCCCAGCCCGCCGCTGTCGAGGAGGCCGCGCCGCCGGTGTCCCGGCCGCATGCGGATGCGCTGCTGGGCCGGCAAGTCGGAGTGCCTGC
>Ga0075163_10006448_pt1 | contig 15551 bp, 11 predicted proteins | sample JI1023141ADNA_FD_71478 | JGI IMG/M metagenome (GOLD analysis project Ga0075163, IMG submission 71478) | Wastewater effluent complex algal communities from Wisconsin, to seasonally profile nutrient transformation and Carbon sequestration -... | ecosystem: Engineered > WWTP > Effluent > Algae... | reverse complement strand
TTCGCTCACGCCACCGACCATGGACCCGGACACCCCGAGCGGAACCCGACGATCGCGACGACCATGACGACTGCCCCCATCGCCCCGCGCGGCTTCGCGCGACGTGCGTGTCTCGTGCGATTCGCGCACGCCGCCACCGCGCTCGTGCTCGCGCTGCTTCTCTGCGCGTGCCCCGAGTCGCCGAATTCCAAGGCCCCGACGAACGACGGCGTGTTGGCGGTTCCCGTCGACACGAGCGGTCCGGTCGGCCTCGGCGGCTTCACGATCTTGAACCCGACGTCGGCGCGTCCCTACTTCCACGACTTCGGTCGCGTCCTCTACGGCGAGCGCATGCGCCACGTCTTCCAACTGCGCAACGACGAGGGCCGCGCGCTGGTGGTCAAGGACATGATCCCCTCGTGCAGCTGCACGGTCGGTCGCATCTCGTACACGGGCCCCGACGGCACCGTGGTGCTCGGCACGCGCGAGCGCGGACGCGACGTCTTGACGGTGCCGGCGGGAGCCGTGGTCGACCTCGAGGTCGTGATCGACACGACGATGGTCGAGAACCTGAACATCGACAAGCTCTCGCAGCTGCGCTTGCGCTGCGACTCGGTGCGCAACCCGTACCTGACGTTCGAGATGCACTTGTTGGTCGCGCGCCCGTTCCGCTCGGTGCCCGACCGCATGCAACTGGGCGAGGTGCCGCAGTCGTTCGGAAAATCCGGCCGCGTCGACATCTCGACCGCGTTGAAGGGCGACGCGTCGAAGATCCGCGAGATCGCTTCGGTCGAGGGCACGTTCACGGCCGAGATCCAAGCGACCGAGATCGTGGGCGAACCGGTCTGGATCCTGACCGTCAACGCGCCGCCCGGCTTGCCGCTCGGACCCGCGCGTGGACAGGTCACGATGCGCACGACCGCACCCGACGGTTCGGAAGGCGGTGCCTTCAGCGTGACGATCCTGGCGCAGGTCGTGCCCGACATCGTCGTGCATCCGGGCATCTTGGACCTCGCGAGCCTCTTGCCGGGCCAGGGCGGCACGCGTCCGGCCGAGATCGTGTCGCTCGTGCCCGGAGCGCGCGTCCGCGTGACGGGGACCCGCGTCGAGGGAGACGACGCGGCCGACTTCACGATCGAGACGAAGCCGATCGACCCCGACGAGAGCGGGAAGTCGCAGCGTCACTCCCTCGTCTTGAAGTGCCGCCCCGAACGCAAGCCGGGCCCGTTCCGCGGCCTGGTCGTGATCGAATTCGATTCGAAGGACACGCCACGGATCACGGTGCCCTTCGCGGGCAGCGTGTTGTGACGTCGCGCTCGTCGCGCGGAGCGAGACGAACGCGCGACGTCAGGGCTGCACTCGCGCGAACTTGCGCTTGCCCGCCTGCACGAGAAGTTCCTTCGACGGACGCGCCACGACGAACTTGGGGTTCTTCTCGACCGCGCCGTCGAGCTTGACGCCACCGCCTTCGATCAAACGCTTCGCGTCGCTCGTGCTGTCGGCCAAGCCCAGTTCCTTGAGGAACGCCATGAGCGTGAACCCCTCGCTCGGCGCCGAAGCGGGCCACGCGACGAGCGGGATGTCCGAGGGCAGTTCCTTGTCGCGGAACTGACGGTCGAACGCCGCGCGCGCCGCCACACCGGCTTCGCGGCCGTGGTAGAAACCGGCGATCTCGCTCGCGAGCCGCGCCTTGGCCTCGCGCGGGTGCCCCGCGAGCAACGCGTCGATCTCGGCGTCGGGCACGGACGTGAGCAGCGTGAACCACGAGCGCATGACGCCGTCCTCGATCGACATGACCTTGCCGAACATGTCGGTCGCGCTCTCGGTCAGTTGGATCGAGTTGCCGTAGCTCTTGCTCATCTTGCGGCCGTCGAGGCCGTTGATCAGCGGCAGCGTGAAGCAGATCTGCCCCACTTGCCCTTCCTCGCGCTGCAGGTCGCGCCCGCGCAGCAGATTGAAGAGCTGATCCGTGCCGCCCAACTCGAGGTCGGCGCGGATCATGACGCTGTCCCAGCCCTGCATGAGCGGATACAGGAACTCGTGGATGCCGATCGGTTCGTTGTCGGCGATGCGCTTCTGGAACGTGTCGCGCTCGATCATGCGCGCGACTGTCATCCGCGACGCGAGCTTCAGCACGTCGTGGAAGCCCATGCGGTCGAACCACTCCGAGTTGCGGCGCACTTCGGTCTTCGACACGTCGAGCACGTGACCGACCTGGTCCACGTACGTCTGGAGGTTGCGCTCGACGTCCTCGCGCGAGAGCGGCGGCCGCAGCTTGTTGCGCCCCGACGGATCGCCGACCATCGCGGTCGCGTCGCCCACGATCAGCACGATCTGGTGTCCGAGCTCTTGGATCGCGCGCAGCTTCAAGAGCTGCACCGAGTGCCCCACGTGCAGATCGGGGCTCGTCGGGTCCATGCCGAACTTGACGCGCAGAGGCGTCTTCGTCGCGAGGCTCGTCGCGACGCGACCGGCGAGCTCGCGCTCTTCGATCAGATCGACGACGCCACGCCGGATGACGGCCACGTGACGCGCCACTTCGGCTTGCTGGGCGGGTGACAGCGCCGGTGTCTTCGCGGTGGGCGTGGAGGGAGCTCCCGCTCCCGTGTCACGCGGTCCGTTCGGTGTGGAGTTCATGGGCGGGGCTCTCGGGTTCGTCGCGCGCGCGAGTCTCGTGCCTCGCGCGGGCGCGATCAAGGGCCGCCGCACAAGTGGTGCCCGACGCACTCGAGCGGTCGCGTGGTCCGGTGATCGTGGCGTCCCGTCGCCGTCAACGGCCCGCCGACGCTCCGGCGCGTTCGCGCGGGAGCTGGAGCTCGGGCCGCGGCTTCGATCCACGGGCGTGCGCGATCAACCACGCGCGCCACGCCTCCGCGTCCTCGCCCAGGTTCTCGCCGGGCGCGAGCCAACGCAGCGCCGGCGCGAGCGACTGCAACGCCGGCTCGGGCAGGGACTCCGCGGTGCGGGCCAGCGCGTCGAGCGCGGCGGCCCGATCGGCGGGCGGCAAGCGCACGGCGATCGACAAGGCCTCGCGCCGCGGGCACGTGCCGCCGGCGACGAGACGCGCCAGGTCCTCGGGCCCCGACAGCGGCGACGCGGCCAGGTCGCGCGAGAGCATCACGATCTCGGTGCTCGTCACCTGCACGCGCATCGCGGGCAGCTCGCGCCCATCCGCGCCCGGCTCCCCCTCGACGGCACCGGACGTGACCCGCACGGAGCCCGAGCGCAACTCGAGTTCGACGATCGCGCGCGTGGCGATCGAACCGGGTCGCAGGCCGAACGGCAACTCCACGAGCGGCAGTCGCGAGGGCTCGCCCGGCCCGACGGGGAACGATTGGACCGTGTCGATCGGCACGGACTCGCTCGAGCGCGATTCGTCGCCGCGTTCGTCGATGGCGCTGACGAGGACGTGCAACGTGGCCGGTCCGGGGCGCACCTCGAAGGCGCGCGCGTCGCGCGACACGGCCGTGAAGTCGATGCTCGCGACCGCCGGGGCTCCCGGGGAGCGATCGAGACGCGACGCGAGCCGCAGGTCGAGCGCGGCGACGGCGTCGCGACCGTCCAGGATGCGCTCGAATCCGCGCGCGAGTTCGAGTGTGGCGTCGTCGGGCTGCATCTCGAGGAGCCGCACGAGCACGGCCCGCGCGCGGCGATCGTCTCCCGCGTCGACGGCGGCCCGCAGCGCCTCGAGCGCCGGTTGGAAGCGAGGGTCGATGCGGGCGGTGGCGATCACGTGCCGGAGCCCTTCGCTCGACACGGGCGCCGCCGCGTCCGCCACGGAGACGTCGGAACCCTGCTTGTCGGCCCGACACGCGGCGATCGCGAGCGTGCTCGCGACGGTCGCCTGCCGGAGGAATCGCAGGGTTCGCTTCATGGTTCGGGTGGTGTCGCGCACTCGACTCGTTCGCGGCTCGTCTCTCGGAGAGACGCACCGGCCGAGGAACGAGCTCGCACCGAACGCTCGCGGCCGCGTTTCGGCGGCCGCGAGCTCGATTCGATCAGGAGCCTTCGGTCGGCGCGGCGGGCGCGTCGGTCTTGGGCTTCTTTTCCTTCTTGGGCTTGTCCTCGGCCTTGGCCGCGGCCGCTTCGGCCTTGGCCGTCGCTTCCGCCTTGGAGGCCGCCGCGAGGATCTTCTCGTTCTCCTCGAAGTCGGCGTGGACGAACGACAGGCCGATCTTGCGATCTTCCGTGTCGACGCGGATCACGCGCACTTCGACCTTCTGGCCGGGCTTCAGGATGTCCTCGACGTTCGTGACCTTGCCGTCCGACAGCTCGGAGATGTGCAGCAGGCCTTCGAGGTCCTCTTCCAGCTTCACGAACGCGCCGAAGTTGGTGATCTTCGTGACGTAGCCCGAGAGCAGGTCGCCGACGTGGTAGTTGAGCGGGATCGTCTCCAGCCACGGGTCGGGCGTCAGCTGCTTGCGACCGAGCGCGATGCGCTTCTTCTCCTTGTCGACGGAGAGGACCACGCACGAGAGCTTGTCGCCCTTCTTCACCATCTCGGACGGGTGCGTGACCTTCTTGGTCCAGCTCATGTCCGAAACGTGGAGCAGGCCGTCGATGCCTTCTTCGATCTCGACGAACGCGCCGTAGCTCGTGAGGTTGCGCACGGTGCCTTCGATGACCGTACCCAGCGGGTAGTGGTCCTCGACCATGTCCCAGGGGTTCGTCTCGGCCTGCTTCATGCCGAGCGAGATCTCCTGCTTCTGGTGGTTGTACTCGAGCACGACCACGTTGACCTTGTCGCCGGGCTTGACGAGCTCGCTCGGGTGGTTGATGCGCTTCGTCCAGCTCATTTCGCTGATGTGGACGAGGCCTTCGACGCCGTCTTCGAGCTTCACGAACGCGCCGTAGCTCATGATGTTGACGACTTCGCCCGACAGCTTCGTGCCGACCGGGTAGCGCTGCTCGATGCCTTCCCACGGGCTCGTGGTCTTCTGCTTGAGACCCAGCGCGATGCGCTCGCGGTCCTGATCGACGCGCAACACGACCACTTCGATCTCTTGGTCGAGTTGGACCATCTCGCTCGGGTGGTTGATGCGACCCCACGACATGTCCGTGATGTGCAACAGGCCGTCGATGCCGCCCAGGTCGACGAACACGCCGAAGTCGGCGATGTTCTTGACCGTGCCCTTGCGCACTTGGCCGTCTTGGATGTCGTTGAGCAGGAATTCCTTCTGCTTCTGACGCTCTTCCTCGAGCAGCTTGCGGCGCGAGACGACGATGTTCATCCGCTCCGGGTCGATCTTGATGATGCGCGCGCGGACCGGCTCGTTGAGGAAGTCCGAGATGTCGTGCGTGCGGCGCAGGTTGACCTGGCTCGCCGGGAGGAACACGTTGACGCCTTCGACGTCGACGAGCAGACCGCCCTTGATCTTGCGCTGGACGATGCCTTGGATCTCGTCGCCTTCCTTGTACTTGGTGCTGACGCGTTCCCAAGCGCGCAGACGATCGGCGCGGCGCTTCGAGAGCGACGCCGTGTCGTTGTCGTCGAGCCCCTCGTAGAAGACCTCGTACGTCTCACCCGGCTTGGGGAGCACGTCGCCGAACTCGGCGATGGCGATCTGGCCTTCCGACTTGCCGCCGATGTCCATCACGACGGTGCCGGTGCGTTCGTCGACCGAGTCGACGCGCGCGTGCACGATGGTGCCGGGCTTGCAGTCGGTGATCGAGACGGACAGCTTCTCGTCGTACTGTTGGGTGGAGATTCCGCCGAGTGCGGATTGGATCTTCTTGTCCAGTTCGGCCGGGTCGATGTCGAACTGCTTGATGCGGGTCCAGGCGGGCGCCATGGGCTCTTCTTAGGGGATCACAAGGGGTTGTCGGGTTCCGGCCGCGCTCGGGAGCACGGACGGCGGCGGCGAAGACCGCCAAAAAGGGCCGGGGAGTGTAGCCGCCCCCACTCCCGGCGCAAAGGACGGAGTCCCACCCCCTTCCGGGCGGCCCGAGGCGAGGGATCGTGCCGGTGGAGAGCGGCGCGGTTCGCCCCCTCGGTCCATCGCCCCGAGGCTCACCGAACCGGCGCGGCCTCGCGGCGGTTCGGTGGTCCCGAACTCCCCTCGGGGTCGGCCTCCGCGCGTGATCGTGAGCCGACCCCGACCTCCCCGGACCGCGGACGCGTCTTCGTCGTAGGATTCAGGGATCGAGAGCACGCCCTGGGTCGAGCGCGGCCCGTGCACCCGGACTCCGCACCATGCGACACCTCCTCCTCGCCACGATCGCGACGCTGACCTCGTACGCTTCCGCCACGGCCCAGTCCTACAACGTCGACGTGGGCGACAACTTGCCGCCGCACGGCGTGCCCTCCTCGTCCTACGGCGGGGCGGCGGGCGTCGCCGGCGCGTGGAACGGCGTGTCGGCGATCCTGGCCGGGAGCCCACAACCGCTCGTCGACGTGACGGGTGCCGTCACGGGCGTGACGATCCAGCGCACGAGCGGAGCGGCGGCGCACTTCACGTTCGACAACGCCCTGACGTTGGGCGACGACGATGCGTTGCTCGACGACGTGCAGGACGTGGGCTTCGCGCCCTCGTCGACGACGTGGGTGGTCGCGGGTCTGCCGCAAGGCGACTACTTCCTCTACACGTACGCGTGGGCGCCGGACAGCGCTTCGTACGTGACCACGGTCAACGGAACGACGGGGGTCGGCGGCGCGTACGTCGGATCGCTCGCGGTGGGCGTGACGCACGCGCTCGACTTCGTGTCGGTGGGCCCGAGCGGCACGATCACGATCCAAGTCGACGCGACGACGATCTACGGTTCGCTCAACGGGTTCCAGATCGTGCGCGCGCAGGCGAGCGCCACGGCGTTCTGCTTCGGCGACGGATCGGGAGCGGCGTGTCCGTGCTCGAACGCCGGAGTCGCGGGACGCGGATGCGCGAGCTCGCTGAACACGAACGGCGCGCTGCTCGCGTCGAGCGGCACGCCCAGCGTCTCGAACGACACGTTCGTCTTGACGGGCACGGGCATGCCGGCGAGCCCCGGCCTCTACTTCCAAGGCACGATCGGCGTCGCGGGTGGCGCCGGCAACGCGTTCGGCGACGGCCTGCGGTGCGCGGGCGGAACGGTGATCCGATTGGGCGTCGTGCAGGCGCCGGCGGGTTCGTCGACGTATCCGTCGGGCGCCGTGCCGCCCAACAACACGCCGATCTCGGTGCAGGGACTCGTGTCGCCGGGCTACGCGCGCGAGTACCAGCTGTGGTACCGCGACTCGGGCTCGTTCTGCACGCCGTCGGTGTTCAACCTCACGAACGCGATCCACGTCACGTGGGCGCCCTAGCCACGGGGCACGCGGAAGTCGCGGGGGTGGAACGCGGGCAGGCGAGGACCCGCGCTCAGATCTCGGGCACGGAACGGTAGGTTCCGTCGCCGATCATCGCTTGCACGCTCGCGACCAGTCGTTCCTGCGCGTCGGGCAGGCTCGAATCGATCGGCGGGCCGAAGCGCAGACCGATCTTCTTGGGGTACGGGATCGAACGACCGCGCGGCCAGGCCTCGATCGCGCCGCGGATGCCGACGGGGACGATCGGCACCTTGGCCATGCGCGCCGCGAGCAGCGCGCCGCCCTTGAACTCGAGCAAGCGACCGTCGTTCGTGCGCGTGCCCTCGGGGAAGATCGCGACCGTGTCCCCGAGCTCGAGGTGCTGGGTCATCGCGCGCAGCGCCTTGCGGTCGCTCGTGCCGCGCTTGACGAGCATCGCGCCGCACTGGCGCATCGTGTAGCCGAGCCAGGCCCAGTTCGCGAGCGTGTCGCGCGCGACGAACGCGACGTGGCGCGGCACGTAGCCGCCCAACATGAGGATGTCGACGAAGCTCTGGTGGTTGGCGGCCAACACGGCGCCGCCTTCGCGCGGGATGTTCTCGACGCCTTCGACGCGCAGTCGATGCCACAGCGAGCAGTACACGCGCGCCCCGAAGCTGCACGTGTGGTAGACCCACGTCTTCGTGACGAGGATCGGTTCCTCGCGCGAGCCTTGCTCCGCGTCGCGCGACGCGGGATCGCGCTCGGCCTTCGAGCCGTCGACGCTCATCGAGAGGCCGACCGTCCCCGGATCCGGTTCAACATGGCCTGCGCGACGCCGCGCGCGTCGAGCGGATCGGTGTCGATCACGACGGCGCCCGGATCCTTGGTCAACGGCGAGTCCTTGCGCGTCATGTCGGCCAGGTCGCGAGCGCGGATCTTCTCGAGGATCTCGTGGTAGCGCTCGGGCTCGCCCATCTCGTTCACGCGTCGGCGCGCGCGCACCTCGGGCGACGCGTCCAGATAGAACTTGAAGTCGGCCTTCGGGAAGACGACGGAGCCGATGTCGCGGCCTTCCGCGACGATGCCGCCGCGTCGCTCGGCCTCCAGGCGCTGCAACGGCACGACCGCCGCCCGCACGGCCGACAAGGCCGAGACCGGCGACACCGCGCGCGTGACGTCGTCGCCGCGGATGGCCGGTTCGCCGATCCGACCGTCGACGTAGATGCGGCCCTCCGTGTCGAACTCCAGTCGCACCGAACGCGCGATGCGCGCGCAACCTTCCTCGTCGTCGACGGCCACGCCCCGGTGCAGGGCGACCATCGTGACCGCGCGGTACATCGCGCCGGTGTCGAGGAAGGAGAGCCCCAGTTCGCGCGCGACCATCTTCGCCACCGTGCTCTTCCCGGCCGCGGCCGGCCCGTCGATGGCGATGATCATGGTCTGGGTCGAGGTCGAGTCCCGCGGCGGCATGGTGTCGGTCCGAGTCGCGTGGACTTCGGTGCGGAGTGGTCGGCGGAGGATCCGGGCAGTCACGTGGATTGTAGGCGCGGGGGCGGGCGCGTCCAGCCACGAGGCGACTTGTCCCGGCGGGTTCCGGATCGGCGATGCGGGCGCGGGTCGCGTCGCGGACCGTTCAGGCGGTCGCGCGCGAGGACGACGGCGCCCAGTCGCCCTCCGCGGTGAGCGTCAGGACGTCGCGCGCGCCGCCGAACGCGTCGACGACGATCCAACGCACGTGGGCGGCCGGTCGCTCGTCGCGGAACTCGTGCGCGTGTCCGCAGATCAACGTGCCGCAGTCGAAGGCGCGCGCTTCGCTCACCACGGCGTCGCGTTGGATCGACTTCTCCTCGGACGGCTTGTTCGCGACCGCCCGCGTCGACGCGCGCCGCAGCCGGCGCGCGACGGCCGCGCCCACCACGAGCGGAACGCGCGGCGCGAGCCACGTGACCGGTCGCGAGCGCAAGACGCGCCGCAGTCGCTGGTATCCCGTGTCGCGCGTGCACAGCGTGTCGCCGTGGACGAAACGCGTGCGCGCGCCGCGGAAGGAACCCACGAAACCGTCGGCGTGCAAGCGCGCGCCGGTGGCGGCTTCGAACGACGCATCCAGGAGGAAGTCGCGGTTCCCCGGCACGATGTCGACCGGCGTGCCGCGGCGCGTCAACGCGCGCAGGGCTTCGATCACCGGCGGAGCGCCGGGCAGTCGCGCTTGCGCGGGCCCGACCCAGGCGTCGAACAAGTCGCCCAGGACGAGCAGCCGCGGCGCCGACGCCGCGGACTCGAGGTGACGCACGAACGACTCGACGAGGCGCGGTTCCCCCACGTCGAGGTGCAGGTCGGCGATGACGGTGGTGCCCGCCGCGAGCGCGATCTCGTCGACCATGGTTCGCGCGGACCGCGCGTCAGGCCTCCGGTCCGTCGTTCTTGTCGTCGATGCCGAAGTCGCGCAGCTTCTCCCACAGGACCTTGCGCGAGATGCCCAGCAACTCGGCCGTCTGCGTGCGGTGTCCGCCCGTGGCCTCGAGGGCGCGCTGCAGGTGCGCGATCTCGTGCTCGCGCATCACCTCGCGCAACGGCCGTACCTCGGAGTTCACCTCGATCGCGCCGCGCCAACGCGGATCGACCGGCAAGAGGTCCTCTTGCAAGAGCTCGTGACGCGCACCGGCCAACGCGATCGCGCGCTGCACCGCGTTCTCGAGCTCGCGGACGTTGCCCGGCCACGGATAGCGTTCGAGCAGGGCCAACGTCGAGCGCGAGATCGTGTACGTCCGTCCGCGGCCGTGTCGCTCGATCATGGCGTGCACCAGGAGCGGCACGTCGCCCTTGCGCTCGCGCAACGGCGGCAACATCACCGGCACGACGTGCACGCGGTAGAACAAGTCCTCGCGGAACTTGCCCTCGCGCACCAGTTCGCGCAACGGCACCTTGGTCGCGGCCACGACGCGGATGTCGATCTCGCGCGTCTCTTCGCCGCCCACGCGCTCGAAGTTGCGTTCCTGCAGCACGCGCAACAGCTTCACCTGCACGGCCAGCGGCATGTCGTCGATGTCGTCGAGGAACAGCGTGCCGCCGTGCGCCAGCTCGAAGCGCCCGCGGCGCTCCTTGCGCGCGTCGGTGAACGCGCCCTTCTCGTGACCGAAGAGCTCGGCTTCGAGGAGCGTCTCGGGCAACGCGGCGCACGAGATGGCGACGAACGGACCGCCCTTGCGCGTGCTGAGCTCGTGGATCGCGCGCGCGATGCGCTCCTTGCCCGTGCCGCTCTCGCCCTGGATCAGGACCGTGGCGTCGGTGGGCGCGACGGTGCGCACGCGCTCGAAGACGGCCTTCATCGCCGTCGACTGGCCCACGATGCCCTCGAACGACAGCTCGCGCGACAGCGCCGCGCGCAGGTCCTTGTTCTCGTTCTCGAGGGACCGCACCCGCGCGAACGTCTCGATCATGTTGACGATCGCTTCGTTGCGGAACGGCTTCTGCACGTAGTTGGAGGCACCCAACCGCATCGCCTCGACCGCCTGGTCGATGGACGCGTAACCGGTCATCACGATCACCGGTCGCGTGCGGTCGAGCTCGACCGAGCGCTGCAGGACGGCCATGCCGCCCGCGCCGGGCATGCGCATGTCGGTGACCACGATCTCGGGCTGCTTCTCCTCGAGCACGCGCAGCGCGGACGCCGTGTCCGCCGCCGCGAGCACTTCGTGGCCCGCGGCCGTGAGCGCGTCACCCAACGTCACCGCGATCGTGACTTCGTCTTCCGACAACAGGACGCGCATGCGACGACCTCAGGGGTCCTTCTCGACGAAGCGGTCTCCGCCAGCGGACGCCGCTTCGGCGTGCGCGGCTTCGGCCGCGACCATCAGCGCGTCGTGGTACATCAACCCCTCGCGTTCGTTGGAGGTGGCGCCGATGCTGAGCGTCACGCGCGCGCCGGTCAGCGGCGCCGGCAGCTCGAGCGTGCGCACGCCCCGGATCAAGCGTTCCGCCAGCGTGCGCGCGCCTTCGCGGCCCGTGTGCGGGATGATCGCGAGGAGTCGATCGTCGGCCGTGCGACCCAGGAAGTCGCTGCCGCGCGTGGCTTCCTCGAGCAGGTCGACCACGGCGTCGAAGAGCGCCTCCTTGGCGTCGTAGCCGTGCCGGTCGCGCAGCGCGCCCAGTTGATCGATGGACAGCACCAGGCACACGAGCGGATAGCGATAGCGCTGCGCCCGTCCGAACTCGATGCGCAGGACGTGCTGGATCTGCGCGACGGAGAACAGGCTGCGACCGCCTTCGGGGCGGGAGGAACGGGTGGCGCTCATGCGTGGGGATCCGGGGTGGCGATCGCGCTCGATCGCATCGAGGGCGTGTCGGGACTTCCGGGCCCTTGTAGCGGATCCGGCGCGCCACGTCACTCTCGGCACGCCTCGCCGGTCGTTCGGAGAGGCCTCCCACGACGACGGCCCCGTGAGCGACCGACGATCGCCCGGCACGTTCCGGTCTCGTCGGCGGCGAGGATCGGACGCGCGCGGGACGGGCGGATCCGGTGCGCGCGGCCTCTTCCATTCGCCGGACGCGCCGCGTCGGAACCCGGCACTCGCGACCCGTGGGGTGCGGTCGTGGCGTCCGCGGCGTAGCCCCGCACCCCGTCGACGACTATCCTCCCTCGATCGCCCCGCGCCGCGCTCCGTGCGTCGCGTCCCGACTCGCCCGCGAAGGCGCCACCTCGCCCGGACAAGGCCCGATGCTCGAACCTCTGCTGCTCGCCGCGCTGCCCCTCCTCGTGTCGTCCGCGAACGCAGCGCCGCCGGGCGCGCCGTCCATGCCGTCGCCCGCCCCCGCGAGCGCCGCGCTCTCGACCGCGACGGTCGCCGACGAGTGGATGCCGCTCGCGCCCCCGATCCTGTCGGCCGCGACTCCGGAGGCGATCCTGCCGGCGCCGCTGCTCTCCGCCTCGCACCTCGAAATCCCCCGCGCGGACGGCCGCGCGGGTGGCGAGCCGCGCGCGGGCACGTTGGCGTTCTCGACCGTGTTGCAGATGATCGACGAGGATGCTCGCCTGCGGCAGACGCGACTCGACGTGCAACGCCAGGGTGGCGGCGCGCTCGTGCGCGGCGACGCCGCCGCGCTCGCGGGCGTGACGGCGCTCCAACAATCCCTCGATCGCGCCGCGCGTGCGCTCGCGATCGATCTCGACGTGCAGATCGCGCCCCAATCGGCGGGCGCGGCCGGCGCGTTGTCGTTCCGACGTCGCGTGCGCTCGGGGGACTTCGTGTTCCTCGGCACGCGCGAGTCGCGCGCCTACGTCGCGGGCTTCGACGTGGAGGTCGCGGCCGACAGCGGCAGCAGCGAACCGATCCTGGGGCGCGCGCACTCCGGACGCGGGCTGCACCTGTTCGCCGCGCGCGTCGACGGCGGCGAGCGCGTGTTCGTGTGGGGACTCCTCGACGTCTCCGACGTCCTCGAGGTGAACGAGTTCGATCCCCAGACGCCCGACTTGGGCGTCCTGCAGCAACCGCGCGTGGCCTCGGCCCAAGTCGCGTTCTCCGGCACGATCGAAGGCGACGGTCGATTGAAGGTCGACGTGCGCGGCACGGGACTCACCGTCCCGAACTGGACCCTCGAGATCGGAGCGCGCACGACGCGCGACACCGAAACGGACGGCGCGGCCGGCGCCGGCGCGGGATTCGCCTTGATCGACCTGTCCATCCTGTCGTTCGAGTTGCCGCGCCTCGTGCCGCGCGAGCCGGGTGCGCTGTTCGTGGCTGCGTCGGGCACGTCGGCCACGCGCGTCGACGACGCGCAGATGGCGCCGTGGCCGCCTTCGGCCGTGGCCGCGTTGGTCGAGTCCGCGCGCGGCGCTGCGGGCAAGAGCGGGCGCGCCTCGCTCTACTGGAACGACCGGTTCTTGTTCGTGCCGCGATCGGACGCGGTCGCGCTGGCCGCGGCGCGCGCGTGGGTGCGCGCGGCCGAACGCGCGCGCCTCGTCGAAGGGCGTGTCGACCTCGCCTTGGGGCCGGTGAGCGCGTCGCTGCCCTTGTGCTCGATCGCTCCCGCGCGCGTGGTCGTCGGCAGCGAACGCCCGTTGCTGACCGAGTACCGACTCGAGGTCGCGCCGCAGATCTGGATGCCCGCGCCCACGGTCGAGAACGCGTTCGACGGCGCGTGCCTCGACGCGGTGCTCGCCACGGGCGGCGCGGAGATCGCGTTGTGGAGCGCGAGCTCGGGCACGGTGAGCGAGATCGCGCGCGAGAATGCGCAAGTGGGCAAGCTCCAGCTCGCGACGCGCAGCCTGCGCACGGCCGGCGCGCGCCTCGAATCCGGCGTCGAGACGAAGCTCGACCTGTCGGGCGCGGGTGACGCAATCGCGACCTTGCGCTGCACGGTGCGCTGACGCGCGTCGCACGACGATCGCGGGCCGCGGCGCGCGGACGCCGTCTCGGGTTGCGCCGCAGCCGTGGAGCACGGCGCCACGGCGTCCAGGGCGCCACCCGCGGGCCTCCACGTCGATCTCGAATCCGGGTTCACCGTCACGGCGGGAACCGAGGAGTTCCGCGCTGGAACTCTTTTTGCATTCGGATCAGGAGTCTCGCCTCGCTCCGGGTTCTATACTTCGTCGTCCGCATCGCGCCTCCTGGTCCGCGCGAGCCCTCCGACCGCCCCCCACCCCTCCTGAATCCGTTGAAGCTGGGTCTCCATCAATCCGCGCGACTCGAGCAGCGTCTGCTGCAGTCGCCGCAGATGATCCAGGCGATGCAGATCCTGCAGCTCCCGGCACTGGATCTCGAGGAGCGGATTCAACAGGAGCTGGTCGAAAACCCCTTCCTGGAGCTCGAGGAAGGCGGCCCCGACGGCCCCGAGTCGGGCGAGAAGGACGGCGAAGCCGCGCTGACCGAGGCACCCGCCCCCGAGCTCTCGAAGGCCGAAGCGCGCGAGGAAGCCGGCGTCGAGGGCATGCTCGAGGAACTCGAGCGCTACGAGCGCGACTTCGGCGACGGACGCGGCGTGCGCGTCGCGTCGGGCGACGACGGCGATCGCAAGATGGAGGCGATGGCCAACACACCCGACGTCGAGAAGACGTTGGCCGAAGTGCTGATCGACGAGCTCGCGATCCTGGACCTCGACGAACGACGCCGCGCGCTGGCCGAGTACCTGCTCTACTCGCTCGACGAGCGCGGCTTCCTGTCGAGTCCGCTCGAGGAGATCGCGCACGACTGCATGCACCCCGAGGAGCCGGGCGAGGAACCGCTCGTGGGTCCGAACGAGCCGCCGGTGACCGTGGAGGAGCTGGCGTCGATCCTGACGGAGATCCGCAGCATCAGTCACCCGGCGTTGGGCGCGCGCGACTTGAAGGAGTGCCTGCAACTGCAGCTCGAGGCGTTGGGGTACGAGCCCGACGGCATCCTCTCGAAGATCGTCAACGAACACCTCGACGACGTGCAGGCGAATCGACTGCCGCGCATCGCCAAGGAGACGGGCAAGACGCTCGAGGAGGTCAAGGAAGCGCTGGAGGCGCTCAAGACGCTCGAGCCGACGCCGGGTGCGGGATTCGGCGACACGCGCGCCGACGTGATCGTGCCCGACGTGATCGTCGAGGAGATCGACGGCGAGTATCAAGTGCGACTCGATCGCGCGACGACGCCGCGCTTGCGCCTCTCGAACGCCTACCGCGAATTCCTGAAGGACGCGCAGAAGGGCGACGGCGTCAAGGAGTGGATCAAGAAGCGCGTCGAGAGCGCACGTTGGTTCCTCGACGCGCTCGCGCAGCGGCAGTCGACCCTGGAGCGCATCGCGATCGTCATCTTCGAGCGCCAGCGCGCGTTCCTCGACCGCGGCGTGCCCGCGCTCAAGCCGCTGCGCATGCAGGAAGTCGCCGACGAAGTGCACGTGCACATCTCGACCGTCTCGCGCGCCGTGTCGGGCAAGTACGCGCAGACGCCGCGCGGGATCTTCCCGCTCAAGTTCTTCTTCATCGGCGGCACGGCCAGCGAATCGGGCGAAGTGCAGAGCCAGACGAGCCTCAAGCAGCGCATCGCGGAGTTGGTGGCGGCCGAAGACCCCAACCATCCGTTGTCCGACGAGGACTTGGCCGCGCAGCTCGAGGAGAAGGACCACGTCAAGATCGCGCGTCGCACGGTGACGAAGTACCGCAAGGCGCTCTCGATCCCCTCGTCGAGTCAGCGCAAGAAGTTCTGATCCCGTCGCGGCCCACTCGCCGGCCGGGCCAGATGTTCATACGGAGCCAGGCTCCATGTGAACATCGCGCGCAGCACCTCGGCCGGCACCGAGTCGTGGCCACTCGATGTTCACATGGAGCCTGGCTCCGTATGAACATCTGGCCCGGCCGGCGAGTGGGCCG
>Ga0075163_10006447_pt1 | contig 15552 bp, 10 predicted proteins | sample JI1023141ADNA_FD_71478 | JGI IMG/M metagenome (GOLD analysis project Ga0075163, IMG submission 71478) | Wastewater effluent complex algal communities from Wisconsin, to seasonally profile nutrient transformation and Carbon sequestration -... | ecosystem: Engineered > WWTP > Effluent > Algae... | reverse complement strand
CCCGAATTGGCGCAGGAGCTGTCGGTCGAACGATTCGGGCGCGAGATCGCGCTCGCCGCCGCGCTGCAGCACGCGAACATTGTCCCCGTACTCTCGGCGGGCGTGACGGCGGAGGGTGTTCCGTACTATCTCATGCCCTTCGTCGAGGGGGCGTCGTTGCGCGACCTGGTGGCCGGTGGGAAGCCGCTCCCGATCGCCGACGTGCTGCTGGTGCTCAACGATGTCGCCCGTGCGCTGGCCTACGCGCATGGACGGGGCGTGGTCCACCGTGACATCAAGCCCGATAACGTCATGCTGTCGGGTGGCGCGGCGCTCGTGACGGATTTCGGTATCGCGAAGGCGATGAGCTCGGCGCGCGCCACGTCGCCCGAGAACACGCTCACGCGCATGGGCACATCCATTGGCACGCCGTCGTACATGGCGCCAGAGCAGGGGGCCGGCGACCCGGATACCGATCACCGCGCCGACCTGTACGCCTTTGGCGCCATGGCCTATGAATTGTTGACCGGCGCTACCCCATTCGGCGATCGGCCCGCGCACGCACTGCTCATCGCACATCTTGCCGAAGCGCCCGTGCCGGTCGCCGAGCGTCGTCGAGACACGCCGGAGCCGCTTGCGCAGCTCGTGATGCAGTGCCTCAAGAAAGACCCCGCCGAACGCCCACAGACAGCGAACGCGCTTCTCGAATCGTTGGCCGATGCCAGCAGTGCACTGCGTATGGCAGCGACCGGCCAGTACAGCGCCAATACCGCAACGCAGGCCACCGCCACGCGGCCGCGATCGCGCGCGGGGGTGCTCGTCGCCGGTCTCGCCGTGATAGCGGCTGCGGCAGGCGGGTGGTACCTGTGGCGCAACGGTGCGTCAGCCAAGGGGCCGGATGCCACCTCTCTGGCCGTGATGCCGTTCACCGTGCGAGACGCGTCGCTCGAGGTGTGGCGTGAGGGGCTGGTGGATATTCTCTCGCGCAGCCTCGATGGTGCCGGCGCGCTCCACACGGTCGCGCCATCGGCCAGTATTGCCAACGCACCTGCCCGCGCCGACGCCGCTACCGCGACCGCACATGCCAAAACACTCGGCGCCGGACTCGCGCTGTTCGGTGACCTCAACGCGGTCGGACCCGATTCGGTGCGTGTGCGAGCGGCGATCATCGATGTGTCTACCGGAAAGGTGCGTCACGATATCGATGTCAGCGGCGCCGTCTCGCGCATGGATGCACTCGCCGACAGCGTGGCGCTCCGCGTCATTCGCGCACTCGGCACCGGTGGTGAGCTTGGCGGGGGCGCACGCATTGCGTCCATCGGGACTTCATCGTTGCCGGCGCTCAAATCGTACTTGCAGGGTGTGCAGTTCTATCGCCGCGGTGTGGTGGATTCGTCGCTCACGGCCTTTGAAAGCGCTGCCGCCGCTGACTCCGCGTTTTCTCTGGCGTGGCGCGGCGTTGCGTCCATCTACATTCGCACTGGTCGCGAAGCCGCGCCGGAGGCGCAAGCGGCACTCGACCGCGCCATTCGGTTCAAGGCCGGTCGCAGTCCGCGCGACAGTCTGTTGCTGACCGGCGATTCGCTGCGGCTTGCGGTCGTGCGGCGGAAACCGACGGACAACGACGTGCTGGCCGAGGTTCCCGCCGTGACCGCGTTGTTCGCGACGCTGCGCGAAGCCACGCGTCGGTATCCCGGCGATGCGGAACTGTGGTTGGAGCTGGGTGATGCCGGCTATCACTTCGGTGCGCTCGGCGGCGTTGCAGACTCGGTGGTACTGGCCGACTTCACGCGGGCCATCGCGCTGGATACGAATGTGCTGGTGCCGTACGTGCACGCGCATGCCCTGGCGTTGCGTACCAATCGCCAGCGCGACGCGGCCGTTTATGCGCGGGCACTCGCACGGTTGGCCGTTGGTCCGACCGGTGCGTACTATCGGTTGCAGGCGGCGTTGCTGGACTCTGCACCCGCCATCAGCAGCAGCGCGCGCACGCTGGCCGACTCTCTTCCTGCACAGTTCGCGGCGAGTGTGCTCTCGGAACTCATGGTGGTGCCCGAGGCCGCCCCGCTCGCACTCGCGCTCGCGAACGCGCAGAACGAGCGATTGACCGGTAACCTGTCGCAGCAAGACTCTGCGGGGCTCGCCACTACGTTACGGTATGTGCGGGCGTGGGGCGGTGTGCTGGACGCCGCAACGCTGGAGGGCCTTCGACCCGGGGATCGTGCGCAACTGGCGCTGATCGGCGTCTTGCCCAGAGAGACCGCGTTGGCCGAGGCACGGATGCTGCTCGATCGCCAACCCGCGGTGCTCTCGCCATTTCTCCCGATGCTGGCCGCTGCGCGCGACACGCAGTCGATTGCGCGCATCGCCGTGGCGCTTGACAGCATCGATCGTTCGGCCGCCACGTCGGGCCGACCCACGACGAGTGGAGACTACGCGCGCGCGATGGATGCACTCGCGCGCGGAGACAGCGTCGCCGCGCTTCGGGGCATGCTGCGGTTGTCGATGTCAGGGTGCAACGATGCCCCGTGCGGGGGCTTCACGTTGGCGCAACTGCTCGCGCGCGCGGGCCGCGATGCGGACGCGGCGAAAGTGCTGGACCGCTGGATGCCGTCGGGCGCACGCGCCTTGATCGGACCGGGCGCCATGCTTCTGCGTGCACAGATTGCCGAACGTCTGGGCGACGGAGCGGGGGCGCAGCTATGGTATCAGCGTGTGCTGGCACGCTGGGGAGCCGGCGGCGCGGAGGTGCAGTCGATGCTTTCGCTGGCGCGCGAGGGCGCCAAGCGCACCGCACGCAAAGGCTGATTGCGTGCGGTGCGAGTGGTGGCCTACTTCGGCGCGCGCGTAAAGAGCACGTAGTCCGCCTTGTCGGCGTGCTCCTTGGGATCCGCGGTCGACAAGTCCTTCACCGGCACGCCGGTGAGCACGACGGTTTTCGCAGACGGGATACGGCGCTTGACGCGTGCTGCCGTGCCGAGTCCCGCGTCGCTGTGAAAGGCGCCGTCCACCTGATAGACCAGACGGCCCGGCCACTTGGCCATTGCGTTGGCAATGGACTCGCCCATCGTTTCGTCTTTCACGCACTGCGCTTCGTAAAAGAGATCGGTCATCTTCGCCATGGCTGCGGCGTCACCCGCCGTCGGCGGTCCGCCGCCCGCGCTGTGCCCCGTCATTGTTTGCGCGAACTTGAGATAGTAGGCGTCCTTGTCCTTGGGGCAGACGTTCTGCGCGGCGGCGTAGGCGCGGTCCGTCTTGTTCATCGTATCCAGCACGGCCAGACCGCGACGGCTCACCGCACTCGCGATGCGACGCGGCACGTTGCCCGCGATCACCGGCCACCCATGCACGCGCGCCAGCTCCACCATCGGACGATAGTCGGTGGCGTAGCGGTCCCACGGACGCGCCCCATCGAGAAAGTTCTTTTCGGAGATGGTGCCCAGCAGATACTGGTCGAGCAGCGGCTGCACATCGCGTTCGAACATCTCCATCGTCACGATGACGTCGCCGCGTTTGGTACCAAGAGCGGCCAACACCGCGGCTTCGGCCGAATGTGTGGCGGGGTCGTCATGCTGTTCGCCAAAGAAGACCACGTCACTCTTGGCGGCCGCATCGATCAACTGCGCAAAGCTGACAAACCGCGCCGCCTTGGTGTCGTAGACACGAATCGCGGCCGGCGCGGCGGCCGTTGCCATCGGTGTCCGGCCGCCGGAGGCGCAGGCACCAGTGAAGAGCAGTGATGCGGCGAGCAGCGCGCGAACAGGGACCAAACGGGGGAGCGTCATGGCGGCGGGCTGGCGGCAGAGCCGGGTGGCGGGCATCGAGGCTGGGACGAAAGGGGCGGACGGGACGGCAATCCTGAAAGCTGTCATAATCGCGCGTTTCGTACCAGTCAGGGCCGTCAGCCCACCGCCGCCGCACGTTCGTGCATTGTCTCCTGGGCTCCCAACCGCAGTGCGCGCATGGTCGCCATCACCAGTAGATCGAGCGCGCAATAAAATGCCCCCGCCGCCACCGGCGGATTGAGCGTCACGAGCCCTGTGCGTCCCACCGCCGGATTCCAGTACCAGTTGCCCAGCCATGTGCCGTACAGCTCCATCGTGAGCGCCAGCACAAACATGGTCGCATACAATCTTCGCTCGCGGCCAAACATCACGCTCAGCAGGAACACGGCGCAGAGCGCCGCGCTGAACGTGTCGCGCCCGGTAAACGCCAGAGCGCCCACCACCACTGCCGCCGCGGTGGCAATGAGACGCACTGCGCCGTCGGTCAGACGCGGCGCCAGTGTGAGCCCGAGCAGAAAGAGCAACACATGCCCCGGCGGCACAAACAGCGGCAGATTGCCCATGCGGTAGTCGTACACACGCCAGACGAGCGACAGCAGCACTTCGCCGATGCTCGCGTACACGAGGCAGATCAGCATCATCACCTGCGTCGCACGCGGCACCGCGAGAAGGATCCAGAGCAGTGAGAGCCACGTCGCGGCCACCACGAGCGGCTGTCCCCACGGCCCGCCAACTTGATCGATGGCAAGACCGGCGGTGATCAGCGTCGGGACGAGAAAGCGCACAAGGCGCGTGGGAAACGACACACCGGAAGCTAGCGGTTTCCAGCGGGCAAATCGACACGGCGTACGCGTCGATCACGCCGGAATCGCCGATGGAGTCGGACGCGCCTCCGCAGGGTCGAGCCAGCGCTTCGTAAAAACGAAGGCGATGATCGTCACGACCTCGTTGATGATGAAGAGATGGGCGATGCCGATGGTCTGCCCATCCAGCACATGCCGCTGCGTGAGCAGATATTCGAGCAGTGCAAAGAACGGTCCCCACAGCAGATAGGGGAGCAACGTGAAATAGAGCAGAAACCACCCCGTCCGGCGCCGGTTCCGAATTGCCCGCCATGCGCCGACGAGCGGCGGAATGCAGCAGGCACAGATGACTGCAAAGGTGACCCACCGCGTAGTGGCCGAGACACCAAACAGGTGCCAGGCCGCAAAGTACTCATCGTTGTGGCCAAAGAGCGGCCCGCTCAAGCGCTGCAACGGCAACTGCGCGAAGATCATCGCGAAGCCGAGCTGTCGCTGCAGTGCTGTCGACTTTGCACGTGCCAACCACCACCACCCGACCCACATCATGGCGTACGAAAACGCTGGCCCCGCGAATGTCGCCATCCAGGAGCTCGTCGATCCCTCACATGCCGTACTGAAATAGTTGAAGGTCTTGTAACCCCAGGCGCCGCACGCCACGTACCCGGCCACATGATGCACCAGCTCATGCAGCGAAGCATACAGCATCACGACGCAGTAGAGCGCGACGCATGAGCGCCACGTCACGGCCAAGGTCACTCCACGATGGTGCGATGATGTCGTCATGGTCAGAACCGGGTGTCGAGCAAGAGTTCGAGTCGTGTGGTACGACGCGGATGAAGGCCGCGGGCGACGTCGACCCGCAGAAGACCATCAAAGACCGACACGCCGGCGCCTGCGCCCGCGAGCGGACGACCGGGTGCGTGCCACGCGCGACGATCACCGGCCCAGCCGACGTCGGCAAACAGTGACGGTCGCACCACTCGGCCATGCAACCCGAGCTCCGTGCGCGTCAGCCAGAACGCCGATCCGGCGGCGCTCAGCGCACGCTGTCCGCGAACAGTCGCGGCGCCGCCCAACAGAAAGTGGCGCTGCACCGGCAGCGATCCGCCGGTGAGTCCGGCCGCCGTGGTCAGCGCCGCGACAACGGGGCCGGCAATGCCGCGCGACACGGTCGCATCGAACAGCGCCCGTGAATACGCAAACGTGCCACCGGCCAATTCGGCGCGTGCGAGGGTGGTGATACGAAAGCCCAGCGGGTCGTCGCCGTGTGCGGTGCGAATCTCAGCCGATATCCCCGCTTCGCGTGCCACACGTGCCGCCGGATTGTCTGGCACGGCATTCGCCGCACCGAAGACACTCCATCGGGTCTCGACAGTGGCAGGGTGCTGTGCTTCGGCAAAAAGCCGCCACTGTAGGAGCACGCGGCGATGCGTCGTGCCGCGCTCCTTCGCACCCGTGATCTCGATACCTGCGGCACGATAGTACGCACCATCGTCGCGGCCAAAGAGTAGCGCCGGCACCGAGGCGGTCGGGGTGAGCGGATTGCTCCAGTCGTTGACGGCAACGAGTCGACGAAACGCCGACGTGGCGAGACTCGCCTTGCCCGTTCGGCGCGCGAGTGCCAGTTCACCGTTGAGTTGTCGGTCGGCCCACGACGCACGCACCAGCGCGCCGAGTGCGAGCCCCGCACCCAGTTCGGATTCGGCGGCGAGACCGGTGGAGACGCCTTCGATGCGATTAAATCGGGTGAGTGGCACACCGAATTGCCACACCGGTGCCTGTGGTGCCCAGTCGGCCTGACGACCCATGCCGAGTGCCTGCGTGAGTGCTTCACGCGCTGCGGTATCGAACACCTCGTCACCCTCATCGAAGATGGAAGGCGGCAACTCCGGTGCCGTGCGCAGTCGTTCTCGATCACGCGGGACGCTGGTGTTCACGCTGATCGCCCCACCGTATCGGCGGCTGCGCACGAGACGAACCTGCATGCTGTCTGTCGTTGCGTTCGCAGCGTCGGTATCGGCGATGTCGTCGGCATCGCCGCGTGTCCGCACGCCATCGTGTCGGCCGGTGACATCGGCGTACGAGAAGCGTTGCTCAATACGCATCGTGGCACGGGTGCCGCCCGCTCGCGCGGTGCCATCGAGATACTGCGCGCGCGGCAGCCAGAAACGTTCACCCACCAGACCAAACTCTACGGTGATCGTGGAGATCTCGTAGCGTAGTGGCGAGATGAGTGCGCCGAGCCAGCGCGGTACGCGCCTGGACGTCGGGAGATCGCGTGTAACGGCAAAGAGATTCGTCGGTGCGGACAAACGATAGGCCGCGCGCGCGAGATCAGCGGTGGCGTCATCGAACCAGAACGATCCGACAATCAGATTCCAGCGAGGAGCGCGTGCGGTCACCCGGAGTTCACGCAGCAGGATGCGACGATTGCCCGGCAGCGTGAGCATCAGCGAATCACCGATCGCGTAGCGGTACCAACGCTCCGCGCCTGCGGCGAGCGGATGAATCAGCTCGCGCGTGTTGATGCTGTCGCGCACACTCTGCGCCTGGCCGACAAAGTCGGTGACCATGCCGTCGCCGCTCCAGAGCGTTTCGCGTCCCGGGAAGTACGGAATGGGAACGGCGTTGGCCAGATCGCGATCGGTGGCGCTGCCGAAGTTTCCGCTCCATGCACCGACGAACGAACGCGCTCCGCGAAGCTCGATCTGAACGGCCTCACCGAGCCGCCATCGTACCCGTGCGGCGTCTTCGTGACGATACGCCAATCGTTCGCGGCCCATCGCCGAAACGCCCACAAACAATGAGAGACGTTGGGTGGTCGCGGCGGTGTACGACGCAAGCGCAGAGTCCTGGCGCAGCCGAGCGGTCCGCGCACGTGCAAGCAGTGCGTGCGCTTCGCGTGTGGCGTCGGGCAGGGGAATGGCGCTGTCTGCTGACTGCGCGCTCAATGCGCGCAGTGGTGCCGAAATCACCAGCAGCAGAACGACAACGCGATGAGGTACGGACATGCACGACTCCGGAAACTCGGCCAACCGCAGCGGGGAATGCCCGGTCTACGGTGGAGTTCCGGAGTCGTTTCGAAAATCGTGGTGGTGCGTGGCGAACCGAGTCAGCGCAGTGATGAACGGTGAGCGCGGGTCGCGCGACAAGCGAAACCGATCGCTACTTCCGCACCGCCGCCAGGTAGTCCACCGCTAGCCCCGCCATGGCTTTGACGCCGGTCGGCAACGCGCCTTCATCCACAAAAAAGAGCGGGGAATGATTGACCGGCACCGTGCGCCAATCCTGACTCTTGGGTGTCACGCCAAGATTGAAATACACGCCTGGCACGCGGTCCTGGAAAAACGAAAAATCTTCAGACGCGGTCCAGAGTCCCGGCACGGCCAGCTTGGTGTCGCCGGCGGCCCACTGCAGCGTTGGCATCATGCGCATCGTCAGCGAACTATCGTTTCGCGTGACGAGATAGCCGCTGTCGATCACCACGCGTGCTGACCCGCCCGACGCGGCGGCAATCTGCTGCGCCGTCTGGGCGACGCGTTTGAAAATCTCGCGCCGCACATTCATGTCGAACGTCCGGATGCTGCCCAGCATCACGACGCTGTCGGGGATGATGTTGCTGCGCACACCACCCTGAAACGCGCCGACGGTAATGATGGCGGGCAGCTGACTGTTGTCGATCTGGCGGCTCACGATGGTTTGCAGCCCCATCACGATTTGCGAACCCACCACGATGGGATCGACCCCGTTCCACGGCTGCGCGCCGTGTGACTGTTTGCCACGCACAATCAGCGTGAAGCTGTTGGACGCCGCCATCACCGGACCCGGTCGCACCTTGAGTTCGCCCAACGGCCCGGGTCCCACATGCAGCCCAAAGACGGCATCGACCTTGGGGTTCTCCAGCACGCCGTCCTTGATCATCAGTTCGGCGCCGCCACCGCCATTCGGCAACCCTTCTTCGGCAGGCTGGAAGATGAACTTCACCGTGCCCGGGAGCTGTGCTTTCATGCCGGCCAGGACTTCGGCAGCGCCCAGCAACATCGCCACATGCGAATCGTGCCCGCACGCGTGCATGATGCCCACCGGCGCGCCGCGGTAGGTGCCCTTGGCCTTCGACTTGAACGGCAAGTCGGTCTGCTCTTCCACGGGCAGACCATCCATGTCGGCGCGCAGTGCAACGACGGGACCAGGCTTGCCGCCCTTGAGCAGTCCCACCACCCCGTGGCCGCCCACATTGGTGCGCACCTCGATGCCCATCGCGGCCAGCGCTTCGGCGACCAGCTTGGCCGTGCGCACCTCTTCGCCGGAGAGTTCGGGGTGCTCATGAATATCACGCCGCCACGCGATCACCTTGGGCATCACCACACCAACCCGCCGCTCGAGTTCGGCGGCGTAGGGCGACGGTTTGGGCGCGGCCATTTTGGCATCCTGCGCACGGGCGGTGCCGGGTGTCGCCGTTGCCAACGACAGGACGGCGACGGCGGGTGCGAGGTGGCGGAGCAGTCTGGGCATGGCGGTCTGGCACATGGCGGTCTGGCTGAAAGGGGGGACGCCATGAATTATGTGGAGGACGGGGACCAGGCGATATCCCATCGATACTCGGCCGGCGCCACGTGCGGTCCTCACCTTTTCTCACCACGACACCGATGACTACGCTGGCCGACACCCGCGCACGCGACGACCTGATCGCGCGTTTCGAGCGACTCTCGCCGGAGGCCTCCGCAGCGTGGGGATCGATGACGGCGCCCGAGATGCTGGCGCACTGCGCCGATGCACTGCGTATGGGACTGGGAGAAGTGGAGTGCAAACCCAGGAACGCTGCGTTGCCACGGATGGCGGTGGTGAAGTGGCTGTTCCTCAATGTGCTGCCGTTCCCCAAAAACGCGCCGACGGCCAAGGAGTTGCGATCACGCACTCCAGCGCCGTGGGACGACGAGCGCGCGCAGTTGATCGAGCTGATGCGGCGCGTGGGCGGCGCGGATGCGTCGACGCGGTTCGCGGACCATCCGCTGTTTGGACCACTCGACCGGGCGCAGTGGGGACAACTCGCATGGAAGCACCTGGATCATCATCTGCGGCAGTTCGGGGCGTGAGGGATCTTGCCGCGTGAGGCTTTCGGCAGGCGTAGTGTTTGGGACGGCCGCTCGGTCTCGACGCCGCACTCTCGTCGCGGCGAGTGCGGCTAGGTGTTATCGCAGTCTGGCATGGGGTGGGACACGACTCAGAAGAAGTGATGGCGATCTCGCTTCCGACGCTGCAACTGTGGCTCATATCGCTCTCGCCGCGCGCTGACTGATGGCGAGTGTTGGTGGTCAGCACGTCGGTGTCGACCCACGGTGGCCGGCGCCGTCGCGTCAGCAGCGCTCCCGTTAAGGGAGCGGGCAATCACCGAAACGTTCGCCGTAGGAGGCGTTCGGGTGGCGATGATCGTACTGATTGGGACGATTGTCGCGGGCAGCTAGTTCGGTCGAACGGCACTCACCCTTGACGCAAGAAGTAATTCATCATCCGCAGCACTCTTGGTGGCGGAGATGATTTCTCCGTTCTTCGAAAAGGATGCCTTAAATGCACTCAATGGAGTAAGAAGCAACGACGTCGGACCGTCCGAGTCGCTCGACTTCAATCAGGTTGAGGGTCTCGAAATGTCCCGTCAGTGTATTCTCGAACTTGGTCGCGCTTCTGCTAAACGACGTCTACGCATACTAGGAGGCGTTTGGCGAGCGGTGGGCCGAGTCCGAAAGTCGAGGCCAACCGCTCGCCGCACGCTCTAGCGAGGCCGAACTACTGTGATGTCGCCGGTGCGACGATCGAGTACAAGGTCAAGGCTCTTTCCCGCGCCGAGCAGTGATGTTCGGCTCACATCGGAAAGCTCGAGTTCCTTCAAAACTTCCCGCGCGCGCACGGTTCCCGTGCGTGGGAAGAGGGTGCGCTCGTTCGAAACTACTGAGCCCACAAGCCTGGTCCGTGTATCACGTGCGTGGACGCGCGGAGCCTCTGCCGCTCGAACCAGCGCTCGCTCGATATCTTCTGACCGCGCACTCAACCGATCAATGGCGATCAGAACGTCGTAGTCAGATGAGACGTCTTTGGCTACAATGGCCCCAAGCCCGCCAGAAAGTCGCCCGCGGTCGATCAAGCGCAACCGAACCAACTGAGCGCTCTGAGCCTCACTGGCGCCTGAATCTGTACTTGGCGGGCTCGTATGCCCTTGGAGCATAGGGTCCCCGCAATCCAAGTACCAACCGGCGGTCAGCCATTCCCACGAACCATCGTCGTAGATTACGAAATCTCGCGAGTATCGGCAGTTCTCGGGGTCCGGGTTGTAGGTTGGAGGACCTCCGCCACCAGTTCCTGGCGGCGTGTTTTCGCCGCACGGTTCGACCAAGGAAGAGCCAACATGCTCTCGGTGAACTCGAATCTCGGAAACCCCGCCAGAATCTTGAGGGACGCAAGGCGGAAGGACGGTCATTGTTCGAGTACCCTCGCGCACCTGTGCGAGGAGACATGAGTAAGTGACTACAGCGGTACCCGGCGCCACCCCGGTGACAACGCCGGAGCTGCTGACGGTGGCCACTCCAGGAGATTGACTGATCCATGTGGGCGTCAAGCAAGCCTGAGAAGCCATCGTCGCCTGAGCCGTCGAACCAACCCGAATCGAGTCCGCACTGAGATTCACTGGCACCAAAGGATAAGCGTTACAGCTCGATGGCGCAGCGTGTGTTGTGTGGCTGTCCATCTGCCAATTCACATTAAAGATCCCGATGCCCGTCGAGTGTTCGGTAGTCGCGGTCATTGTACCACCGTAATACTTACACGTGAACCCCGGCGCGAGATTGCCGCTTACTCCGATTAACCAGAAGTCGACAGCCGGAGTGCTCATGGTGAAGACAAGTGGGTAAGTCGCGTTCGTAGAGTTCTCAACGATTGCGGCGCTCGTGGCGCTGCCAATTGCCTGCGGAATTGGCGCGCTGATGAACGTGCTTACCGCAACTTTGGCCCCGTCGATGTACGCGTGAGTGTATGTAAGCTGAGGACTTGGATTAATGGGCCAGAGTTGCTCCTCCTGAAGTGACTGTACATCGCCAAGGGTGGGGTTCGAAACGGGTGAAAAAGATGACTCGCTCAAAGTGTCGGCGACTCGCATCAGATTCTTCTGTCGCTCGAGTAGCGTCGCTTTGGAGGCTTCGGTGGCGACGGGGATATTCTCCTTGATTGCTGCCAACTCAGCACGCAGAAAGCTCCTGCGCGCTTCGAGTTCCTTAGACGGAATGCCGCTTGGTCGAACGGTCGACCGCAACTGTACGCTCGCCGGACTTTGAGTCGATATTGGGTCACCATTCGGTGACAGCGAGCACCCTCCCAAAATCGCTGAAGACACGAACAATACATAAAAGCCTCTGCTCATCTTTCCTCCACAGTGCGAGAATATTCTTCATCGTGGACTATTTACCGCATGTGCCTCGCGTTGCCACCGCAATCCTGCTAATCCGATTGAGCGAATCTAGAATATTGTAGATGCTAGTGATCCTCCCCTTGTGTATGGTTATCGAACTCTCTAGGCCGGCTTCACTTGGAGGTGTAATTCGATGGGCACCGAAGATTGGCTTTGCGGACATCGCCAGCTCAACGAGTTCGACAGCACGGTCACGACGACCGCCTACCATCTCCGCGAGCGAAACGGTCCCGCCACAACCGTCCGCAGAACTCGAGATGCGCCTGGGAATTCCGTCGACTTCGAGCGAATCGCGGATATGCCAAGTTGTGTCGGTTGTGTCGCCTGACGCCCAAAAGAAGGTCGTCTTGCCATCTGACACTTGAACAGCGCTCCAAAATGCCCACAACGTCTCAGTCGAGCGGATCAAGGCGACGTTGCGAATCTCGCGCTCGCGCTCGACCGCGAGCGGCCTCGATACCGCGACCCAATCTTTGTCTCTCAGTACGAATGGGAGAATGCTGCCACTCTGATCAGCTTGTCGCCGCGAACTAAGCAGCGCTACGACATTCTTTCTGCTCGACATCGCAACCGCGAGGGAAGTAGATACGCCGTCAACATTGCGCCGTCGCCATTGGCCTTCCTCCAAAATCAAGTCGGCCGTTCGGTAGCCAGAACTGTCAAGCATAGAAACGAGAAGATGGATCCTACCGTTCGAATCTTCTATCAGATTGCCACCGTCGGCTCCCCACGAAATCGACGAACCTCTTACGATCGCCGTCGGCGTACTCCACCCCGAAAGCGAATGTGTGGTGTGCCAGAGCGAAGTCCGTGGGGTTGACGCGAACAGCACGGCGTTGTCGCCAGCATCGTACTCGGCCCAAAAGAGGTGAAGCGTATGTTGCCGATCGTAGAGGAGCTTGTAGTAAACGGCGCGCGGTCGTTTCGGTATCGCAATCGGCGCTCCGGGGATTCTCCAAATCAGCGCGGCGTCGCTGTCGAGTCGAGGAGCCCCCGACCTTGCGGGCATTGATCCGACGAGTACTAGTGTATCGCTATGAGACGCGAGCGACGACCATCGCAAAAAGCTCATTCCCACAGGTAGCTCGACGGTCTGCAGCACGGACCAGCTTTGGTCGCTAGCTCTCTGCGATGCGGCGGTACTTGATGCAAAAGGCCCAACCAGGGTTGTAACCGTCGCTGCACGCGCCGCGGATCGAACGAAACGCGCGAACAGGGATCCTGCGCAACTGTACAGCCGATTCGCAGGCGCGGAATATGGGAAACGACGCCCGTCGGGATTCCAACGTCTGTGCATAAGAAGATTTCGTGAGCGACTAAGAAGCCAATTCGTTTGGAGGTGTCGCGTTGTCTGCGGCACATGCATTGCTTTGCACAACAGTGCACAATTCGACACGCTATTGTCAACCCGCTTCGTCCCGAATCAAAGTCGCGCCGCGTCAAATGCCGTCGTCGCGCTACGACGGAATCTCAGTAGAGGTGTATTCGGCAATCCGCTTGTTAGAGACGCTGAGCAAATGTCTCGGGCCGGCAAGCAGCCGATTCAAAATCAACAAAAAGCGGATGTGCGGACGTTCTCGAGGATCTTCACTATCCGTCCAGCAGGTCGCGATGGGAGATGACGTCGTCAGACGCACGCCCCGTCTAGGTATGGTAACCATAGAAACCTTTTGTATGATTGCGATGTCATACCCCTAACAACCTTAGGGGACTCCATGACCGACGAACTCGAGCTGGTCCGCGGCACCTTCGACCTGATCCTCCTCAAGACCCTGAGCTGGGGGCCGATGCACGGCCTGGGGGTGCTGCGGTGGATTGAGCATACCACCGGCCAGCGTTTGCAGATTGAGGAGGGGGCGCTGTACCCGGCGCTCCACCGGCTGGAACAGAAGAAATGGTTGTCGGCCACCTGGGGCTACACCGAGAACAACCGCAAGGCCAAGTACTACCGGCTGACGGCACTCGGCAGGCGCCAACTGGTGAATGAAGTGTCGCGCTGGACGCGCTACACGCAGGCGGTCGGCATGATTCTCGCCGCCGACGGCGCGGCGCCGGAGCCGGTCTGATGCGCGCCCCGGGCCCTCGGCGCGCGTTCAGTCTGCCGCCGTCGCGCGATCGCATCGAGTCCGAGCTCGATGACGAATTCCGCTTTCACATCGAAGAACGCATCGAGCAGTTCATGGCCGATGGCATGACCCGCGTGCAAGCCGAGCGTGAGGTGGCGCGCCGCTTTGGCGACTACGAATCGCTGCGATCACTCACCAAGCAGATCGACGAGGACACGATGTTTATTCGGCGGCGGAGCGATCGGCTGCGGGACGTAGTGCGCGAAATGAAGCTGGCACTGCGCTCACTCTGGCGATCGCCTGGGTTCACCAGCATCGCGTTTGTCACGCTCGCACTCGGCGTGGGCGCCACCACCGGCATCTTCTCCGTGCTGGACACGGTGGTGCTGCGCCCGCTGCCGTATCGCGAGGCTGGATCGTTGGTGTCAGTGCTGCATCCGGCTACGGTGCCGGGAAGCGGGGAGCGCACGTGGGGGATTTCGCCGGGCGGCTATTTCCAGTTCGCCGGCAAGAATCGCACGTTCGAAAGCTTTGGCGTCTATCGCAACACCGGCTTCACCGTGACCAACGACAATCAGGCCGAGCTGGTGCAGGCGGCGATGATCACGTCGTCGGTGTTCACCGTGTTCAAGACGCGCGCAGAGTCGGGGCGGCTGCTCACGGCCGACGACGACCGGCCGGGTGCGCCCAAGGTGGCCGTGCTGAGTCACGAGTTTGTCGTGCGGCGATTTGGCGGGACAAACATGGTTGGCAAGTCGCTCGAGACCAGCGCGGGCAGGTACGAGGTGGTTGGTGTCACCGAACCTGAACTCCGATTGCCGATGCCCGGACCGTTCGCATCGTCGGCCGATCTCAATGGATTCGGTGTGGATGTGTGGGTGCCGATGCAACTCAACCCGTCCGGTCCGTTTTACAACACACATCCGTACATCGGCGTCGGTCGGCTCAAACCCGGCGTGTCGGTGCAATCGGCGCAGACCGATCTCGCCACCATCTTTTCGCATTTCACCGAGGAGATGCCCAACGCGTACAGCAAGGGGTTCATCTCGTCCTACAACTTTCGTGTGAAGGTGGAGGAGCTGCAGCGCACGGTACTGGGACCGCAGTTGCCGCGCACGTTGTGGATGTTGTTTGGCGCTGTGCTGCTGGTGCTCGGTATCGCGACGGCGAATGTGGCCAATCTCTATCTGGTGCGACTCGATGTGCGCCGACGTGAAGCGGCGGTGCGATCGGCGTTGGGCGCAGACCGTGTGCAGATGGCCACGCATCATCTGTCGGAAACGCTGCTGTTGTGTGGCGCCGCGGCCATCGCGGGGCTGGTGATTGCGGCGGTGGGGCTACGTGCCATGCTGCTCATTGCCCCCACCGACATTCCTCGACTGGCGAGTGTCTCGCTCGATCTGCGTGCGGCCGCGGTAGCCGCTGGTGTGTCGCTCGCGTTGGGTGTGTTTCTGGGCGTGCTGCCG
>Ga0075163_10006446_pt1 | contig 15553 bp, 9 predicted proteins | sample JI1023141ADNA_FD_71478 | JGI IMG/M metagenome (GOLD analysis project Ga0075163, IMG submission 71478) | Wastewater effluent complex algal communities from Wisconsin, to seasonally profile nutrient transformation and Carbon sequestration -... | ecosystem: Engineered > WWTP > Effluent > Algae... | reverse complement strand
TCGTGCTCGCAGCGCGGCGGCGCGAATCGGGGAGAGACTTGCCGTGTACCGTACCGAAGACGACACGAAAGGACCTGGCAGCGTGCTCCTCCGTACTCGACGGCGCGTCACCAGCCGAGCCACGTCGCGAGCCAGCGGGGTGCGCGGCGTGGCGCATCGGTCAGGATGCGGGCCGCGGCGCTCAGGTCGGTGCCGGCGGCTTGCAGGTCGGCGGCGAGTTCGGCGGGGAACGCACCCTTCATCGCGCCGAGCTTCGTGATCGTCTCGGCCAGCAATTCGGGCTTCGACGCGAGCTTGGGGGCGTTCGTCTCGGCCAACTTCAGCGCGCGCTCCCATCCACTCGCGCCGGCGTTCTCGAGGTAGTTCTTGAACTTCGCGGGAGTGCGCTTGTCGGGCTCCTTGCCCGTCGTGAGCACGCGCGACCACTCGAGCAGCGTCCGCAGAGCGCCGCCGCGGCCCATCTTGTCGAGCTTCGCGGCCGTGGCTTCGGGGTCCGTGAACAGCGCTTCCAACGCGGCGAGCTTGCGCTGCGCGTCGTAGGCGAGAGGCAACAGCGCACCGTCGAGTTCCTTGGCCGCGATCATCGCGGGGAACGCTCGCGCGAAATCGCCTTCGGCCAACGCCTGCGCGCCACCCGAGGTCCACGACGCCTGCCACGCGGCGAGCGCGTCGAGCTTGCGTCGCTCGACGCACTCCGCGAGCGGGGCGTCCAGGAAGCTCTCGTCGCCCGCCTTCCACGGCACGTTGATCTTGAACCCCGGGTCGCCTTCCCACACGACCTTGCGATCGACGTCGAGCAACAAGAGCCGCGGCAGGTGGAACCGCGACGTGAAGTACGCCGTGTGCGTCTCGCCCATCCCGGTCGTGGGGCGGTCGTCGACGGCGACGGAGCCGGGGAAGCGATGGTCCTTCAAGTACGCGTCGATCGCCCCCGCGTCGTTGGGCGAAGCGATCGACACGATCGTCAGTCCCTTCGACGCGTACTTCTGATCGAGCGCCGTGAGCCACTCGTGCAACGGAATCAGCTCGTTCTGATCGATGCTCCACAAGACGAGCAGCTGCAACGTGAGCGGCTTTTCCTCCCAACTCGTGCGCGGCGCCTGCACCCAACGCGCGACCTTGGGGAACGGAGGCACGAGGCCCTGGTAGCTGCCTCCCACCGCTTCGCCGGATCGGCGCAGCTTGGCCATCTTGACGTCGCGTTCGATCGCGCCCGAAGGATCGCGCGGATCGCGCGCCAGGAAGCGGATGTCCTTGAAGTGCGCGGTCCCACGGCCCTGGATGAGTCCGAACGTGCCCGCGAGCACGTCGCGCGTGCCGAAGTCCTGCGAGGCGACCAGCTCGCCGTCCATCCAGCAGTCGACGACGCCGCCGGACACGTCGATGCGCATCGTGCGCCAACGACCCGCCGACGTCTTGTTGCCCGTGTCGTCGCCGGCCACCGGCGTGTGACGCCACGTCTTGGTCGCGCCGCCACCGTAGAAGCTGGCCATGTCGACCCACGCGTTGTCGGCGGCACGCGCATCCTTGCCCTTGGGCGCGCCCGGGAAGAACAGGAACGTGTGGAAGTTGCCGGCGTTCTTGCGGCCGAACACGAGGCCGCAGAAGTTGGCCTCGCCGCGCAGCGTGAGGACCTGCGCTTCGAGCGAGTAGTCTCCGGCGGTGACGCGGTCGAGCGTGAGGATCTGGTAGTCGAATTGGTTGGCGGCGTACTCGCCGAACTTGGCGTCGAGCGCGGGGCCCGACGGCTTGAACGCGTCGTTGCCGCCCGTGTCCCAGCCTTCCAGGTTCTTCTCGTTGTAGGCCAGCTCGTAGAGCGCCAACGACTTGCCGCTCGCGACCATCGCGGCGCGGTACTCCTCGAACAGCGCGGGGATCTCGAGGTCGTTGCCCAAGCGCCAGCTCAGGTCCATGACCATCATCGGCATCGCGCCGTCGCGATAGCGCCCGACCACCGCAACCGCCGTCGCCGCGAGTTCGCGTTGCGCCTTTTCGATGACGCCGCGCTTGGGATCCCACTTCGACAGGAGCTTGTCGACGCGCTCGACGGCCTTCGCGTCGACCGGTTTGGCGTTCTCCAGGACCTGCAACGCGCTCAGGGCGAGCTTGGCGGCGCGGTCGGCGTTCTTGTGCTCGGCCAGGAACTCGGCGAACTCGCGCAGCAGCTCGGGATCGTTCGGCGTCGCGACGAGTCCCTTCTCGAAGTGCTCGGCGGCGCTCACGTCGTCCTTCGCGAGCAACGCGCTGCGGGCCCACGACAAGTAGGGGCGTGCCACGGCGACCTTGCCGATCTGTTCGTCGCGCAACGCGACGGTCCACGCCTTCCACACAGCATCGAGCTCGTCGATGGTCTTCGGGAGCGCGATCTCGGCCGCGCCCTTGCGATCGACGCCCTTGATCGGTGGGAGCGGTTGCCCCAACACGATCTCCTCGAACTTCTTGACCGCGGTCTTGCCCTGCAGGCCACCCGACGCGTCCACGTACTGACGGAACGCGCGGCGGTAGACGAACCGGCCGTCGACCGGATCCTGATAGTTGTAGAGGAAGAACACGACGCCCCACGTGGGCGCGTACCAGGGCGGACCCCACGAGTATTCGTTCTCGACGACGATGCGGAACGTGGGGGACTTCTCGGGTTCGCCCGACTGGCCTTCCTTGGGGATGCCGTCGGACGCGTTGGCCATCCAACCCTTCTCCATGCGCTCGGCCAACGGGAACAGCCGCTGCGTGGCGGGCAGGTTCATCAACACGGTGCCGTTCGGCAGGATGCGGCAGCCCTCGAAGAAGGACGCGAGACCTTCGTTGAGCCAACCCGCGGCGTTCGTGGCCAGCGAGACGAACTGGTGCGCCGCTTCGTGGAACAGCGTGTTCGTCATGCCCTCGAAGCCGTTGCCTTCGACGTAGGTCTCGACGGCACCGCCGGTGAAGTGGCCGCCCGACCACTCGACGGGGGGGCCTTCGCCGAGCTTCAAGTACTCCGAGCGCAGCTTGAAGATGTTGAGCACGATGCGCGGGACCGACTTGCCGTCCTCTTCCGTTCCGTACTGGAAGAAGATGCGGTAGAAGCGGTTCATCTGCTCCATGGCCTCGGCCGCGCGCACGAGCACTTCGTACCCCGCGTTCGTGTACGTGACGTAGTTCTCGCGCTCGAGGCTGGCGCGCGTGTCCCACGTGGCGTGCTGCGCGTCGAACGCGCGGATCCACTCGTCGCTGACGTCGGCCAGCAAGTCCTTGGGCTTCGCGTCGCCCGCCAAACTCGGGTCGGGTAGCGACGAGATGCGGTCGATCGCCGCCTGGCTGGCCGCGTACTCGGGGTCGATCGCCAGGATCAGCTTGTGGACGCGGATGGCCGAGTGCGGCCGCTTGTCCTTCTCGTAGGCAGCGGCGATCGGCTCGAGTTGGCCGATGAACTTGGCGTTCATCCCGAACAGATCCTTCGCGATCGGATCGAGCGCCACCAAGCGCTCGCGCAGGGCCGCGATCTCGGGCTTGGGCGCCTTCTGCGCGACGGCGTAGCGCAGCTGCGTGTGCAGCGCGTACACGAGCTCGTCCCGGTCCCCGGCCTTCTCGGCCCACAGCGCGCGCACGCCCCACGCGCGCGTGGACTTCGCGTCGCGCTCCAACGCGCGCATCACGAGTTCGTGCGCCCGCGGGAGTTCGTTCGCCGCGATCGCGCGCTCCGCGCCGTCGAGGCACTGCGCGAAGATCGACACGTCCTCGGTCGGCGCGACGTTCGTCGTCGTCGCGGGCGATGCCGGGACCGAAACCGCGGGGAAGAGGCCGAAGAGTGCGAGCGCGGTCGGTAGGAGCATGTCGGTTCCGTGGTTCGTCGAAGCGGTGGGCGCGGACCGTCGTGGGAAAGCGGTCGTCGGTCGGAGCGCGCTCAAGGTATCGCCCACGGCGGTGTCGCGGCAGGGGCGGCAGCTCGTTCCACGACGAGATCGCTCACCTTTCACGGTTCGTTTGCGCGGCGCGTTCGGGGCGGCGCGTTCGATTCGACGCGTGCTCCGCGCGGCACCGACCGCGATCGACCGCTAGGATGCGGACATGTGGTCCTTGCTCCTGTCGTTGTCCCTCGCCGGCGCGCAAGGTGACGCGCGTTCCGTCCGCGTCCAGTCCTCGCCCACGAAGGCCTGGCCCACCGCCGTGGCCTTGATCACCGACGACGCGACGGTCCGTGAAGCCGCCGACGCGATCGCCGCGTGGCGTGCCGCCGTCGAGAAGGACGGGCTCGCGACGTACCTCGTCGCGGATCGCTGGTCGGGAGCCGACGACGTGCGCGAGGTCCTGCGCGCGTTGCATGCGTCGAACCCGCCGATCCAAGGTGCCTTTCTCGTCGGCGAGATTCCGACGTGGGCGCTTCACGGAGCCGAGTTCCTCACGACGTGCGACAACGGCGGTCTGTGGGACGCGCCCACGGGCGCCGGCACGGATCCCGAGGGCGGACGCATCACCGACGCACCCTACGCGGACTTGGATCTGAAGCTCGAACCGTCGCCGTCGTCGACGATTTCGGGCGACGAGAGGTTCCTCGACCCGCGCGTGCAGCACGTCCGACTGACGTGGGATTCGCCGCAACGCGTCCGCAAGGAACTCTACGTGGGGCGCTGGTCCCCGCAGTCCGCGAAGGGGGAGTCGGCCGAGGGCCGTGTCGAGCGCATCCGTGCAATGCTCGAGCGCGCGACGGCGGCTCACACTCGGCCGCGGTCCTTGTCGCAGGCGACGTTGTTCGCTGCGAGGTACGAAGAGTACGCCAGCATCGAGGGGATCGCGGCTTGCGTGCGCGAGGCGTTCCCCGACCTGGCCTCGAGCGCGAGGACGCTCGTCGTGGAGCAGCGGTACCCGACCTCCCGCCCCGACGAGCGGTTCCTCCGTCACCTGTGCGATCCCGAGCTCGATCTGTTGATCGTGTTGCGCGGCGACGGCGACGCGCGGGTCGCGATCGCGGAGGGCCCCGCCGAACGCGTCGTCACGCCGGAGCATCCTCGACTCGGCGACGTGGGCGTGCCGCTCTTGATCGTGCAGGATTGGGGGCGGGGGCCGGGCTTCGCGCCCGCATCCATATCGTGGCGGTTGCTGGAGCGTCCCGGATCGGCCGTCGCGTGTTGGCGCGGCTCGACGCGAACGGCCGACCTCGCGCGGCTCCGTACGGGCGCCTCCATCGGTCGCGTTCACCTCGACGAGCCCGACGTCGACGTCGAGATCGTCGGCGATCCCACGTTCGCCTACCGTGGGCCGGGTTGGTCTCCGAATCGCGTCGACGCGTTCCGAGATCCGGCGACGACCGACGAGGACTTGGCCGCGATGGCGCAACCCACGAGTCCGCTCGCCGTCAGGTTGCCTGCGTTGCGCGCGCTCGCGGCTCGACGCGGCGCGGCGATGACCGACGAGTTGGTGACGCTCGCCACGCGGGACGCATCCGCCGCGATCCGACTCGAGGCGCTCGAATGGCTCGCGCGCGGACGCAGCGCCGCGTTCGAGGACGTCCTGCGTCGCACGATCTCGGACTCGTCGACGCCGATCCGCGTCGCGACGGCGCGGCTCATGGGCGAGATCGGGCGCTCCGATCATCTACCGATCCTGATGACCACCGCCACATCCGACGGCGCGGAGTCGGTCGCGTGGGAGTGCCGTGTATCGGCTGCGCGATATCCCTTCGATCAGTTCCGCACCGTGCGTACCGAGTTGTTCGGCGCAGACTCCGCGCCGGGTCGGACGACGATCCAGCAGCTGAGCGACTCGGTCTTCTATCCGTTGTTCTCCTGGATGAAGAAGGTCGAGGACGAGTTGATCGCGCTCGAAGACCGGCGAGGCGAGGTCACGAACGGAATCCAGATCGCGCGCCATCTCCGGTACACGCGGCCGCACCGCGCGATCGGCGTCCTACTCGACATCGCGCGCGATGCGCAGGCGCCGGTGGAGCTGCGCAAGGAGTGCATCACCACGTTGGCGTCGTATCCGTATTCGCCGGGGCGGCCGCAGGTCACCGAGGCGCTGCGCAAGCTCGCCGACGACGCGGCGACGAGCGCGGAGTTGCGCGACGAAGCGCGGCGGACGATTCGTCGGCTCGACGACGGACCGAACTCGCCACTCGATCCGTGAGGGACGCGTGGCCCCGTGCCACTCAGTGCGGCGCCGTCGTCGCGGCGCGCTTCGCCACCTCGGCCAAGAGCGCGTCGAGTGCCTTCGTGACCTCGGCGCCGTGCGAGTAGATCACTTGGTGGCCCGCGCCCTCGACCGGGAAGATCATCGAGCCCGGCACTTCGGAGTGGATGCGGTACGAGTGGAACTGCGGCCCCGTGATGCGGTCGCCGAGGCCCGTCACGATCGCGAGCGGCATCTTCAACTCGCGGTAGCGCGGGCTCTGGATCCGCAAGACCGGCTTCAGCGTGCGCATGTCCTGCGCGTTCGAGAGCAACGCGCGCGGTCGCAACGCCAACACGATCGGCGAATGGCCGAAGCGCGCGTCGATCGGCGCGGGCGCGAACGCGTTGGCGACTTTGCCCTCGGCCGTCATCACCGCGATCGGCGTCGCGACGGTGTACGCGCCCAACGGACCGACGACGGGCAAGGCGGCGATCGTGTCGCTGACCGCCGTGATGTCGTCCCAGTCGTACAAGGCTCCGTTGACGGTCATCACGCCCGCGACGTCGTCGGGGAACTGCAGCGCGTACGACAACACGAGCGCGCCGGAAAACGAGAAGCCGACGAGCACGGGTTTCTCGACTCCGAGCTTCGTGATCGCCGCGTGCAGGAGGCGCGCTTGTTCGGCCGCCGTGCACGCGCCCGAGGTGGGACGGTCGCTGTAGCCGTGGCCGGGGCGGTCGAACGCGATGGCGCGACACCGCTGCGACACGTCGTCGAAGATCGTCGCGGTCCAGTCCTCGAGCCCGCCGTACGCGCCGTGCAGGAACACGACGGGGACGCCGGTGCCGCGCTCGACGTAGCGCAATCGCAGGCCTTCGACCTCCACGAACGAACCGTTCGGGGGGAGCTCGGCCTCGGCGCGCTTCGCGAGCACGTGCGTCCACGCGAAGCCGCCCAGGAGCAGGCCGACGAGCAGCGCGGCGAGCCTCCACACGAGGTTGCGGGTGCCAGAGGGGAGAACGGCGTCCATGGAAGTGCGGGGAGCGTAGCGGTCGGCGAGCGGCGCCGGAAGGAGCGGCGGGCCGTCGCGCGCCTCGATACCCTACGCACGTGCCCGAGCTGCCGGACGTCACCGTCTACTGCGAATCGATCGCGCGCCGTGTCGTGGGCGCGAAGCTGATCGACGTGCGGCTCGACCACCCGTTCGTGCTGCGCTCGGTCGATCCGCCGCTGAGCGAGTTCCGCGGTCTGCGCGCCACCGCCGTCGAACGCATCGGCAAACGCATCGTGATCCGGTTCGAGCGCGACCTGTCGCTCGTCGTGCACTTGATGATCGCCGGGCGATTCCAGTGGACCGACGTCGACGCGCGTACCAAGCCGCGCAAGGGGCTCGTGGCGTTCGTGTTCGAGAGCGGCACGCTGGTGCTGACCGAAGCCGGATCCAAACGTCGCGCGTCGTTGGTCGCGGTGCGTGGCGACGACGAGCTCGCGCGCCTCGATCGCGGCGGCCTCGAACCGATCGGTTCGACGTTGGCGGCGTTCACCGAGGCGTTGACGCGCGAGAATCGGACGCTGAAGCGCGCGCTGACCGATCCGCGGCTCTTTTCGGGCATCGGCAACGCGTACTCGGACGAGATCCTGCACGCCGCGCGCTTGTCGCCGATGCGGTTGTCGCGCGCGTTGACACCCGACGAGATCGCGCGCCTGCACGCGGCCACGATCACGACGCTCGTGAGTTGGACGGATCGCCTGCGGCGCGAGACCGGCGACGCGTTCCCGACCAAGGTGACCGCGTTCCGCCCCGACATGGCCGTGCACGGCAAGTACGGCCAGCCGTGTCCCGTGTGCGGTCACCCCGTGCAACGGATCGTGTGGGCCGAAAACGAGTGCAATTACTGCGCGGCGTGCCAGAACGAGGGTCGCCTGCTGGCCGATCGCGCGTTGTCGCGGCTGCTCAAAGACGACTGGCCGCGGACGCTGGACGAGCTGGAAGAGGGACGGTCGCGCTGAGTTCGCGCTCGGGCTGCTTCAGAGCGGTCGCACGAACACGTTGCGGAACCAGGCGTACGCGTCGCCCTTCACCGAGTCGGGTGCGTGGCGCTGCAGGCCGATGAAGCCCTTCGTGGCGCGCTTCTCGAACGGCAAGTGTTCCGCCGGCACCTTCACGTCCTTCGTGTCGACGTCGTAGAGCTGTTGTCCGTTCAAGCTCGTCGTGATGCGCGAGCCCTTGTACGTGACCTCGTACGTGTTCCACTCGCCCAGCGGCTTCAGCGCCTTCACCGACGGTGGCACCGAGCCGTACAGCGAGCCGGTGAACTGCCATTCCTTCAGCGTCGACTTCGTCTCGCGCTCCCAATTGAAGTCGTCGAGGATCTGGATCTCGCACCCGGTCCACGCCGGATCGCCGCCGGCGCGGTCGCCGCGCAGGAACAAGCCGCTGTTCGTCATCTCCGCGATCTTGAAGTCGAGCCGCAGAGCGAAGTCCTGGTAGTCGCTCTTCGTGCGCAGGTAGCCGCTGTCGCCCTGCGTCAGCAGCGTGATCGCGCCGTCCTTCACCGCGTACCCGCTCGTGCCGTCGGCCGCTTCCCAACCGTTCAACGTCTCGCCGTCGAACAAGCTCGTCCAGCCCTGCGCGACACCCCACGGCGTCGGCGTCAGCACGTTCTTCGCGTCGCGCGTGAAGAGGTTCGTCGACGTCAGCGACAGCTCCTCGATCCGGATGTTGCGGAAGTGACACGCGTTGCGCGGCGGATCGTCACGGTCGCCGTGGACCTGCAGACCGATCAAGCCGGTGGGCGCGTAGCCTTCGCTGCCCGGCGGCATCTGGAAGTCGACGAGCGGGGCGTCGTTCAGCTGCACCGCGACACGCATGTTCGCCCCCGTCGAGCGCACCTCGATGCGGTTCCACGCGTTCTTCTTCCACAACTTCACGCCGTCGGGGTTGTGCCGCAGGAACCCGTCCGCGTAGATCGCGCCGATTTCGCCGCCCTCGCGGTCGTCCAGGGTGATCTGAACGCCTTTTCCGTGCGGCGCCATCCGCAGGAAGATCCCCGAGTCGAACGGGTAGTCGAGCTTGCACTCGAGCGTCAGCACGAACTCCGTGTACGGGCGATCGGTGTAGATCAGGCCACCTTCGCGCTTCGCGTTCTGGCGACCGGTGAGGATTCCGTCCTCGACCGTCCAGTCGGCGTTTCCGTCGTAGCGCCCGCCCTGCGTGACCCATCCAGCGAGCGACTTGCCGTCGAACAGCGGACGTGAATACGAGACCGCGGCCAACACCTCCTGGTCGGGGGCGCAAGCGTGCAGACACGCGAGGAGGAGCAGGGGGGGGAGGAGGAGAGGGCGCAGCATGTCGTCAGCGGTCAGGAGCCGCGGGCGGTGCTCTTTCGAGCGTCGTAGGTCTGCGCGAGCACGGGTAGGATACCAACCCCCATGCCCGCCGAAGTTGCTTCTCGAAGTTCGAAAAACCGTCGACGACTCGGCGTGTGCTCGTGGTCGCTGCGGCCGCGCTCGCCCGAACACCTGGCGCTTCAGCTGCGCGCAACGTTTTGCCGTTCGATCCAACTCGCTCTGTCACCCTTGAGGGCATCGGATCGCGAGATGGGCGCCTGGCAGGACGCGTTGGCGGCCCGAGATATCGAAGTCCTGTCCGGGATGATGTCCACGCGCGGCGAGGACTACTCGACGCTCGAGAGCATTCGCCGCACCGGCGGTGTGCGACCGGACGAGCATTGGACGGAGAACCTGGCCATCGCGCGAGATGCCGCTCGCCACGCGGCCACCCTGCATTGCGGACTCGTCACGTTCCACGCGGGCTTCCTGCCTCACGACCGCGACGATCGCGAGCGAGCGAAGCTGGTCGGGCGGCTGCGCACCCTCGTGGACGTCTTCGCCGACCAGGGCGTACGCGTCGGATTCGAGACGGGGCAGGAGACGGCCGAGACGCTGCTCGACGTGCTCGACGAACTCGATCGGCCGACCGCGGGCGTCAACTTCGACCCGGCCAACATGATCCTGTACGGCATGGGCGATCCGGTCGCGGCGTTGGAGCGACTGGGCCGGCACGTGCGCCAAGTCCACGTCAAGGACGCGCACGCCGCGACGCGCCCCGGCGAGTGGGGCACCGAAGTCCGCGTCGGCACGGGCGACGTCGATTGGCGTCGCTTCTTCGCGGTCCTCGATCGCGTGCAACCGGACGTCGACCTGGTCATCGAGCGCGAAGCCGGCGCCGATCGCGTGGCCGACATCGTGGCCGCCCGTTCGCACCTCTTGTCGATCGGAGTCCTGCTCGCGGGCGACGCGGGAGAGTCGGAGAGCGCGCCCACCGTCGGAGGCGGCGCGTGACGCGCGCGGGGACCGAATCGACTTCGACGGTCGCGTCCGCGAAGCACCGTGAGATCGGCGTCGGCGTCGTGGGGCTCGGGTTGATGGGCCGTGTGCACGTCGAGGCCTACGCCGCGGCCGCGCGCGACGGACACGCTTGCCGACTCGTCGCGGTGTCCGATCGCGATCCGAAGAACTTGAGTGGTCGCTCGTCGGCGCGCGGGAACCTGCACGAGGACGGCACGACGCGGCGGTTGTTCGATCCCTCGGTCGTGCGCACCGGCGTCGACGCGCACGACGTGTTCGCGCACCCCGACGTCGAGCTCGTCAGCATCTGCACGCCGACGGACACGCACGTCGCGTTGGCGACCGCGGCGTTGCGCGCGGGCAAGCACGTGTTGCTCGAGAAGCCCGTGTCGCTCGATCCGCTCGAGATCGACGCCCTCGCGCGCGTCGCGGCGGAGTCGGGTCGCTTCTGCATGCCCGCGATGTGCATGCGCTTCTGGCCGGGATGGTCGTGGCTCGCCGAGGCGGTGCGCGACGGTCGGTACGGACGCGTGACGAGCGCCGTCTTCCAACGCGACGGAAGTCGACCCACGTGGGGCGCGTGCTTCTACGCGGACCCGCGACGATCCGGTGGCGCGCTCTTCGACCTGCACGTGCACGACGTCGATTTCGTCCGGCATCTGTTCGGGGAGCCGGAGTCGGTCGAGAGCACGGGCAGCCTCGACCACGTGACCACTCTGTACCGTTACCCCTCGGGACCGGCCCACGTCGTGGCCGAGGGGGGATGGGACCATGCTCCCGGATTCCCCTTCCGGATGCGCTACGTGGTCGTGTTCGAGCGCGCCACGGCCGAATTCGACCTGCGGCGCGATCCGCCGCTCGAAATTGCCCGCGGCGGGAAGCTCGAACCCGTCGTGCTGGGCGCCGGATCGGGATACGATGGTGAGATCCGCCATGCCCTGGAATGCGTGGCGGAGGCCCGACCGGAGGCGGGGGTCACGTTGGCCGAGGCGGCCGCGGTGACGCGCCTTTTGATCCGCGAGAGAGAGTCCTTCACCCGAGGCATCGACAGGAGAGTTCGTTGACCGACATCGTCATCATCGGTGGCTGCGGCCACGTGGGCCTGCCGCTCGGGCTGGCTTTCGCCGACGCCGGCAAGAAGGTCGTCGCGCTGGACCGCGACGCCAAGAAGGTCGAAGAGACCAACCGCGGACGGATGCCCTTCCTCGACAAGGGGGCCGACGAGCTGCTCGTGAAGGTCCTGGCGAAGAAGACCTTCCGCTGCACGACCGACCCGTCGGTCATCCGCGAGGCCGACACGGTCGTCACCGTCATCGGAACGCCCCTCGACGAGCACCTGAACCCGCGCCTCGACGTGTTCCGCACGTTGGTGGGCGAGTACGGATCGCTGCTCAAGAAGGGGCAGTTGTTGATCCTGCGCAGCACCGTGTACCCGGGCACGACCGCCTTGGTCGCGCGCAGCCTCAAGGAAGCAGGCATCGACATCGACGTCGCGTTCTGTCCCGAGCGCGTGGCGGAAGGCGTGGCGCTCGAGGAGATCCACTCGCTGCCGCAGCTCGTCGCGGGCGTGACGCCCGGTGCGCAGAAGCGCGCGGAGGCGTTGTTCGGGCTGCTCACGAAGCAGACGATCCCGATGGAGCCGATCGGCGCCGAGCTCGCGAAGCTGTACTCGAACGCGTGGCGCTACATCCAATTCGCCGCCGCGAACCAGTTCTATCAGATCGCGAACGACTACGGCGTCGACTTCTACGCCATCCACCACGCGATGACGGAGAACTATCCGCGCACGAAGAGCTTCCCCAAGGCCGGTTTCGCGGCCGGTCCGTGCCTGTTCAAGGACACGATGCAGCTCTCGGCGTTCAACAAGAACACGTTCTTCCTCGGTCACGCGGCGATGCTCATCAACGAGGGCTTGCCCAGCTACGTCGTGCGTCGCGCGGCGGACCGCTGGAAGCTCCAGGGCATGACGTGCGCGATCCTGGGCATGGCCTTCAAGGGCGACTCGGACGATCCGCGCGATTCGCTGTCGTTCAAGCTCAAGAAGGGCCTCGAGGTCGAGTGCAAGAAGGTCTTGTGCTCCGACCCGTTCTTCCAGATGCCCGGATTCGTCTCCACGGAAGAGGCGGTCGCCAAGGCCGACCTCGTGTTCATCGGCACTCCTCACACCCTCTACAAGACCTACGACTTCGGCACGAAGCCCGTCGTCGACATCTGGCGCTGCACGCGCCAAGGCATCAGCGTCCTATGAAGACCCTCGTCACCGGATCGAACGGCTTCATCGCCGGCTATCTCGTCGCGGAGCTGCTCGAACACGGCCACGAAGTCGTGGGCGTCGACAACTTCAGCAAGTACGGCCGCGTCCAGAAGTCCTACGACAACCACCCGAAGTACAAGCTCGTCGAAGGCGACGTCAAGGACACCGAGCTGCTCAAGAAGCTGGCCGCCGACTGCGACCACTTCGTGGCCTGCGCGGCGATGATCGGCGGCATCAGCTACTTCCACAAGTACGCCTACGACCTGATCGCCGAGAACGAGCGCATCACGGCCTCGTCGTTCGACGCGGCGATCTGGGCGCACAAGCAGAAGAAGCTCAAGAAGGTCACGGTCCTGAGCTCGTCGATGGTGTTCGAGTCGACGAACATCTACCCGTCGCCCGAGGGTGCGGAGCTCAAGAGCCCGCCGCCGCTCTCGACCTACGGCTTCCAGAAGCTGGCCACCGAGTACTTCGCGCGCGGCGCGCAGATGCAGTACGGATTGCCGTACACGATCGTGCGCCCGTTCAACTGCGTCGGCATCGGCGAAGGTCGCGCGCTGGGTGAAGCCGAGGTGTACTCGGGCAACGTCAAGCTGGCGATGAGCCACGTCGTGCCCGACCTCGTGCAGAAGATCGTCAAGGGCCAAGACCCGTTGCACATCCTGGGCGACGGCAAGCAAGTGCGTCACTACACGTACGGCGGCGACCTGGCCAAGGGCATCCGCGTCTGCATCGAGCACCCCAAGACGATCAACGAGGACTTCAACATCTCGACGGCGCGTTCGACGAACGTGCTCGAGCTGGCCGAGCTGATCTGGAAGAAGATCCACGGCCCGAAGAAGCCCTTCCGCTACGTCTCCGACGATCCGTTCGAGCACGACGTGCAGAAGCGCGTCCCGGACGTCTCGAAGTCGAAGCGCGTGCTGAACTTCGAAGCCACGACGTCGCTCGAGACGATCCTCGACGAAGTCGTGCCGTGGGTGAAGCAACAAGTCGAGCTCGGCCGCATCTGATCCGGCCCGTTTGCGTCGCTTCGTACGGCGTCAGGCATCTTGTTTCACGGATGGCGTGCGGCTCGTGGCGTTCACGCCGCGGGCCGCACGCCATCCGTGAAACAAGGTGCCTGACGCCGTACTAGGAGAACGTGACGTCCCCGAAGAACGCCCACGCCGTCGAGGCGTCCGCACCCGCGGGTGCCTCGACGCGTATCCGCAGCACGTGCGGGCGATCCGCCGGCAGCTGGAGGTCGAACGTTTCCCCGGCTTGGTCCGCCGCGCTCTCCTTGGGCGCGAACGTCCTGTCGTAGAGCGTCCGGCGGGCGTCACTCGCTCCCTCCGCGGCGTCGAGCGTGACGCGCGCGCGCGGATCGGCGCCTTTCTGGAGCAGCGCGAACGGCACTCCGACGCTGCCGACGATGCGTGTGGTTCCCTGGGGCAGGTCGAACACGAGCGTGGTCCCCGCCGGGACGGCCAAGACGCGCCACTGGCCGTCGATCTTGCGCACGACCGGTTCGGACGGGGACTCGACCGCGCGCGGGGGCAGCGAGAACATCGTCCAGCCGTAGCGCTCTCGCTGGCGTGCGTCGCAAGCGTCGAACGGCGGCCAACCGCCGCGCGCGAGGCTCCCGACGAGGTAGTTGGTGCGCGGTCGGTCGCTGTCGTAGATGCGCGTCGCGAACTCGTCGAGGAACGCGGCCGGGCCGGCGCCGCCCGCGACGACTTCGCGGAGTTCCGTCGTGAGACCGAGGCGCGCCGCGCCGTACTCCTCGCCGCGCGGACCGTTCGCGAACACGTTCGCGGCGACCATGCCGACCAGCACGAGTACACCCGCGCCCCACGCGACCGCGCGCCGCGCGTAGAGCGTCAACGCGAGCAGCGCGAACGTCAGCGCGCCCGCGGGCAACGTCACGTATCGCATCGCGAACGCCGCCTCGTGTCCCGCGTGTCCGCGTCCGAACCCGATCGCGACCACGAGGCCGAACACGGCCACGATCGCGGTCGCGATGGCCCCGACGCGCACGCGCTCCTCGGGGCGTTCCTTCCACGCGGTGACCAGCGTCGCGAACGCCGCCGCGACGAGGGCCAGCAGGAGCACCGTGCTCCACGGCCACGCGTCCTGACCGGCGACACCCCACGCGAGCGACAGGACGCGCAAGCTCGCACTCACGACCTCCGACACGCCCTGCGCGGTGGGGGCGTTCGGCGGGCGCTCGAACCCCACGAGGTACGCGACGCACACCGCCGCGGTCGCGAGCAGGCCCAGTGCGAGCCACGGCGCCGCGCGTCGCCGCGCATCCGGACGCCGCGCGCTCCACGCGAGGAGCGCCACGAGACCCGCCCCGAGCCCGGGCACGAGCATGAGCCCCGGTCCTCCGCACAAGGGCAACGCGACGAGACACGCACCGACGAACACCGCGCCGCCGACGCCGAGTCCGCGTTGGCCGCGGCGGAGCACGTACAGGACCGCGAGGCCGGCGAGGCAGGTCGGCACGATCAACGCGAGTTGGAACGCCATGAGGAGGTTCTCGGCGTTGCCCACGTGCAGGTAGACGAGCGGGAACGCCGCGTCGCACCACCACGATCGTCCTCGCACCTTGCGCGCGACGATCACGAGCGCGAGCGCGAGCGCCGAGAGCAGTCCGACCTCGAGGTACATCGGCGTGCGCACGTCGTGCGTCGCGGCGAGCAGGGACGTCGCCACGAGGCGCGGCAACGGCACGCGGTGCTCGTTGTGCAGCGCCCACAGCTCCTCGGCCGTCCAGTGGACGTCGGGCGCGGTGAACGGCACGAGCTCGAGGTCGTCCCACAGCGGCACGGGCGACGCGTACGACGCCACGAACGCCGCGGCGCCGATCGTCGCCCA
>Ga0075163_10006445_pt1 | contig 15555 bp, 9 predicted proteins | sample JI1023141ADNA_FD_71478 | JGI IMG/M metagenome (GOLD analysis project Ga0075163, IMG submission 71478) | Wastewater effluent complex algal communities from Wisconsin, to seasonally profile nutrient transformation and Carbon sequestration -... | ecosystem: Engineered > WWTP > Effluent > Algae... | reverse complement strand
GAAGTCTTTGCCTGGCTGTAGTCCGAACGCGCCCAGCACTGTGGCAGCAAAGTCCTGTGCGTTCAGGGTTCGCGTAGCGCGTTCCCCACTTTCTTCAGTCACGTTGACAGGAATGCCCATGGGCGAAACGTTCATCGTCTCGTCATAGCCGCCGATCATCTGGTTTCCGACAATGTTGTTTCCTGCCAGCATCATGCAAGTGGCCGGGTGATGATCGGAGCCGAACTTTGGAAACGTTCGCCCAAACTCGCTAAAGACCCAGACGACGGTGTCATCCAACATCGTGCGACCGCCGCCGCTAGTACTCGGGGTTAGCGATAGCTCAACGATGGTGCGACCGATCTGCTCCATCGCGATGCGCAGGTGGTTTGAGTGGTCCCGTACTCCCGTGGCAGTATGGGTATCAAATGAGAAGTTCTTGATGCTGGTTGCACGCAGTGTCACTGAAGTCACCAGATCGGATTTGAGCAGCCGAACCGCGAAGTCAAAGTCCCCCATTGTACTAGGACCACCACAACTGTCGGCGTAGCCAATACACGTGGTGTAGTCACGCGGATAGGCGCTATCTGCTGCGGCTAGTTTCTCGAACCCTGGCGTAGCCTCTATCTTGGTCAGAATGTCGCGCGCGATAGTGCGGCTGAAATTTTTGTAGTTGTCGTAAAGCTGCTCGATCATTGCGTCTGTTCCGGCGCTGCTACGCTGACGGTCGGCACGGATGGCATCTAGGAGGTTCTTCTCAACCAAAGTAGCAGGATAAGTGTTCCCGCTGGCCGCGCCAGTGAACGAAACGTCAGCAGTACTGGTGCGTGTGCGCAGCCCCTGCCAAGCCGGGTTGTCACGATCTGACATCATGGGTTGCACACTCGCGGCGCCACTTAGCATCAGCGGTGCAGCAGCGGATGGTAAGTTGAAAGACCTAGGGAGTGGTCCTCCCAAGCTGACATTGGGTAGTGGGCGATCAGGAAAACTGGAAGCCATCGCGTTGGCGAGGACAGCTTGGACTGCTGGTGCGCGAAACGAAGCACCAGCAACGCCGCACAGACTCGCTACTCTTCCACTTTCATGCGCAGCAGTTCCCTGATCTGCCCCGACTAGCAGCGCGAGCTTGTCGTATAGTTTGTAGGAAGGATTCGCGAAAATGTAGCCGCTCGGACGGTAGAGCTGGGTGCCTCCAGAAGCTGGATTCAAGCCTGCAGCATCCGTTGGCATTGCCCAGTTCCACGAGATCGGTCCGCGCAACTTCCGTACTGGTCCCGGTGCGGCCAGATCGGCAGCGGTACGGTCAAAGTTCTCTACCTGACTGGCCTTGTAGCCCCAGGGCACCGAGCCACCGGTCGGAGCCGGAATAAACTTGGCGATACCTGCGCTGGTCAGTGGTGAAAAAAACGTTTCCCAGTGCAGTCCGCCGTCAACATAGATAGCGAGCAGCTTGCTTGGGCCACTGAGGTTGCGCGCCCGTGGACGACCTGCAAAACGGGAAAGCAGAGCGACTTGTGCCGCCCCAAAGGCCGCAGTGAATAGCTGTCTTCGTGACAATTTCATGACGCTCTCCTAGTAAAAAGTCCAGTGGGGGTGGCGAATGAAATAGGAGCAGGTGCCTACGTAGGCGGGCTCAATTGAGCCCGCTTCTTTCTGCAGTGGCGCAAAAAGATTCGTGTACAGCGACTCGACATCGGCGTCTGCTGCTTGCTCGGAAAGGAAGTGTAGATTCCAGCGCTTTATGGTCGCCTTGATCTGCACCGGGTCGGCTGATAGGGAGCCTCCCTGCGGGAACAGAACACCATTATTTTTTCCGTTCTTGGCGATGGCCATGCGGCACCAGCGCTGCGAAAGCTGCGACAGTGCTTGCACAAACGCTGGCATTACCGTCGGGTCTGGGCGGCTTTGCAAAATGACAGAGCCACCGCCAAGCGCAATGAAGCGAGCCTGTGGCTTCAAGTTGCTGACAAAGGGGGCCGGGATCATTTCCGGGGCCTGCAGCGCGTAGCCATCATCGCCCGCAATTGAGTTGGCGGTTATGATGTCGTAGTTGAGCGCATCGCTGAAAAAGTCGCTGTATCCAAGTCCCAACTGTTCATACAGCGTACGCTGCACTTGCGCAGCGCTCACACGGGTGATTCGAGGTGCATCGGCCGCTGGGCTAGGGCTTCGCTGCTGTGCAGACAGCTCAGAGATCCAGGCTTTGATGTCCTCAACTGAGAGCTTGGCGGCGCCAGCTGTTACCAGTTGACTGTAATTTGGCCCACCGGTGGGCATCTGCTTGAAGGTTCCGCTACCTTGTCCTGAGAGTAGGCGTACAAGCTCACTCCCCTCAGGATCACCTGGCACAACCAAGCGCGGATCTGACACCAAGAGCTGCTGAAATGCATCAACGGATGCGAAGAAACCATGACTACCGTTGAGGTGGCAGCCTTCGCAAGTAGGACGCAAGCCCTCCATGATCCGCTGTGTCTCACTTGACACAGGTGTGCCCGCGCACCCGATGGCTGCTTCTTCCGGACCTGGGTCCGCTGGGCTATCCTTGCAACTGCTAAAAGAGACCGGAAGCCCCAGGACTGCGACACAAAAAGTAAGTATACGCAGTGAGCTAGTACCAACGATTCTATTTGTGAGTTTGCGCATCTAGATCCCCCTCCTAAATAGCTCGGACTTGGTAAGCGCTTTGACAAATGGCCGCACTTTGCGGCCCCCACCCACAAAGCTGGCGGTAAGTGTGTCTAGGTAGCCGACTTCTTTTGTAGGATCGATGTCGCGACCCATGACTCGGGTGTGGAGCTTTCGGACTACACAGCGGTCAAATGCGCCTGCTGCCACAATCAGCTTGGCAAAGCCGAGCGGCCCCACAGTGCCGTCGCTTCTTTGACCCATTAGGCTTTTGTCTGGGTCGAGAAAATCGATAAACGCGGCTTCGGGCCTTTGATCTATCAGCGCTTGCGGTACTGGCGTCAGCCCTGTGTCAGCAACGTACCAGCGATTCCACTGACTCCATGGCTCCCGATCGAAGGGATAGGCTCCTGTGCGCCACGCCTTTGGCCACTTCCAGACACCAGCAGTACCTATGTCGGGCATTAGGAAGTGTGCGCCATAGCCTTCCTGGGCAGCACCAGTGCGGCCCCAGCGCTTGAAGTGAATTGCTGCTGGGTCGATTCGCTTGTGGCAGTGCTGGCACGGACCTTCGTTGTATGGGTCTCGCACATAGGGGTTAAAAGTCACGCCAGACGGTGGCGCGAAGATCTCACAGGCCAGGTTCTCCATGGCACGGGCAGCACGAAGTCGCTCGCGCGGCAGTCCGTTCAGAAAGCCTGGCGTTGTAAGCATTCCCGCTGCAGGAATACCCCGCATTGGCGTTGTCTCTGTACGCGGGTCATAGTGATAGCTTCGATCGGCAATCAAAAACGGGTTTCGATCTGCAACTTGAAACTCGCGCCAGGCGTTGGCATCTCCTGCGGTGTGCTCGGGGTCGACCGCTGCGCTCATGTACTTGGCGGGCTGCCACCAGCTGTCATCGTTGACCAGAGAGACCGCTCCTCCCTCGATTCCTTGCATCACGTAGGCTGCCTGCACATTGGTAGTGCCGACAGAGTAGGAAGCGGTGATCAAGTCCGTAGCAGGGCGATCGTACCAAGCTAAGTGCGCAAAGAGTCGCGCAGGTTCCTCCGAGAGTTGACGGCGCTGCCCCGTCTCGTTCCAGTAGGCATAGTCCTGCCAACCCCTGTAAGTGCCATAGTCTGCATGACAACGCACGGCCCCTGGGCCACAGCCGCAGTCTCCCTCTGGCCGACCGTTGCACTGGATCGTGACGTGAGCTCCATTCGCGGCGTACTTCCCTGTGGTGCTAGTGTTTGCGGCCTGACCGACAAGCGTGACCATCGTGCCCGGGGCCCACCATGGTTCCAGAGTGCGAGTGGCGACCGGCGCTCCTGTTGCGGTCACACCGCTGCAGGCATCTTCCGGGGCCTCAACCATGTAGATGTTCGCAAAGTCGCGACCATAGTGCCATGCGCCAGCTTTCGGCGTACCGCTGGGGCAGCGCTGAAGAGACCGCTGCTGCTGCGGACCGTACTCTGGCTCATCAGCACTGTTCGCGATCATTGGCACATTCAGCCAGTCGCGTCCAAGCTCAAACATCGTGCGATAGAACTTTGGGTGCTGCAGGAGCTTGTCAACATAGCTCTCTACGTATGCGCTCTGGGCTGTGGCATCCCCTGCAGCCAGAAGCTCTGCCATCTCTGCATCGGTAGGGGCTGTTCCTCGAAGCGACAGCGAAGCGCGCCGCAGTAAACGCAGCGGCGATAGTACATCAGTGCCAGGATCAGCTGGACTCGTAGAAGTTGCGCCTGAACTGGGTGCTAAACACGGGGACTCTGTACTGCTGCAACCCATTGCAAACGCGGCGGCTAGTAGTCCCGTGTAACTTAGTAGCGCAGTCGAAACTCGTGCATGGGTAGAACGTAACATATGCTGTTTCATAGACTCCTTCTCCTGTTCTCCAGAGAGGCTTGTTTCTGGAATACTCGCTAACTACGAGCATCCACGTCGTTTGGGCTCAGCAGCTGTCCGCCACGTTTGTGCGTGCAGTCGCTAGTCCCATATCAAGGCGCGTAGTGTCGCTTGTACTTAGCGACACTACGCGCAGACCAAAGAAAGTCTGCAGACTACTTGTACGAGCGCCGTAACCTGCTTTCGGGTTCCCGCCGATCCCTCACCGGGCTCCCGCTGCGCTCGTAATGGACTCCACTTCTGAGTCCACATTGAACATGGTAACCGAGCCATGCTGCGCAATTCCAGCGGGAATCGCTTGGTGCCTGGTTTCACATTGGATTTCTTCGCACAAGCGGTTTGCTATTCCCTTCGCCCTGCTGCCAACTGCGTGCTGCCAATCAACACCGCAGCAAAATCGGTAGGAAGTTTCAGCGTGCATCAGCGTCTGCAATCACGAGCATTACTGACATTGATTCCAAAGCACCGCGCTAGATTTTGTGGTGCTCGCTGGGCTATAACAAGATGAGACAAATGGACACCGCATCACCCTTAATCACCAGGTACGACGAGCCACTGTTGCCCAAAGAGATGATCTGGATTTCGTGTGGGCTGCCCGTTGCGATTTCTTTTCTGGTCGTCGAAGGACTGACGCAGATGTCGCTACCCGCCATCGCCCGATCGATTCTGTCGGTCTACATCCCCACTCTGTCGCAAGTGGGGTTCGCCTACCTTGCCTATGCCCATGTGGTGCCACGCATTTTCCAGCGCGTTCAGGGTCGCTTGGAGCGTGCCCTGATCCATATGCTCTTTGTGCTGTTTGGCTCGTTGCTGGTGGCACTGCTTGTTCACCCGCTTCACAACTTGGCTTGTGGCCGGCAGGTTCCGGTTGTCATCTTTGTGTCGCAGTCAGTGGTTATTTCGGCAGCAGCATTTTTTCCTGCGCTTGCCGTGCAGGCATGGCGGGTGAAGGCACGCCGCACCGAGCTCGCCGCGTTGCATGAGCGACGTGCTGCCATTGAAGCCCAGCTGTCAGCGCTGCAAGCACGCACCAATCCGCACTTCTTCTTCAACTCGCTAAATACCGTTGCCAGTCTAATTCCTGTGAATCCAAATCTGGCCGAGCGAACGCTGGAGCGCATCGCAGATCTACTGCGCTACACGCTCGCATCATCCTCTGCTCGCACGGTGCCGCTGCAGCGTGAGCTTGACATCGTGCAGGACTATCTTGCAATTCAGAAGGCGCGCTTTGGTGAGCGCCTAAAGGTCATTGTCGAAGTGGATACCGACGTGTTCACTCAGTCGGTCCCGCCGCTGTGTCTGCAGCCTTTGGTGGAAAATGCCATCTTGCATGGGCTGCATGACCGCCCAACTGGTAGCATCAGCATCCGCGCATATCGCAGCGAGTCTGCACTGGTGTTGGAGGTTGAAGATGACGGGCCGGGGCCCAGTGGTTCTGCGCATGAGGGATCGCGCACCAGTGTCCGCGAGTTAGATCAACGCCTAAAGCTAGTATTTGGCGATAGAGCAAGCTGCGGTCTAACTACTGCCGCAGAGGGTGGCTGCTTAGCCCGCATCCAAATTCCTTTGTCATGAAGCCGACTCGCGTACTCGTAGTGGATGATGAGGCGCTCGCGCGATCCAGGCTGATCCGATTGCTGCAAGATATTCCGGACATCGAAGTCGTTGGGGAAGCAGAGGATGGCAGAAGTGCGCTAGCTGCAATTGATAGGCTTGCGCCTGATGTTGTTTTTTTGGACATCTGCATGCCGGGTTTGGACGGAATGGCGCTTGCGCAGAGTTGGATGCTCCTGCCTCCGATTGTTTTTTGCACGGGGTACGATGAACACGCGGTGGCTGCGTTTGAAGTGAACGCCGTGGATTTTCTGCTAAAGCCAGTGCGCCCACATCGGCTTGCAGTTGCAGTGGAGCGGGTGCGAAGTCGCTGCGCAGGTAGTGGCGCTGCGGCTCTCCGCGCGGTCTCCGAAACAGTATCTCCCCGTATCGTGAGTAACACCCGTGGCGAAATTCGCTTTTTTGATGCCAGAGAAGTGACCAGGTTTTGGGCAGCAGAGAAGTACACCCTGTTTAGATGCGATGGTGCAGAGCAGCTGACCGAAGAGTCTCTGACTTCGCTAGAGCAGAGGCTGGAATCGTTTGGATTTTTGCGCATTCATCGGGGTGAGCTGATACGTATCTCTGCTGTGCGTACTTTCCGCGAGCTTGATGGCTACGCAGAGGTGTTGCTCAGCGATGACCAGCGCGCTCGCGTTAGCCGTCGCTCAATCTCTGTGGTAAAGGCGCGGCTAGCGCGAGGTTAAGCACAGCTGCCGCAGGCAAGGTGAATATGACGGTAGCTGCTGTCCATCGGCGGCTGCTGCCTCCTGGCTACGCCGCTTGTCGGCTCGCTCGCTCCGTTCGTCGGCCTCTCCTAGCATGCGGGGCGCAGGTCCTCTATCACTATTGCACAGACCAGTGAAGGAGGACCGTTTCTCTGTCCCTGTTGGCACGCCTGCAGTCCACCGATCCCGTTTACTGCAGGCTTGATCGTCAGCGTGAAATCATTCCAGCCGCATGCAGCCAGTGCAGCACCAGGCACCTAGGCGGCCCGGCTTCGCGTCGCAGATACGCTGCAGCACCCTATTCACAGAAAGGAGCATTTTCCGATGGCCACGTTGAATCACAGTATCGTCCGCAGCCATCGCTTCGAGCCCTTGCACATCGAAGGCAAACTCCCAGCAGAGCTCTGCGGAACTATGTACCGAACAGGCCCAGGGCTACTGGAGCGATTCGGAAAACCTGTTGCCCACCCGTTTGATGCGGACGGCGCAGTCACAGCAATTCGCATCGCAGGGGGTAGTGCATGGGGTGCCTGCCGAATAGTAGAGTCTCCCGAGTATCGGGAAGAGGAGCAGGCAGGTCGCTTTCTGTATAGCCACTCAGCCTCATGGCCCAGGCGAATTTTTAACCAACTCCAGGGCAAAGAAAAAAGCACTGGCAATACCAACATCCTTGCGTGGCAGGGTCACTTGCTGGCGCTGATGGAGGGCTCACGCCCCGTAGAGCTTGACCCAGAGCATCTGGATACGAAAGCTGCGACAGATCTGGGAGTAATCCGCGGGCGATTCTCCGCGCATCCGCATCGGGTCGAGTCCCTCAAGACGACGTTCAACTTTGGACTGACCGGGAATGGCATCGACCTCTACGCGCTGCCAGATGAAGGGCAAGCTCGCTGCATTGGCTCGTTCTCGTTGCCTTGGCTGAGTATGATCCACGACTTCATCGCTACCGACCGACACCTTGTATTCGTGATTGGACCGGCGAAGCTGGTGATGTGGCGCGCGCTGCTGGCACTAGGAGACTTGTCCAAGTACTTCAAGTGGGACCCCAGTGCAGGCACCCAAGTCATCGTCGTGCCTCTCCATGCTCCCAATCGTGTTACCAGATTCTCAGTGGGGGCGTTCTGGGTCTGGCACTTTGTAAATGCGTTTGAGGATGGGGAGCACATCGTGGTCGATCTGTGTCGGCATGATGACTTCTCTGCGTTTGCTGCCCCAAGTAGCCCTGGGCCAGATCAAGGTCAGCCAGCGCTGTATCGCTACAAGATTCATCCGTTGCGTCGAACCATGAGTGGTGACTGTCTTTGGAACAGTCCCATCGAGTTTCCCTCCGTCCATCCAGCTAAAGCGGGCGCGCGTCAACGCTATACATGGCTACAGACTTTTCCGACCCCTGACCAACATCCGGGTGTGGCTCGCTTCGACTGTGAGACCGGAACAATCCAGGCATGGTCGGCTCCTCATGAGCACTTGGGCTGTGAGCCCATGTTTGTAGCTCGCAGTGATCGTGAAGAAGCAGGCTGGGTGCTGCAGCTCTTCCAGGATCCAGCGGAAAAGCGGAGCTATCTGGCCATTCTTGATGCAGAGCGACTGTCTGCAGGACCCGTAGCAAAGGTCTGGTTTCAGCAGCCCATTCCCATGACCTTTCACGGCACTTTCGTAGGAAGTGCTCCCAGTACGCCTGCCGCTTAACCAAGCCCAAAAGACCAGCACTCAATAGGAGCGGTGATGTTGCTTCATCTTTATCGTTGGAAGTTGTTGTTTCGATATCGAGCAGTACTGATGCTTGGCCTGCTGCTCGTCTCACTTTTGAGCAGCGCCTGTGGAGACGTAGGCGTCTCTGGACTGTCACCTGATGCCGGGCCGGTGCAGCTGATGCTCTCACCCTCCAATCCGCAGATTGCGCAAGGCACATATCAGCGCTTTCTTCTGCGAGGAGAACTTGCTGGGGGAGGAACCGCCGACTTTTCGAGTAGAGGTCGATTCGTGGTCACCAATGATGCTGGCCAGGTGGCCTTGAGTACCCAAGGTGGTTTACTCGAAGTGCCACGACCAGGCCGCTATCTGGTGACAGCAGAACTTAGTGGCTTGCGCATTTCAACACCGATGACCGTGACTGCAGCGACGGTAAAATCGCTAGCGCTAACCCCCACTGATGCACGGGTCGCCAAAGGGTTGACACAGCAGCTCAAGGCTACTGCGACCATGACTGACGACACTACGCAGGAGGTTACTGAGCTTTCTAGCTGGTCGGTTCGCGATGTCACAGGTACTGGAATTGCGACTGTAAGCACGCTGGGCATGATAACCGCGCGAGTAGCAGGAACAGCCACAGTCACAGCAAAGTTTAAGGGCCAAGCGGCCACCGCCACAGTCACAGTCACACCGGCCACCATGGTTGCACTGAATGTAACGCCCAGCAGCCCAAGCGTTCCTAAGGCAACATCGCAGCGCTTCTTGGCCATAGCTAAGCTCTCTGATGGCACTACGCAGGATGTATCAGGCACTGCGACTTGGCGAATCCAAGATGTCATGGGCACTGGTGTCGCAACCATCGACGGAAGCGGCCTAGTTTTGGGAAGCGAGGTTGGACGCGCAAAAGTGATTGCTGAGCAGCTGGGCTTTTCTGCAGAAGCAACCTTGACCGTAACGCCAGCAGCCCCGGTTAGCTTAACTCTGACACCAACAGCAAGTTCCGTAGTGAAGGGACTTTCGCAGCGCTTTGTAGCCAAAGTGAGCCTGACCGATGGCAGTACTGCGGACTTTTCGACACAAGTTGCCTGGACCGCCACCGATGTAACTGGAGTCGCGGTTGCTTCGATCGACGCCACGGGACTGGCCACAGGACAGTCGCCGGGAATCGCGCGCATCTCGTGCCGCATAGGTCTGTTGTCAGCGCAGGCCACACTAACTGTCACGCCAGTTCTGCTGGAGCGGCTGAGTATCACTCCTACTACCGTCTTGGTCCCACAAGGAGCGATGCAGACGTTTAAGGTGATGGGGGCGTTTAACAACGGCACGAGTTCGGACCTAACCGCAGCCGCTACGTGGACTGCTCGCTCCGTGGTGGGAGCAGACGTTGCGTTGGTAACTGCGCCAGGTGTAGTGCAGGCCAAGAGCATTGGTCAGGCTGAGGTCAAAGCCGTGCACAGTGGCTTGAGTGCGACAGCAGTGATGAACGTGACTATGCCAAAAGTTGTCGCGATGTACTTATCCCCGATCGACGCGGGGGCAAAAATAGGGGAGCGACTGAACTATCGCGCCATCGGTGTGCTAAGCAGCGGGGCTGAACAGCCCATCACTGAACCTGTCAGTTACTCCGTCAGCGACATTGCTCCGGCTGTGGGAGTGGCGACCATCTCAGCCAGTGGTGAGCTAGTGGCAACCGCACAAGGCAAGGCCACGATTACTGCCAGCTACGACGGCATGACTGCGCAGGCGTTTGCCTCGATTTCCCTGCCGACCGACCACTGTCTGAGCGGCTTCTGCTGGCAGAATCCAACTCCGCAGGGCAACACACTGCATGATGTCTGGGGTACTGATGCCTCAAACATGTGGGCCGTTGGCAATAACGGAGTGATCCTCAAGCGCTCCATGACGGGCTGGGTACCGATGAAGTCGGCACCTGGCTACAGCCTCTACTCAGTTTGGGGCGCCGACGCCAGTAATGTTTGGGTTGCAGGCGATGCTGGCGGGGTCGGATACCTGACGCACTGGGATGGTTCGAAGTGGCAGTCGAACTGGGATGCAGGGGACTTCCCACTGAACGGGCTGTGGGGAAGCGACGCAAACAACATCTGGGTAGTTGGCAATCAAGGAATCGTTCGCAAGTGGGACGGCTCCACCTGGACCTTCCAAAATAGTGGCGTTAACGCTGCGCTGCAGAGCGCCTGGGGAACTAGTGCAAGCAGCGTCTGGGCAGTCGGGCAAAGCGGTGTGATCGTCAAGTGGGATGGTACCAGTTGGACTCGACAGACCAGTGGTACCACCAACTTCCTAACCGGAGTTTGGGGGACTGATGACAAGAACGTTTGGGCCGTGGGTGAAAAGGGCACAATTCTGAAGTGGGATGGCAGCACCTGGACTGCGCAGGCATCCGGCACTAGTGCATCCTTACAGCATGTGCAGGGAACCAGCGCCAACAATGTCTGGGCGTCGGGCACCCAGGGAACGGTCGTCAGATGGAATGGTACAGCCTGGAAAGCGGAACCCACTGGCAGCAGTGCAACCATTACGTCTGCTTTTAACCTAGATTCGAGTAATGCTTGGCTGGTTGGTAGCTTTGGATCGATCCTGAACTGGAACGGAACTCGCTACCAAGCTGAGTCCTCCGGAACTACTGAGCCTCTCTCATCGATCTGGTCTCTAAGCACAAATAGCGCATGGGCAGTGGGTTCCTGGGGAAATATATATCGTTGGAACGGTAGCACCTGGGTCTTTTCCTTCGCTACTTCTGCTAAAGGTACGGCGAAGCTATGGGGCACCGACAGCAGCAACATCTGGATGGTTGGAGCCGCAGGCACAATCTTCAAGTGGAACGGAATGACCTGGAGCGCTCAGGCCAGCGGCACCACGCAAAACCTGCTGAGCATTCATGGAAGCGATAGTCGCAACGTCTGGGTAGTGGGCGGAGCCGGCGGCATCTTGAAATGGAATGGCACGACCTGGAGTACGCAGAGTAGTGGTGTCACGACTCCACTTAATGCGGTCTGGGCCAGCGACCCTGCAAATGTCTGGGTTGCTGGGGACAACGGGAAAACACTGAAGTGGGATGGCAGTTCATGGAGCAATGTAGCGACAGGAATTACGTACTCGCTACGCTCGATGTGGGGCGTTGACTCGCGCAACATCTGGGCAGTGGGGGCAAGTGGCAACATCCTACGTTGGGAGGGTCGCGCATGGCGCAACGTACGTAGCGGCGGGCCCACTCTAAATGGAATCTGGGGCACCAGTGATAAAAGCATCTGGGCTGTTGGTCAGGCTGGAGTGCTCCTTAAGTGGAATGGATATACTTGGACTGCTCGTAAGACTCCAGCCAGCGGCAACCTGTCCAGCACACACGGCGTCAGCGCCGTCGACGTCTGGGTCGTTGGTGATGGTGGTATTGTCTTAAAATGGTGACGAAAAGCACAGCGAGCAGTAACGGTACCAGCTCTCCATAAGCTCAAGCACCCGCTAGTAGATGTCGATCCGCGCGCACAGTTGCTACCAAAAAGTCGAGGAGCGCGCGCACGCGCGGGGTCTTGCGGAGGTCGCGATGCACCGCCAGCCATAGCGGCTCACTTGGTTCATCAGGAATCCTGATGTATGTCAGTCCTGGTAAGGAGTCCCCCAGATACCTAGGGAGTACTGCCAGCCCGGCGTCAGCGCACGCAGCCTCCGCAAGCACTATCGACAAATCGCTTATGATGGCGGGCTTGGTATCGGGCGCAAACTGTCGCAGCCAAGCGAGTTCGATACCGCTGGCGGGCAGCAATAGTCGATGCTGGCCGATTTGCCTTGCCTCAGAAAACGGGTGCCGTGCCAGGTAGGCGGCTGATGCATATAGTCCGTAAGTCACCAGACCCAAGCGTCGCACTATCAGCGAGTCGTGCTTGGTTCGCACGAAGCGCACCGCCAGTTCTGCTTCGCTGCGATTTAGATCTAACATGGCACCAGAGGGCAATAGCTCAATACAAAGCGATGGATGCTGGCGCCCAAAGCTAGCCAGTCGGGTGGCGAGATAGGCGATTCCGAATGTCTCCGGAGAAGTCACGCGAACAGTTCCGGTCAATGTGTTGGACTGTGGCTTCGTGTTGCGTTCTAACGCCAGCACTGCCTCTTCAACTTGCCGAAGCGGCGCGATTAGCTGTTCTCCGTCACGCGTAAGTAGATAGCCAGTTGCCGACCGAGTAAAGAGGCGCAGCCCTAGCGCTCTCTCGGCAGAATCGATGCGTCTGCCAACTGTTGTATGGTCTACTGAAAGCGCGGTAGCTGTTTTCGCAAGCGTACCTGCGCGTGCCAGTGCTGCGACAAAGCGCAAATCGTCCCAATTCATCGTCTGTAGTAACCATGATTTTCGGCGCGCATCGGCTGTGCATTTTTGCACGAGGGTAGTGCATCTATGAATAGAGAAATTCCCGAACCTGAATGCTAGCTATGTCTGCTCATTCTTATTTGGAGATCCTCATGCGTGTCCTGCTCTCGCTTTTGTCCGCTGTTCTACTGCTAGCTTGTGGAACCCCTGCTGATGACTCAAAGGAGGATGACTCCGCCAATCCAGGGCAGTCATATAGGCTCATGCTGCCAGCACAGTACGCAACGACTCAGGAGCCTACCCTTTACGCAACTCTGACGGGAAATGCGGCTACCGCGCTGACAGAGTTAGTTTATGGACTTTCCGCCGGGTACCCGACTCTGGTGAGCGTGACTCCGAAGGGAGGATACCTGCGGGGTCAACAGTGCTCGACTCAGGAAGGTGCGGTCATCTGGAACTCAATCGTGGCGCAAGATGGCACCGCTGCAAAGGTTAGCTTGGACCACGGCAAGCTACTAGTCACGCTGGTTGATGAAGGAACTGTCACGCTGCTGCTAGATGGACAGATTGAAGGGCAAGACTGCAAACTTGGAGACAGCGGTGCCAGTGTTGCGACGCTTCCACTACAGCACAAAGTCGTCCTTCGGATACACCGCGCTGTGGGCTATGTGGTGGAGCAGTTTAATCAGCGCCTATTTGGTTGCACTAACTCTTTGGTTCTTCTTTCAAATGTTGGCTTCCGCTTTCCCACAGCCCAGCCAGTAAATGCTGCAGGGCAGCACTTTGACCCAGCAAACGCGCCCACGCCAGTATCGATCACACTGCACTCCAGCGGCGCGCTTTCACTGGATAGCGCTAGTCTGCAAGTGAGCGCAGCAGCAGGCCAAGCTGTCGTGCACGTGGACACTGATCTGCCAGTGGACGGTCTTCACTCGTTCGATGTAGTGGGCCTTGATTCGCTGACGGCTGTACATGCGACGTTGTACCTGAATAAGGCAACGAACAAGGGGCGATATCTGGAGCTAATCAAGGAAGAAGTTCCGCTCCGCATCTTTATGCCCGAAAAGCTCAACACTGTTGATGTTCGCTGCGACGCGGCCTCAACTACTCTGGGCACTCTCTGTGCACAAGTGCCCGGTTCAGCATTCGCAGCCTCCTCGTCCACGCCGGAGTACTGTTCTGCTCCGGGAAGTTGGGTTGACTCAATGGGCAGCTCCTTTCCAATTGCCACAATCAAGGCGATTGGCGAGTGTGAGTTAGCAGTAACTCTCCCGGGCACGAGCTTTCTACGCCCAATCAAGTTCCGTACTTCGCTCTGAGCTGCGAAGGAGCGCATTCAAGAGCGGGCGATAAGACAAGGTGTGCCGCTCAATTCAAGCTTCGTACTAGAGTTTGGGCGCTCCTATCATCCCTGTTGATCACCAAGCGGGCGTCGGTGTTGGGACGAAAGGGAGTGCGCTGCGGGGGCTCTGCGGGCGGTACTAGTTTCCAAACAAGGACCGACAGGAACCCTCGATGCGCAGTGTCAGTATGTTCCTTGACGCGCTCGGTTGCGAGCGGGCGCTGGTGTAGTTTCACCTTTGCATCAACGGGGGAGGAATCTCACCTGCACAAAGCCTAACTGCCCCATGCTCTCATCTCATTCTTGAACCAGCCGAGCAAATTACAGCCGCAATCAAAGCTGGTGAGCGTGCCACAAATGCTGCCAAGGGAGCCGTCGAAACGCTACGCGACTCAGCAAAAGCCAAAGAGGCTACGCGAAGTGCCTGGCATACTGCAGTGGACAGCGCCGAAGGCTCCCTGCATGCTGCACAAGGCTGGTGGCACTCGCCGCGAGAAAAGAAGCTCGACGACGCTACAGAGGCAGGTGGCGGTGGGCTTGTGGATCTGTCGGTGAACGTGGCGACGGGCGCAGCAATCGGCGCTGTTGTGCGAGCTTGCGAGGCGCGGTTGGAACTCGCTGGAGATTTTCGCAAGGTCGAGCGGACAGCGATCAAAGGAAAGAAGGCGGCACAGCTTGCGGAGGAAATTGAGCAGGGCGCATCAGCCTCGGCGAAAGGGGGCACCTACGTTCTACAAGACCCGGACACCGGTCAGGTCATGAGAACCGGGAGAACCGGGAGAACCAAGGACCACAAGCGGCGCGAGCAGGAACATAGACAGCACCCAGCGACAGAAGAACTAGAGTATCGATCTGAGCCGCCGACGATGGCTGCTACTACAGGACGGCGACGCGAAAGCGCGCTGACTGTGGCTGACTTGGGCGACCTTGGTTTTCTCAAGGACGAGTGGCTGGTCATCGGCCAGCAGCCACACTGGAACCGAGCCGACTGGCCGCTGCCGCTGATTGCTGCCAAGGATGGCCCACGGCTCTATCTGTGTACGTTGCAAAAAGAGGACGAAAGCGAGCTGGTTCAGCATCAACGAATCACCCAAGAAGAAGCAGACCGCATGGGAGCGATTCCCCGAGTGATCTACGGCGATAAGGCGTTGTCCATCACCGTCGACAAGCTGCTTGCTGAGCGAGAGGCGCAGACGGCTGCGTAAGCAGTTACGCCAGGGAGGCTGATGCGTTGTCTACATGGCCCCCAGCTGCCCCAACTGCCGCTGCACCTGTGCCCTCAGCAGGACTGACCCTGCTGCACTAGCGTTCGCAAAGCGTTCGTTTACATTTGAAGCTGCGGACTGTGCGATAGCTATTGCGGCTAAATTGCCACTGCG
>Ga0075163_10006443_pt1 | contig 15555 bp, 19 predicted proteins | sample JI1023141ADNA_FD_71478 | JGI IMG/M metagenome (GOLD analysis project Ga0075163, IMG submission 71478) | Wastewater effluent complex algal communities from Wisconsin, to seasonally profile nutrient transformation and Carbon sequestration -... | ecosystem: Engineered > WWTP > Effluent > Algae... | reverse complement strand
AAATAATACCTCTGACCAGGTGAAACAAAAAAATTTAATTTAACTATTGACATTGAATTCCTTGCCATATAGAGTATGAAGAGTGTAACAGCCCCGTTACACCTAAAGGACAAAGGACAATTCAATGTTTAAAGATAATGCTCCATCTTCTGACGAAGAACAATTTAAAGAAAAAAGGATGCCTTGGTGGGGATACCTCATCATCGGCGCAATTCTTGCAGTCATTGCCTCCAATATCTTTTCATATAAGGCAGGACAAAATAATCAAAGTACTTATTTTGGTCCAGCTTCATGTGCAAAAGCATTTGTAGCAGTCGATGATTATTTAAAAAATACACAAGCTGAACTTTCATCAGCACTTACAGACACCCCTGTAAAGGATAAGGTAAGTATTGACGAAGTTGCTAAATTGCGCAAGCAATGTGTAGGCGAACTTCCTATCGTCAAAGCTCCAACTACTACCACTACAGCAAAGGTAGAGGTGAAGAAATGAAACGGAAAACTAAAAACAAAACAGACTCTGTAACAATCATTATTTCATTAATTATCTTTATCGCCGTTATGTACGTGATGATGATGCCTAATAGTCCGTTAGATATGGTAAGGATTCGAACTCATTGTCAGGATGGACGGCAAGTTTCTATCCATGTTAAGGATAGTGCCGCAGAGAATACCGCAGAGTTCAGAAAACAAGGTTGCGTACAGGTCGATGGTGCAGGAAACCTGCTCAAATATGACAGTGATACGGGCCAAACTATTCATGTAGACCCTGTTACTGGCGAGCAAGTTGAAGGACAAGAATAGTTATGCGTAAGTTATTTAACCGTACCCTCGTACTACTAGCACTTATACTCGGCGCGTACTCATATTCGATTATTTCGGGTATCCCACGCCAAGACAATCAGGCATATGCTTATGCAATTGACGCAGCCACGGGTGAGGTAGTAGAAATACAGACCCCACAGGTGACGGGTATTCCACAAAATACCTTCACTAGAGGTAACACTAGAAATGAGCCTATACATTGGACAAAAAATCCTTGTCGAGATTCCAGGACTAACGAATACTATGAGTCAGAGATGATATCTCGGGAAGAAATCTTGTACGAGTTGAAGTTGGTTGGTTTTACAGGTCAGATGGTCGAGGATTTCGCTGCGATCTCTCTAGCTGAATCGAGCAGACAGCTATCTTGTGTTGCCGACGAACATCTCGTAGATGCAGACTGGGATGTTAGCTATGGCGTGTGGGCTATCCGAGCAAGAAAAGACCAACAAGGTACAGGCCAATGTCGGGATATTGAACGTTTACGGAAGAATGATTTTCACGATCAAACAGTTTGTGCTTTTGAGATCAGCGGTCAAGGAAAAACTTTTCAGCCCTGGTCAGTAACACATAAGAAACGAGGTAAGCCTTACTTGAAGTATATTGGTAAGTAGTAATTAAAAGAACAGGTACTAAGGAAGAAGAAATAATGATAAATAAAATAGACCAACCGAAATTAGATATAGCTTATTTCTCAGTAGTCAATGCTCTGAATAATAGTTTAGTACAAAAGGGACTTTTGTACTCCGCCCTATTTTGCACAGGATTTGCAGTACATTTATATCTTTTTTAAGGTAGAATGTATTATGATTTATATTATTTCAACGTATTGGCAGCCAATTGGATTAGGTGCTCTCGCTGGTATATTATTAGCAGTATTGGTTATCAAATACGATAAGGATTAAATTAAATGGCGGATGAGAAAAGCACTCAAGCAAAATCAGGAGTGTCTTTCTTATCACTTCTAGGACTTCTATTCATTGGTTTAAAATTAACCGATAACATAGATTGGTCCTGGTGGCTGGTGCTTTCCCCCTTCTGGGTTGGTCCCGCGTTTGTGCTTATAATTATCTTAGGAGTATTCATCGTCGCACTTTTCATGGCACCTATAAAAAAATAACTTGACATTTCGCGTTATGCGCAATATAGTATTAAATGTATTACAAAAGTAATATAAACCAAAGGATAAAGGACAATTAAAATGACTGAACAAATAGAAGAAGCTTCTAAGAATAAATTTTATATAATCGCAGCTGTAGGGGTACTCGTAACCTTACTGGCTGTTTCAGGTATCTCATACGCTGTGGGAGCACAATCTAAAAATGATCGTCTCGAAGCATGTCACAAGGCATTGAGTGGTATACGAGACGTAGTTAGTTATGACGGAGAAGTTACTACTGAGCTACAAGATAATGTAGATAAGTGTGATCCAACGTTTGCTGGTTAATTATATATTATTTTTTATTAGACCATTTATGGTATAATTTATCTGTTAGGCAGCAGGGGTTCGCTACTCGAATAGTGTGTCTCCCCTTGTTGTCTAACGCGAGATAAATGATTCGAGGTCATAATGAGAATATGTGATATTAATGGTTGTGGAAAAATTCATAAAGGACATGGCCTATGCCCCATGCACTTACGCCGAAAGAAACTTTATGGAAGTCCTCACTTAGTTAAAGAAAAATGTTTTAACTACTGGTCAAAACATCCACTTTGGAGTACTTACACTAATATGAAGACAAGGTGTTATAACACTAACACCTCGACATATAAAAACTATGGGGGTAGAGGTATTTACATATGTGAAAGATGGCTAGGTCTTGAAGGATTCCCTAACTTTTGCTCAGACATGGGAGAAAGATCAGACGGAATGACTCTAGATCGTATTGATAATGACGGCCCATATTCCCCAGAAAATTGCAGATGGGCAACAAAACTTCAACAAGATTTTAATAAACGTTTAAAAAGTAATAAAACAGGTTTTTATGGAGTTTCTATACGGAAGAATAAATTCCAAGCAGGTATGAGCATTGGGGGTAAAAGCATTTATTTAGGAACGTATGATACTCCTGAAGAAGCTCACAGAGTTGCTGTTGAAGCTAGGAAGAATTACTATACAGGATTAGCCTTTCCAGATGAATCTAATTTTGTTTGTTTACCAGACGACTCTTGAATATTATTTTCCCACACAATATTATTTGCGCGGCACTCTGCCATCATGTATCCCCAGGTTGGATCAAGATAATCGGGCCGTTTTCCGAATGTATTATTTTTTACCGTTAGACCATTTACTAGCCCGAATTGCGGTGCTGTCACAGACTCTTTCGAGTATTGCATATAGTTACCTGAGTCAGTTATATAGTTTGATTCCCAAACAACATTAGATATTGTTCCTTGATCTGCCTGTGCGTAAAGTGCTGCGTTCCCCCGTGTGCGCGCTATTCTTGTTCGGCGTACTGTGACGTTATTTCCTGAAGATGTTTGGACTCCATCGTTATGCGAGAAACCTCCTGGGCCGTTCGTAGAAAAGAATAGGTCATGTACCCAGCAGTCTTCAATTAAGGTTTCGCCATGTGCCTTGAAAGCATCGACTGTGCGGGTTACTTCAACGCGACGTGCTGTGTAGTCTGACCATTGCACGGCGTTCTCCGTAACATTTTGTCCGTCAATAATACCGTCTTCTAAGACAAGTCCTGTTTTACCTGGGTCTTTCCACACTGCCATTGCCTTGAAGTTTGTTATTTTTACCCCGTTGTTGTGGACTAGTATTTTTCCTGTGACGTTCCTGGCGTCGATGATTTGATTCTCTGATGTGGTATTCAGGTCGCCTTGGTGGTCCATCAATGCTTTCTTTGGTCCAGTAGGTTTAGCTGTTACATCTTTAGGCCACGCTGTGTTGGTAGGAGGTGTGACAACAGGAGGAACTACGGGAGGAACAACAACTGCTGGCGGGATTACAATAGCTGCGGCTGCATCTGAGTATGATTTAGCTATTGCTTTATTCACAGCTGTTGTAGATTTATTATAGGCTGCCGCCAGATCTGTAAATAGTTTCTTTTCGATTTCAGGTGTTGCCATCAGATTGCTCCCAATTGTTAAAAATATAATTATCACTAATAATTTCTTCATAATCATTGTCCTTTTTAAATAAAATTGTTATTGGCAGCTTTCGCAGCTCTCAGGGTTTTCAAGAGCACACATCTGTGCCTCAGTTAATTGGATTTCCTCTTCATCAGCAAAGGCTGCTTCGAGGTCATTTAATACATCTTCGTTAGGCAAGTCCGCCCCTTTCAAGGAACATATCATTCCACATATCTCTTTGTACCCTACGTTCTGGTACTGCATTTAACCACTGACGCGCCTCTGGAGACCGCCAGTGCATCTCTAACGGGAATCCGTGATTAGCACGTAAATATACGACTCCAGCGATTTTGTCCTCATACGGGGCATCTAGATGGATATCAAGATCTTTTTTTAATTCCTTAGCAGCATATACCCAACGAGCAGGATCTTGTCCTGGCATAGAATCAGCCACCTCACCCTGTACCCACGACTCTAGGAGCATGAGACGTATATCTTGCGTACTAACTTGTGTAGGAATATTTGGCTCCATGTACTATTCTAGCACATTTAATAATTTTATTAAAATTAACTAGCAGACCATTTAAGAAGAGAGTTCATCACTACATTGGTGGCAGTAATACCAGCTGATATAGCAATAGATTGTATACTCGTCACATCAAGATCAAAGATTGCAACAGTTAGCGGAGTACCAGCTGCAGCAGCAACAAAAGTCTTCGCTGTTCTAATAGCAATATCTTTAATTCCCGTAGGGGCAGCCTGATTTATAGCGGATTGTATTTTTTCAGTGGTCATATTATTTCCTTTATTTAACTAGACTCCACTGCCGCCTGTGCAGCAGCGACAGCTTCTGCAATTTCAGCTAGTAGTGTGATATATGTATCATAAGATATTTCAGTGGACCCCTCTGGAAGATCTTGAGGAGTGTACCCTAAATCGTCATCTATTTGGTAATACTTGAGTTCTGGCTCTTCTACGCTCATTTTATATGAATTCTCCTATCATTGCAGTAGCTGTGAATTTTGTATTAGATGTGTAATGTATCACTCCACCAGGACCTGACCCAGTTAACACAATTCTTGCAGCAATAGTGATTGAGGATGATGGCGCAACAATATAAGCATCTCCTAACGCCTGAGTTTGGTGTAGAGAAATGGTAGTATCTCCTCCTGACGCAGCATTAAAGTGGTCAAAACCTATTTGTTCGACGGCAACTCGTTGCTCGGCTCCGTTAATATAAACTTGCCCGCTAAACACCATTGCTGATGCAGCATTTGTATTTGGATTTATTGAAAAATTAGTCCACCAAAAGTAATTTACTGAAACGAGCATTGGGTAAATTGATGATGGATTAGCACAAACCATATTAGGTGTAATTGCATAACTATACGGATTATCTGGAGAAAGTAATGTACCAGAAGGGTTACTACTTTGAGCGGATTGACTAGAGAAGTTTTTAAACTGGGGTGTTACCTTAGTCCCAAGTTCCCCAGCTGTCGTCATAAAGAGACCGTTGTTCTTATTATTAACAGCTACCCCAGTATTACCACCAGCGATCCTAATTCTCTGCCCATCAGGTAAACATTCAAGACCACCTAATGGGTCTTCATTAATTGTTAAGTTACCTGAAACAGTATCCCAAGCTAAACAGTTTCCTACGCAATATGCCATTTTTTAATTTTATCTTTCTACGTAATTGGAGACTTAAAGATTGAGTTCCAGGTAGCGGGGCCAACTATTCCGTCAACCTTTAAACCCTTCTCTGCTTGATACCATTTGACGACAGCTTCAGTTTTTCCACCAAAATCCCCATCAACTACAAGTTTCTGGCCTTCATATTTCCAGCCACGGTCTCTAAGTTTCTGTTGTAATTGTACCACAAAAACACCTTTTGACCCTTTTCGTAGGAGCATAGGATAAGCTGGGTGATTGCTAACAGGAGTTTGCGGTTTCTGCTTTACGGGTTGAGGAGTGTAAACTGGAGAGGCGTGTCCTACTTTACCTAGAATTTCAGCAATCTTTGCTTTCAAATTAGTGCCGCAACATGCAGTTGCGTACGGGGCATCTTGGTGTGCTTTCAAAACAAAGGAAGGTGTGATAAAACCATTAGCAATAAAGGCAGACAATATCGTTGCTACAGAATTAATGGCAGCTTGAGTAGGTTGGTCATTAACATAATTTCCAATAACAGCAATTGCTACTGCAGTAGAATTGTGGCCCTTAGTGTGAGCGCCTAAAGCAGGAACCCCATTCAAATAACGACCAGTCATAATTGTGCCATCTGGATGTACAACAACGGTGTATGGAACGTCCACATATTTGGAGTAATTAGTTACTCGGCGCATGTCTGCTTTAGGGTCAGCAGAAACAGGCGTGACAGTATGATGCAAGAACACTGTCGAAACGGGTAACGCCATGCGTTGTAACGCAGCTTTCGGTGCAGGTGCGCCCCATTCATCTCTTTGTAGCCAAGCCATATCAAATTCCTTTAAGGTGTTATATTTATCGTGCAGTAATTAGACCCTGAGTTTGTAGCTGCGTAAGGTATTAATGTTGGTGAAGGTGTGCCATTTAGAGAATAAACATTTCCCCAACCAGTGGATACGAATGTAGTAGTTGGGAAGTACATTTGAAGTTTTCCACGCCATGTTGGAGCAACCGCAGTTCCTGTTGGGTATAGATAGTTAGTGTTGTGTGCGCAACCGAGGTATAGATTATTGACAGTAACATTGGTTGGAACTTTATCCCCAGAAGGTATTGAAGGATCGCTTGCTTCTTCTACCCAAAATCCAAAGTTTCCAGATTGAGTAATTGTGCAATTTGTAATTGACACATCGTCAATAGGATTTGTACCAGTTCCTCCGGCAGCATCTCTAAATAAGAATATTCCAGAGTTTTCACCAGTTCGTCCAAAGAATGAGTTACTTACATAAAGACCTGAGCCGCCACCAGTTTGGATACCATCTCCGTGAGCATATCCACCACCAGTATTACCAGCATTAGAGCATGGAGACATGTGGTGTATGTAGCAGTTATCAACAGTTACATTTCCAAAAGCTTTTAGACCATCAAATGTGTTTGTAATTTCTGTCCAACTAACTGAGTAGTTAGCATATTGAATTCCACCCTCAGTAGCACTTTGAGCATATGTCCAACAGTTGGGCGGTGAAATTTTACAATATTCAATAGTTGGCCCATCACCATCTGGAAGAGTGTTTAAAACATTAACACCATACATTTGTGTGTCGCGAATAGTAACGTTTGCAGCGTTGACATTGATTCGGCCAGTAATATTTTTCGCGCTAATAACAGTACCTGGGGTTGTGATCGTCAAGTCACCAGCCTGTGCAGTTAAAGCAACGCGAGGCCCGCCAGGAAATACAGCTGTACCCAGAGTTTCATCACCAGTTCCGCCAAGATAAGTAGATAACCACCAAGCCCCTGGAGTAGGTGTAGGATCTGGAGGAGGTGTAGTGCAGTCTGTTGGGCAATGAAAAGTAGTCCAGCCAGAAGGTACGGTATCACCTAAATTAACGTTGGACGTGTTTCTAAAAACAGAAACTCCGTCTGTTCCTATAGAAATATATCCTACGAGATCCCCCGTAGTATCGTCAAACATTGGTGAAGAACAAGAACTCATTAGTCGGCAGCACACCCTCCGCAGTCCGTCCACCCAACAGGTAGCGTCGTGCCTATAGAGTTACCAGATAGATCCCAGTATTCATTTCCAGTTTCAGTGTCAGTTCTATAACCCTGCGGAATTCCAGTTTCGTCACACATGATTTCTTCACAAGTATCTGTAAGAACACGAATACCATCAGGACCACATTCGATTGGAATAGGACTGTCTGGATCAAAAACGAGTGTCACTGTTAAAGGACTAGCAACCGTACCAAGTCCTCCAATAGTTACACAATCATTACTTGTGGATTCGACTTGTACGTAATTAGATCCAGCATTACCTGTGCTAATTGTGTAAGGACTATCCGCTGATCCATCGCCCGTGATTGTTACGTTGTCGCCTTCTGCTAAGAAGCAGTTACATGATCTTTTACTACAGCAAGCCATTTAAAGTCCTAAATTCCCAGCAACAAATTGTGCTTCTTCTTCAGTAAGTTTTTCTCCTAATACGAGCTTTTTAGTGACAGAATCTTTTAATTTTAAAATTCGTTCTTCATCTTCTTTACGAGCTTTTGCAATTGCCTTAGCTTGTTTTTCTTTTAGTTTTTCTTGCTCATCCCAATATGCGTCAAATTCTTCTTTGGAAATAGCGCGAGCATGTATAGGAGTGCCACTTTCATCCGAGTGGTTCTCTTCAACTTTCATTGAAGTTCCTTTAACATTCGTGACAGTGTGTGCGTAAGGAGGGCCATCTACTCCATCAATTGTGTTTATAAAGTAAAGTGTTTTTTCTACGAGTTCTTTCATTATTTAATCCATCCAACTAAGTTAATTGATCCTGCTGTAAATATGACAGCATTAGAACCGTGTGCAGTAGTTGCAACTGCATCAAAGACTTGTGTAAATGTGGCAGTGTACGAGGCACCTGCAGCAACGCTGACAATTCCACCAGATTTAAATGCGTAACTACCAATTGCATACCCACTACCAGAAGCAGCTGTTGTCATTGAAAATATATTTTGGCTATGTGTAGATGAGGAAACTGTCCATTGCTGTGAACCACCATACATTGCATACTCAACACCGTGTGTATTATAAATAACTTGCACGAGCATTACTTCTGTGGAAGAAGGGTTAGTGATTGTGGCAGACCCAGAAGATATTACCTGAGCTGTTAAAATATTTGGGTTTACAGAAGCTGCAGTAAGAGTTGTACTGGCAGATGCAACGAGAGGGTATTCAACAGAAATTTGATAACTACCATTAACATCAATAAGACGTCCAGCATTTGGGTATGTAGCTGTAGCAGGTAGATCCACTCTAAGACCATTGACGCTACATGATAAAAGACCAGTAGGATCAAGACGAGGAGTAGCCGTCAAAGGTGTGGACGTTCCACCATTTCCCGAGAGAGTTATACAGTTTGAAGACGCAGTAGCAACACCAGCTACAGCAATACCTGAAGATGAGGATGAAACAGCTAATGGGGAAGCTGGATTTGTATTAATTGACCCAATATAAGGATCACCAGAGTCTCCCGACCCTGTTATTACAAAGGCTCCTGAGCCTTGAACTGTGCAGGTACATGAACTACCGCAACCACAACGTGCCATAAAATATCCTAAAGAGTAACATTTGACGCATTTGCGTCTATTATTACTATTCTACCACTTTCATTAGTAAATACGAGGTCTCCATCGGCATTTTCTCCAATGACCCACGAACGTGCGCTTATCTGATTACCATGCTCCAAGGCACGAATTCGATCCTCAAGAACTTGTATATACTCTTGAACTGTTTCCGGTTCTGCCCTATAACTCATTAACTGACTCCAATTCCAGTAGCTTCTTCGTTTGACGTTCCAACAGGTATAAGTCCTAATTCAACAGATTCGTTGTTTTCCACAGTCACTGATACACGCTTTAAGCGCATCAGAAATTGAACTTGTTGACAGAGGTAATCCACATCGAGACTTACGGTTGCTCCTGGGATCAAACTTTCAATTACAACGGGAGCGTCTTGAGTAAGAATTGCGACGTTAGTAGACGAAAGTTCATCTGCAGCAAACCCAGTCTCTAATTTACGAGGATTACGGAAAAACAATACTGGTTTACGTAACATATCCCAACGAGTTTTTGCAGCTTGTAATGCAGAGTTGTAATCTTTAATACCGCTCTCTTCCCATACAGAATCGACGTGACCAAATTGATGATTTTCTACACCCCACTCAGCCGTAGCAATTTCACCAGAACCTTTTACAATTGCATTGGAGCACATGATATCCCCACGCAAAGCAATTTCGTATCCATTTTTAAAGTGCGAGCTTTTTAGAGTTGCAATTGGAGTACCGTTTGGAACTGTGTATCCACCTGCGTACATCTTGCGTAAGTAAACTGTCCAGTCAATTCCAGTGCGTCCTAGTTCACGGATATGATCTCCGAAATACTTATATTCATTAATTTTAATTTCTCGGTCACCTAAGATATTAGAAGGATTGATGTCCGTCAAAAGACCAAAGTATTCAATATCTTGCGCATCATTTATTAAAGTGGTAAAGATTGTTGACAAATCACTTTGTTGGAAATTACGAGCAACTCTTGGAACGCGGTGATTCAACCACCAGGTAAGGTCCTTTGCCTCTATACGAACTTCATCGTCGGTATAGGTCATCGTTATGATTGGGCCAATCCAAACTGGGACATCATTTCTGTAAATAACTAACTCATGTACGAGTGGAATAACATCACGCAAGATATCACAACAAGTTTGTGCACCAATACCAGTTACAGGAACTACAACAGATGCCTCAGAAGTTTCATCCAAATTGCGCGACCAGAAAATACGAGTAGTCTTTAATTCTCCGTGGTTACCAACTTGTGTGGTTCCTTGTGAACCATATCGAGGGCGATGTTGAATTTGTACACGATATGCACCCGCACCTAATCGGCCACTTACTACATTAGCCATTATATTTTACGTTCCCAAACATCAACCGTGATTGAAGTTTCCTCATTGTGGAAAATAGGATGTGCAAGTGCGCGTAAAACTAATGGTACACAAGAAACATCTATCCAAGTAAATAGTGTGCCATCGAGTGCGTAAACATATTTTTCACCAGACTGGACGCTCTGTCCACACTTGAGAGTAACTGTCCTACTTCTTCCATCAAAAGTTAAAACACTGTTTGCAGGTAGGTAAGGAATTATTAATCCACCACAACGTGCTTTACATTCCCAAGGTTCAGGATCTACCGTTGGTAGTGGAAGTCCTAACGGATTTTCAAAAATTTCTAAAACGAGATGTCTTACAACTGCAGGTCCAGTTTTTACAACAACAACCGCAGTGCCATCAATCCAGTCTCCAACGCTGCCAATAGATGTCGCCGCTTTATTTGCGTATGGAGGTATACATGCACAGTCAGTAAGTAGTAGTGAATCAAAAATTGAATCGAAGATAGGATCTTCACAACTTGAATACTTGTTACTATTTTCTACGTTTATAGTACAAGTAGTTGGTATTCCAGCTATAAGATCAAAATCATTTGCCGTAAAAGTTCCGTCTTCATATACAGTAATGTTACATTGATTTTCTACATTGACGGAATCAATTACAACTAAATGATGATCTACTGGTGGGAATATTGTACTAGTGGGTGTCCAACCTACTTTTGTCCAAGTTCCAAGAAGTTTTTGTTGTCCCCAATGTGAAGTAAGAGTGTCGGGATCAACTGGCACAACTGTACTTCCAGGAGTTTCACCAGTAACTGTTGCGAGAGCAGTCCATTGGTAACAGTAAATACCATCGGGGCTGTAATTAACAGTGTCCCCAATATTATACGTAGTAGTTGATGAATATGTGTCGGCTGGCTTTGTAGTGCTAAGACTTATTAACCGCTCAGGAAGTGCGTCTTTTTTACAAGGAGGTTCAGCAGGTGGGCATTCATTACACCAAGTTGTTTCGCATAAGTCTGGGAGAAATGTTATTGTTGCAGTGTCAAGTTTTTGTGAGTACATCCAAGGAAGTTCGGAAAAGAAAGACCAAGCAACTTCTCGAACAAAGTTCCCACAACGTTCTATTGGCTTGTCATAACGAGGAGGGTCTAAAACTCCGACACGCTTGAAAGTTAGAAGTCCATCGTCTGGGTTAGTAAGCGGATCTGCTGAACAACTAACTCGAACTACTAATTCATCTTCAGGACAACCTTCACAAGAAGAAGCACCTAACACGAATTGATTAATCCAACGTATTCCGTAGTCCATTCCACGCACGGTAGTTGCATACATTGTTCCCTTGACGGTCATAGATCGTCCATTCATTTTCAAGCGGGAAAGTGAAGCACCAACGGCATTGTTAACAGAGTTAGAACGGAGGTACGGAGGTCCATCTAGACCAGTCATGTCCGTTACATATAAACCTAAAAATTCACCACTAGCTTCTACATTCTCGTCATACCAAGGTGCGGGGTTATCTACGAAATCTGGAGAATCACCATAACCTTCTTCATCGTGATCTTCTCTACAAGAGAAATCATTTATTATTTGAGGCAGACAACCGCAAGCTTTACACTGAGCGTCTTCATTACAGAGGTAAGCATTAACTCTCGCCCAATCAGAAATGCAGTTACCACCAAAGGTCATATATCCTTGAAACTCAGCCATTATCTTCTAATTCCATTCGTTAATCGAGACGCAAGCATTAGCGCCATTCCTTCAGGGTCTGTTGTTTTTGTTCCACGCATGTCTACGTTAACTTCTATTTTTTGACTATTATCGCGACGGTTATCTATAGATGATGCGGAGAGAGATGAGGGTGTTCCAGACTTAGCATGCGTAACCGCGAGATCATAAAGTCCAGATTGCTTTAGAAGTTGAAGAGCACGCTTCGGGCGAGTCATTGGGATGATTGCTTCAGAACCAGCTTCACCAAAAATACCAAATGTGGCTTCATTGAAAATACCACCTTCAGCATTAAATAAACCATTACCACCTTCAACTCTTCCATTTCTAAAACGTACAGGTGCGGAAAAAACTCTTCCAGAATCGAGCATGGCTTGAAAATCTGCACGAGCTCTGTCCGTTAAGCTAAGTGTTGCGTACAAGGTAGGGTTGATAGTTTTCATCTCATTAATAAGTTTATTTTTTTCCTCAATTGGGAGGTTCGCCAAGATACGAGTCATATGTGTTTTTGGCATAAGTGCAAGTGCATTGAACAGCTCAGTGCGATCCATCTCTGGAATTAATCTAGTTATTTGATTTTTTGGAAGTTTTAATAAAGCATTAGCGAGTTGTTGATCGTCGAGCTCCGCAAGAAGTGCAACAGCTTGTTCTTTAGGCAGTCCCTTTACAACAGCTGTTAGTTTTTCCTTATCCATTTGAGGAAGAACTTCTAATGCAAGTTGATGATTTTCTGCGCTTAAAGAATTAAAGAATTTACTCCAATTTTCAGGTTTTATTTCCGGTATCATATCGAAAGCGATTTCAGAACCTCTAAGGTCTGACTTACCCACCATAGCCGCTAGTGCTTGTGGGTCCATCCCACCAAAACCTCTTTTATCATTACTAGCATTGAACTCATCAAGCTTTTTTCTTAGTTCTTTAGTACCACGAGCAGGATCGAGATCAAAAGCCGCTGTAAGCTTTATGGTCCACTCTTCTTTAGTGAACCCATCTAAATAACTTTTAATAATTTGTGAAGCTTCTTTAGGAGGTTTTCCATCTATTAACGTTTTTATTTGCGCTACTTCATTAGTGAGACCTATTGCGGCATATATATTCTTAGCCTCTTTTGCGTTTTGTGTTTCCGCAGTTAATGCTTCAATAATTTGAGATCTAGAATCAGTTACACCTTTGGCATAATTATCTAAAGAAATTTTACCGTCTTTGAATTCTTTATTTAAGTTTTGAATTATTGGGATTCCAGATGCAAATAAATCTGAAATAGCATTTCTAGCAGCAATACTCTTCGTACCATTTAGGTTCAAGAAATCCATGTTCAGATTCTTACCTTTACCAGCATTATCTAGCGCCGCTTTCAGGTTTGAAAATACAGTAGGGTCAACATCGAGTAGGACATTGCCCTTTATATCTTTAAGACCTTTTTCTACAACTTTCCTAGCCTCCTCTGTAGGAATACTATCTAAGAATGTTTTTTGATCTTCAGGGGATAGCTTTATTGCTTCACGTAAAATAGCTTGTAAGTTACCGCCACCAAGTTTTCCAGCTCCACTAAGTTGATCTACGAATGCTCCAAGATCTTCTGCATAAGTAAGGTCTCCTGTAGCAATTTGAACTTTCTTTATTTCATCTGCTGAAAGCCCAATATTCTTACCAAATTTTACAACCTCTTCATTAGACTGTTTTAATAAACCGATAGTCTGTGCAACAGGTGCATTAACGTTTGTTTTTATAGCATCTTCAGCTTCTTTAAATCCTGAGAAAGGTGTGAGGAAATCTCTACCTTCTTGCTTCTGTATTAATTTAGAACCGTCTAACCCGATTTGCTTAGCTGCCTTAGCTAAGGATGTCATTTTAGCTATGTTTTCAGGATTACTAGCCTCAAAAACTTTATCAAAAAATGCACTGGAAGATGAAAGTGCAATTTTTTGTGACTCGCCGAAAAGTTTATAAGATTCTGCAGCATCTTTTGCAAGTGTTTCTGAGTCTAAGAGTGATTTATTATATTGATCTAGTGCGTATTTACCATCGATTGCGCCCTTAGATATTTGACCAAGCACTACAGCGACTTCTTTATTTTTTTCTGTTAACTGTACTTGACCTTTAACTTGTAATTTACCATCATCGCCTACGGAAGTTTGGAATAATTTATCAAACCCGGAGTCTTTAATTATCTTGTCTCGCTGAACTTTACTAGCTTTCGCCCATTCTCTTTCTGTTACTCCCGCAGACTTTAAGATTGTTTCAAGAGTTCCTTTATTTCTAACTCCGATACTACGCTTTAATTCTGCTCCGTCAACAGTAGCTAGTTTTGTATAGAAATCTAGAGCTTGTTCATTTTTCTTAGAACTAATATCTCTGAAACCTTTTTTAGTAGATTCAAAAATATCTCCTCCGCCGTTAGATCTTGCCGTTTCTTTTAGAAGATCTTTAACAAGCAAACCAACAGTCTTTGTTCGCGTTTTAGAATTAGCATTCATGTCTCGCCAGAATTGCTCAGTACTTAAATTATTCCTAGCAAGTAGTGAGTTGAACGTTCCTAACGCCTTTTTATTTTCTCCGAACCTGTCCTGAATACCTGTGGCTGCTTCGGCTAATGCTTGATCTTTTTCTTGACCCGTTCCAGCTTTCAAGTAACTAAATGAAAGATCTGCCATCTCTTTGATTTGCTGCTTTGTTTTTGAAGCTTGTTCTGCAGCACTAGCAAGATGTGAAGTAAGAAGCGATACACCAATACCAAGTCCTAGAGACGTTGCAAGTCCTCCAATAGAACCAAGTGCACCTCCCAAAGCAGATGCAGGCTTTAGAGTACTTTGCATCCCTACACTGGCATCTTGAGCATTTTTAGAAACTACTGCAAGTCCAGATGCAGTTGTAGAGATTTTTGAACCGTTTGAATTAAATGCTTGTGCAGCGGTAGATGCTTTTGTGAGTCCATTACTGAATCCCGCAAGGATTCCAGTTATACCTCTATTAGTAGTCGTGAAGCGACCACTAGCCATTGTCAAACTGTTCATTTCCTTAGACAGTAAAGCTACAGTTGGAGCTGTTCTTTTTGCACCGCCAGCTAGGTCTAATAAAATTTTCTGGTTCTCTTTGAAACCTATATTCAAGTCAGCGACGTTGTTGTTCCTCAACATCTTTTGAAGAGTTGCTGCCTTTTTATCCCCTATTTGTCCCGCACCACTTAGCTGCCCAACGAATTGACTTAGACTTACAGAGGTGCCTGCAGTAGTTTTTCCTAATAGTTTTACGCCGTTTGTAATTTGTGTTAGTCCACCAAGGAATTGAGATGTCTTTAGGGAAGCTAATGCTGCTTGAGTTTGTTTTATTAACGGTACAACTTTGGAAAGTGTTA
>Ga0075163_10006441_pt1 | contig 15556 bp, 13 predicted proteins | sample JI1023141ADNA_FD_71478 | JGI IMG/M metagenome (GOLD analysis project Ga0075163, IMG submission 71478) | Wastewater effluent complex algal communities from Wisconsin, to seasonally profile nutrient transformation and Carbon sequestration -... | ecosystem: Engineered > WWTP > Effluent > Algae... | reverse complement strand
GAGTCGGATCCGCTCGCGGGCGTCGCGACTCTGCCGGAGCTTCATCGCCAGACGCCGGACCGGCCGCGAGAGTCGGAGCGGAACGTCGGAGAAGTTCTCGGTACCCGCCGCGATCCCGAAGTCGATGCGGCCGAGCGCGATCTGATCGCAGAGGTTCATCACCCCGACGTTCGGGGAGATGCCGGCCATCGCCACGGTATACGCCGGCGTCGTCGGCGAGAGCTCGGCGGCGAGCATCGCCTCGCGCGCGACGTTGGTCGTGTTGATCTCGTGCAGGACGGTCCCCATCACGACGAGCTCGACGTCCTCCGCCGCGAACGAACCCCGTACGTCCGCGCGGTCCATGAGGCCGCGTAGCGCGTGTGCGCCGAGCTCGTAGCTCATGAGCGGTGAATACGCGCCGGCGCTCTCGAGGAACGGGGTCCGTGCACCCGCGACGAGGACCGGGGTCCGGTCGGAGATCGGCGCGCTCATCGGCCCTTCGCCTTCGGCACGTAATGCCCTGCCTGATAGATCGTTCCCGCGTCGTCGACGAGGCGGATCGCCACGCGGCCCTCGTCGTCCGGGGCGATCGCGCGCTCGATCGTGAGCGTGGGGCTCGGGAGCGGGAGGGGACGCACGAATCGCACGTCGATGTCGTCGAAGTCCGCGCCGCGTCGCGCGAGCGATTCGTGGATCTGCGCGAACGCGCCGTAGCCGTGCATGATGCATCCGCCGAACCGCGTGCGACGCGCGAAGGACGGAACGGTGTGGATCGGGTTGAAGTCGCCGGTCAGGAAGAAGAACGTCTGCCCCTCGCTCGCGCGGGCACGCCATCGACCGACCGTCTCGAATTCGGGGCCGACGCGGGACTCGTCGCGTCGTTCGTCGCGCCGTGTCGCGAGCACGACCGCAGCCATCGCGTCGATCGTCATCGCGCGAGGCGCGCTCGCGGTCCCGACCACGACGCGCGAATGGATTCGTGCCCGGTATCCGTCGTCGCTCGCGTCGACGAGTCGTCCCTCGAGATGGATCGGTTCGTCGATCGGCACCGGACGATGGACCTGGAGCCGGAGGCCCTGGTTCAGCACCGAGAGGAGCGGGTAGGGCGCCATCGCGGTGAGTCGCGAGACGATCGGCAGCGTCACCTTCGCGCAGACGAGATGCGGCGGAGTGGTCGATGCGTAGCGCGAGCCCGCGCCACACCACCGGGCGTACGCCCTACGGAGGTCGGCAGACGGAGCTCGGACGGTCTCTCGTAGGACGGGAGGCGACGAGGCGCGTCGACGCCCGGGGACGAGCGAGCGAGCGGCTCCTCCGAGCATGGCGACGACGGTCGCCCTGTGTTCGGGCAGGAGGCGGTAGGAGAGGTCGGAGAGGCGGAGATCGCTCTCCGGAGCGCTGGCATCGCGATGGAAGGCGAGGGTGGTCATCGGGCCCAGGGATGCTGATGCCGCCCGGGGGCGCCGCCCAGGTCCACGAGCGACGAAGGGGGGGCAGAAAGTGACAACCCCCGCTTGCTGGGTCCCATCGCCGCGTCCAAGACGAGGCGACCGAAGGCTCGACGCGTGACGTATCCGGTGACCTACATCCGACTCGTCGCGAGGCAGCTCCGCCTCGACGACGCGGGCATCGAACGACTCCTCCGAGGCACCACGCTCTCGCCAGCGGATCTCCGGGACCTCGAGCGTCGTATCTCGGAGACGGAGACGCGGATCGTGCTGGGGAACGTGCTCGCGATCGCGGCTCGACCTGGATTCGGACTCGAGGTCGGACGTCGACTCTCGATCGCGGCCCACGGTGCGCTCGGTCAACTCCTCGCGACGAGTCCGAACCTCGCCGAGGCATGGGCGTCGCTCGAGCGCTTCCACGCCCTTCGCGTGCCCCTCGTGCAGCTCCGCTGCTCCGAGGTGGACGACTCCTACGTGATCGCGCTCGACGCGGGCGAGACGCCCGACGCAGTCCGGATGTTCTTGCTCGAGGCGATGGCGGTGTCGGTGCAACGCGGCATCGAGCTCCTCCGCGGGACGCGGCTCGACGACGCATCGTGGAGGTTCGCGTTCCCGGCGCCCGCCCACGTCGAACACTACGAGCGACAGCTCCATGGCGTGCTCGCGTTCGGAGCCGTGTCGAACGAGCTGCGAGTCCCTCTCGCCACGATGTACGAGCCGAATCCGTTCGCCGACCCTCACGCCTGGGAACTCGCGCTGAGGCGGTGCGAAGCGCTCGCGCTCGAGCACGACGCGGACCGAACGGTCGATTGGCGAACGCGCGTCACCCATCTGCTGCAGCGGCATCCCGGACAGTTGTGGACTCTCGACGAGATCGCCGCGCACGTGCACGTCTCGAAGCGGACGTTGATGCGCTACCTCGACGCGGAGGGCACGAGCTTCCGCGCCCTGGTCGATGCCGAGCTGGAGCGTCAGGCGAAGATCGAACTCCTCGCGCCGTCGAGCACGGTCGATTCGGTCGCGGCGACGCTCGGCTACCACGACGCCGCGTCCTTCCGACGGGCGTTCAGGCGATGGTGTGGCGAGTCGCCGTCCGGGTTCGTCGCCCGACGTTCGCGCGACGGCTGACCCGTGCGCCTACTCCGGGGAGCTCCGACCCGTCGAGGGGCGATTCCGGGTCGATTTCTCGGCGCCGTTGCGGTCCTGGTCGTCGGTCCATAGGATGCCCCGATCCGTGACCGATTCCGTCGTGACCCCACGAGATTCGCTCGAGGCAGCGCTCGTGTCGCTCCGGGACGACCGTGCGTACGAGGGGCGATGGTTCGGCGCGTCGGAGCTCCGAGAGGCCCTGGCTGCGCGATCGGTCGCCGATGTCCGCGAGGCGCTCGTGCGAATCGCGTCGGCGGCTTCCGGAGCCGAACCGATCGGCGACGTCTCGGTGACGACCAAGGGCGGGCGGACGCGTCCCCGATACGCGCTCTCCAGAGCGCCGGAGCGGGAATCACGAACGAAGGCCGGACCTGGCTGTTCTCACGGCGCAGGCGATTCGAATCGGCGCGGACGGATCGAGGTCCACGAAGGCGACAACCTCGCGGTCACGCGGTCGTTCGCAGACGCCTCGTTCGACCTCATCTACCTCGACCCTCCGTTCAACACCGGACGCGCGCAGTCACGGACCCGGATCCGAACGCAGCGCGACGAGGAAGGTGATCGGGTCGGCTTCCAGGGCAGGCGATATCGCACCACCGTCGTCGGTTCGAGCGCGTACGCAGACAGCTTCGACGACTACATGGCCTTCCTCCTCCCGCGGCTCGAGGAAGCGCATCGACTCCTCGCTCCGTCCGGGAGCTTCTTCCTGCACCTCGACTATCGCGAAGTGCACTACGCGAAGGTCGCGCTCGATCGGATCTTCGGACGCGCGAGCTTCATCAACGAGATCATCTGGGCGTACGACTACGGTGCCCGGTCGACGAACCGTTGGTCGGCGAAGCACGACAACATCCTCTGGTACGCCAAGGATCCCGGGTCGTACTGCTTCAACTTCGACGCGATGGACAGGATCCCGTACCTGGCTCCGTCGCTCGTCGGCCCCGAAAAAGCCGCTCGTGGAAAGACGCCGACCGATACCTGGTGGCACACGATCGTGAGCCCGAACGGACGCGAGAAGACGGGCTACCCGACGCAGAAACCGCTCGGAGTCCTCTCGCGAATCGTCCGGATCCACTCGAATCCCGGAGATCGACTGCTCGACTTCTTCGCGGGGAGCGGCTCGTTCGGAGAAGCCGGCGCGAGCTGCGGACGCGACGTGACGCTCGTCGACGAGAACCCCGAAGCGATCGCGGTCATGCGCCGGCGCTTCGCGGACTACGCGGCGACGTTCGTTCGTCGAGCGCCTCCGTGATCGCTCGTCCATCGGGGAGTCCGAAAGCGGTCCAGACCAACGCGTCGATCTCGCGCTCCAGTCGCTCGGCCGCGCGCGGATCCGTCGTCCGATGCCTACGTCTCGCGAGCGCGATGATCGCCTTCGAGAGCTCGTCCGAGGGATCCGGAAGCGGGAATTCGGCGACGTACTGGGTCATGAACCGCCGTCGACCGCCGAAGAGCTTGTTGTTGAACCGGTGATCGTAGAACGCCTCGATGAAGGTCGAGTTCGTGACGGCGAGGGCGAGGAAGAGGACGTCCGTGTCGGCCGGATCGTCGGCGATCATCCAGTAGCAGTCTCCGTTGACCACGCTGCCGCTCTCGTCGAGGAAGAACGTGGGCGTCTCGGCGATGTCGCGGAAGACGAGCTTCGTACGCGCCCAGAGAGCGGGTTCGTGCGGCACCCAGAGCTCGTACCAACGACGTCCGGCGGCGCGCAGGTAGGGTCGCGCTTCGAGGACGCGTCGATGCGCCTCGAGGTACGCCGCGGTCACCGGATACGCGTCGAGCTCCGCCACGCGCCGTCTCCCGGAGTCGTCGAGATGCGGATAGAGAATCTGCCTCGTCGGCGGGTCGGCGTGATAGCGACGCGCGGCGTGATGGGTGAGGAGAGGTCGGAGGAGCTCGGGCGCCTCGGTGCCGAAGTCGGACCAGTCCTCCCGGATGAAGACCCGGTCCGAGGTGGACTTCACGCCGACGCGGATCTTCCCGATCGCGCCGAGAGGCTTCCAGGTGCGGTCTCGAACGGTCCGTAGCCATGCCTCGAGGTCGTCGGACGAGAGTCGCCAGACGGATCCGTCGTCGATCCGCAGGCGTCCTTGCGAGATGCGGAACGTGCGCGGCCCGATCGCGACGTCCGATGTTCGATCGAGCGCGGAAGGAAAGAGCGCATCTTCGGCACCCGAGGCGCCTTTTCGTTCGTAGACGGAGGTGAAGCGCGCATCGGGGAGAGGTGCCTGCGAACGTGTTCGTCGAGAAGCCACGAGCATCGCGGGCAGCACGGTCGCGTCGAAGAGCTTCGTGTCCCCGAGGTCCCAGACCCGCGCGATCGCGAGGTTCGCCCGGAGCGATTCGCGGAACGCCGCCGCGCCTTTCGTCGTGAGGAACCGATTCGAAGTGATCAACGCGAGGCTTCCTCCGACGTCGAGGCGATCGACGAGCGCGAGCGCGAACGCCTGGTAGAGGTCGAGCCGTCCTTCGAGTCCGAAGCGGGCTGCGAGCGCGGCCGTATCCACCGCGCCGAGGAGCTGGGTGCGGACGTAGGGCGGATTCGCGATCGCGAGGTCGAAGCGGTCGTCGTCCGCGTCGCCGAGGAAGTCTCGAACGCGCACCTCGAGATCGACCCCCGGGCACGCAGCCGCGATCTCGCGCCGCGCCGTCTCCGCCGCGGACGGGTTCGTCTCGTAGCCGACGACGGAGATCCGGGCCGCGGAGACCCGCGCGAGCACACGAACGAGGGCCACGACGAGCGCCCCGTCTCCGATCGCCGGGTCGAGCACGCGGATGAGCTCGCGCGTCTTCGCGTCCACGAGGAGCTCGACGAGTTTCTCCGCGAGATATTCCGCGAGACCAGGGGGCGTATACGTGACGCCGTTCGCCTTCCGATCGGTGACGCCCGCGTAACGACCTTCCGTCGGTCGACGTGTCGTCGTCGCGTGGACGACGCCTGCGTCCGGCGTAGGACGGCGCTTCATCGCGCGTCGCGCAGGCTCTCCGCGACCCGCACGAGCGACTCGGCCTCGATCGGGCTCTGCGCTCGGACGAACGCATGGACGAACTCCGAACCATCGTCGTAGCCGACGATCGCTTCGCGACGGCTCTGCCCGTTCACTTCGTCGACCCACCACGGCGTCTCACGTCCGAGGAGCCGACCCGGTCGCTCGGTCCCGGTCGGCTCGAAGCTCGGATGACCGCCGACGTAGATCCCGAGCGAGCTCGCGTCGGCGTCGAACGGCGCGACGGAGACGATCTCGTACACGTCGAAGTCGGGGCCTTCATCGTGCACGAGCACGGCGTTCGCCGGGAGATCGATCGTCCAGCGGTCGAGGCGCCTCGGGCCACCGGCGAGATCGAGGCGCGCATCGCCGATGCCGACGCCGAGCGCGATCGCGCGCGCGCTCGAGCGGCAGCCGTCGGGCGCCCCGACGAGATCGGTCGTGACGAAGATCCCGACGCTGACGACCGTGCCTTCAGGGGTCGTGATCCAGGCCTCGTCGACGACGACGCCTCCTTCGGGACCGTCGACCGAACTCGCCTCGACGACGACGGCGTCGAGTCCCGAGGCGAGGTTCACCGGCGTCACGGTTCCGCGCGCGATCCGCGTCGCGGCGAACCGGGAGATCGAACGGACGAACGCGTCGCCCGGCGAGGCGAACGTCTCTTCGACGAAGACGACCATCCGCGACTCTCCCCGTTCGATCACGAATCGGGTCTCTCGCTCGTCGCTGGCCGGGGCCGACATGAGGTCGTGCGCGCGACCGACCGAGACTGCGTCCGAGGGGAGGGCGAGTACGAGTCGGCCGCCGAGAGCGGGCATCGGCGTGACCGGGCCGAGCTCGTCGAATGCACCGCATGCGCTCGCGACCGCGAGAGGAGCGAGGCCGTCCGTGATCGGGAGCGGCGTCGTCGCGCGGACCGCCTCCTCCGGCACCGTGGACGACTCGGAGACGGCGGCGCTCGGACCTCCGCACGCGGCGACGCCGAGAACCACGAGCACGCAGGACAGCACCTTCTTCGACATCGGACTCCTCGCGGGCATCCGCGTCGGGCATGCCCGCGCGCATCGTATCGGACGGAAGCCCTCGAGCCCTCCGGGATCGCCCGCGAATCGAAAGGTGGACGATGTAAAGTTTACGATGTATATCGTTGCGATGCCGCGGGCCGCCCTCTCCGACGAAGCGATCGCCGATTTCCGAGCGCGACTCACGGCGGTCGCGACGCGCCTGTTCGCCGAACACGGCTTCGAAGGCGTGACGCTCCGAGCCGTCGCGAGCGATCTCGGGGTGAGTCCGATGACGCCGTATCGGTACGTCGCGGGGAAGGACGAGCTCTTCGTCCTCGTGCGGACCGAGGCCTTCCGGCGCTTCGCCGATCACCAAGAGCGCGCCGCGCGTGCGCGTGGTGGCGCGATCCCGCGGCTGCGTGCGCTCGGGAAGGCGTACGTCCGCTTCGCGCTCGCCGAGCCGGACGCGTACCGGATCATGTTCGCGCTCGCCCAGCCGGACGACGGGCCCGCGGAGCTCCGCGCGGAGGAGGCGCGTTCGTTCGCGCCGCTCCACGAAGCGGTCGCCGCGGCGGTCTCCGAGGGCGCGCTGCGAGGCGATCCGCTCACGCTCGCCCATCTCTTCTGGGCGACCACCCACGGCCTCGTGACTCTCCACCTCGCCGGCAAGCTCGGCATGGGTCTCGGCCTCGCCGATCTCACGAAGTCCGTCCTCGATAGCATCGCCCCCGATCGGAGATCCCCATGAGCCTCGGAACCCCCTACAAGCGCGCCAAGCTCGACGATCGATACGACACGATCGTCATCGGCTCCGGCATCGGTGGACTCGCGGCGGCGTCGATGCTCGCTCGGCACGACGGTCAGAGGGTGCTGGTGCTCGAGCGCCACTACACGGCGGGCGGCTTCACGCATTCGTTCCGGAGGCCGGGTTTCGAGTGGGACGTCGGTGTCCACTACATCGGCGAGGTGAATCGCGAGCGTTCTTCGCTTCGTCGGACGTTCGACCACCTCTCGGACGGAGAGCTCGAATGGGCCGACATGGGCGAGGTCTACGACCGGATCCGGCTCGGCGAACGGACGTTCGACTACGTCCGCGGCGCGCGGGCGCTCCGCAATTCGTTCGTCGACGCGTTCCCGTCCGAGGCTCCTGGGATCGACGCGTATTTCGAGAAGGTGCGTTCGGTGAATCGGGCGACGATGCCGTACTTCGCCGAGAAGGTCCTGCCGCGTCCTCTCGCGGCGCTCGTCGGTCCGGCGCTCCGCTACCCGGCGCTCCGCAGCGCCCGGCGGACGACCGGGGACGTGATCGGTGAGCACGTCCGAGACCCCGAGCTCCGCGGACTGCTCGCCGCTCAATGGGGCGACTACGGCTTGCCGCCGGGCCAGAGCAGCTTCCTCATCCATGCGATGGTCGCAGGCCACTATCTCCGCGGGGCCGCGTATCCGGTCGGTGGTGCCTCCCGGATCGCCGAGACCATCCTCCCGAGCATCGAACGCGCGGGCGGCGCCGTCGTCGTCCGCGCCGAGGTCGCTCGGATCGTCGTCGAAGGTGGACGCGCGACAGGAGTCGAGCTCGTCGACGGCCGACGCATCTCGGCGAAGCGCGTGGTCAGCGATGCAGGCGCAGCGGTCACGTTCGGTCGACTCCTCCCCGAGGACGTGCGGCCGTTCGACGTGACGCCGTCCGGCGTCGAGGGAATCGCGCCGTCCGTCGCGCATCTCTCGCTCTACGTCGGCATGCGCGGCACGACGCCCGAGATCGGACTCCCCCAGCACAACGTCTGGGTGTATCCGACGGCGGATCACGACGCGAACTACGCCGCGATGATGGCGGACGACGACGCGCCGCTCGCGGCCGTGTTCCTCTCCTTCGCGTCCGCCCGTGATCCGGACTTCCAGAATCGGCATCCGGGCCACTCCACCGCCGAGATCGTGACGCTCGCGCCGATGCGTTGGTTCGAGTCGTATCGCGGCTCGCGGTGGGGCAAGCGCGGCGAGGACTACGAGAAACGGAAGCAGCAGCTCTCGGATGTATTGCTCGAGGCCCTCGTCCGCGAGGTCCCGGGCGCGAAGGACGCGGTCGTCCACGCCGAGCTCTCGACGCCGCTCACGACGGAACACTTCGCCGGCCACCCGAGCGGCGAGATCTACGGACTCGCCCACGTTCCACGGCGATTCGCGAGTCGATGGCTTCGCCCCGAGACGCCGGTCCCGGGTCTCTACCTGGCCGGCGCCGACGTATGCTCGGCCGGCGTGGCGGGGGGGCTCATCGGCGGCCTGCTCTGTGCGTCCGCGATCACCCGCCGGAACCTGCTCGCCGTCGCCGAGCGGGGCGTGCTACGCGACGGAGAATCCGAGGCCACCGCTGCGGCCCGTGCTATGCGGTGAGCGATGTCGCGACCCTCGATCGTCCTCAGCGGGAGCGGCGTCTTCACGCCGGCCCACAGCGTCTCGAACGAAGAACTCGTGACGGCGCTGAATGCCTGGGTCGCTCGCTACAACGAGCAGAACGCGGCTGCGATCGCTGCGGGGGAGCTCCCCGCCAAGTCGCCCTCGAGCGTCGAGTTCATCGAGAAGGCGTCCGGCATCAAGAGCCGGTACGTGTACTGCAAGGACGGCATCCTCGACCTCGATCGGATGACGCCGCGCTTCCCCCGTCGCGCGGAGGACGAGCTCTCGCACCAGGCCGAGATCGCGGTCGCCGCTGCGCGTGCCGCGCTCGAGTCGGCCGGGAAGACCCCGGACGAGATCGACATGGTCATCGTCTCCTGTGCGTACACCCAGCGTGCGTATCCCGCGATCGCGATCGAGGTTCAGGAAGCCCTCGGGATCGTCGGGTTCGGGTTCGACATGCTCGTCGCCTGTTCGGCGGCCACGTTCGCGATCCATCGCGCCTACGACGCGATCGCCGCCGGCACGGCGCGCGCGGTGTTGGTCATCAACCCGGAGCTGATCTCGCCGCAGATCGACTACACCGATCGCGACAGCCACTTCATCTTCGGGGACGTCGCGACCGCCATGGTGATCGAGCCGGCGTCGACCTGTCGCTCGGAGCATTCGTTCGAGATCCTCGACATCACGGCGAAGACGAGCTTCTCGAACAACATCCGCTCGAACTTCGGACACGTCTCTCGCGCGCTCGATCTAGAGCCCTACGCGCCGACGAATCTCTTCCACCAGCAGGGGCGGAAGGTCTTCAAGGACATCTGTCCGATGGTCGCGGAGTTCCTCGGCGAGCAACTCACGCGGACCGGCTTCGCGCCGCCCGACGTACGCCGATGGTGGCTCCACCAGGCGAACCTCCAGATGAACCAATGGATCGTCCGGCACCTCCTCGGACGCGACACCACCGAGGACGAGGCGCCGATCGTTCTCGACAGCTACGCGAACACCGCATCGGCCGGGTCGATCATCGCGTTCGCGCAGAATCATCGCGATCTGGTCGCCGGCGATCTCGGCGTTCTCTGCTCGTTCGGCGCAGGCTACTCGATCGGGAGCCTGCTGCTCCGCAAGCGCTGAGCGCGCGTCCTCAGGGCGTGATCGCGACCTTGCCGCGGACCTCGCCCGCTTCGAGAAGACGCATCGCCGCCTGCACTTCGCCGAGCGTGAACGTCCGATCGACGCGAGGGACGAGCACGCCGCGATCCACGAGTCGGGCGAGCTCCTCGAGTCCGGAGAAGTGCTCGCGCGACATGCACATCCGGAACGACTGCGGGACGAACGGACTCAGCAAGAACGACGCGAACGCCTTGAGCATCATGCCGCCGACGATGTTCCCGTCGTTCTCGCTCCCGACGAGGACCGCGGTCCCGTGATCGGTGAGCGCGCGTCGTAGTCGGGCGAGCGTCGAGCCCCCGCCGATGTCGATCACGACGTCGTAGCGTGTCGATCCGTCCGCGAAGTCGTCCCGTGAATGGTCGAGGACGTGATCCGCTCCGAGCGATCGGACGAAGTCCGCCTTCGCGGCGCTGCACACTCCGGTGACGACCGCGCCCTGGGCCTTCGCGATCTGCACGGCATGGCTCCCGACACCGCCGGACGCGCCGACGATCAACACCCGCTGTCCCGACGCGACGCGTCCGTCGACGCAGACCGCCTGCCACGCCGTGAGACCCGACACGCCGAGGACGGCCGCTTCGACGAAGCTCAGCAACGCGGGCTTGTGGGCGAGCTTGTCTTCGCGCGCGACCGAGAACTCCGCGAAGGATCCCTTGCCGATCCCGAACACTTCGTCGCCGACCGAGAACCGGGTTACGCCGGCGCCGACGTCCACCACGACGCCGGCGACGTCGAGACCGGGCACCGGATGGTTCGGACGGGAAAAGCCGAACCCCATGATCCGCATGAGGTACGGCCTGCCGGTCATGAGGTGCCAGGTGCCGCGGTCGAGTCCCGCGGCGCGCACCTCCACGAGGACTTCGCCGTCGCCGGGGACCGGCCGCTCGAGCTCGCTCGAGCGGAAGACGTCGGAATCCCCGTAGGCGGTCTGGATGACGGCGCGCATCGTCGCTCGCGTCGTGGCGACGAGCGGACTCGTGACCGTCGTCGAGCCGGACGTGCCGAGTCGGGTGGAGTTCGCGCTGGCTGGCATCATGGGGACCTCAGTCGGACTTACGTTGTAAGGTACGTCGAGAGGCTAATCTTACGGCGTAAGTTCGTCAAGGCGGCTCGCCACGGAATCGTGGTAAGCACCCGATTCGGTAGTGATCTCGATGGCCGCACGACCCACGAAGACGCGGAAGACCCGGACGCCCCTCAGCCGCGAGCGCGCGCTCGAATCGGCGATGGTGCTCGCCGACGCGGAGGGCATCGCCGGACTCACGATGCGTCGGCTCGCGCAGGTGCTCGGCGTCGAAGCGATGTCGCTCTACCACCACGTCACGAACAAGGACGACATCCTCGACGGCATGATCGACCTCGTCTTCCGCGAGATCACGCTGCCCGATGCGGACGTCGACTGGCGGACGGCGATGACGCGGCGCGCGCACTCGGTCCGTGCGGTGTTGCGTCGCCACCCATGGGCCATCGGCATGATGGAGTCACGCCGGACCCCCGGTGCCGAGACGTTGCGTCATCACGACGCCGTCCTCGGATGTCTGAGGCGCGCTGGCTTCTCGATTCCGCTCACCGCGCACGCCTACGCGCTGCTCGACAGCTTCATCTACGGATTCGCGTCCCAGGAGGCGAGCCTCCCGTTCGAGACGCCGGACGAGACACACGAAATCGCCGGGGAGATCTTCCAGCAGTTCCCGGAGGGCGCGTATCCGCACCTCGCGGAGCTCACGATCGAGCACGTGCTACAGCCCGGATACGCGTTCGCGAACGAGTTCGACTTCGGCCTCGAGCTCGTCCTCGACGGCCTCGAACGCGCGTGGAACCTCGAGTCACGGATGTGAAGGACGCGCGCTAGCCCGCGTCGCTCGCGAGGGAACGGAGCACCGAGGCGGAATCCCTGTCGACCGGGGCAGGCCAGGGCCGTTCGACGTCTTCGACGAGCCAAGGCGCCTCGCCCGGTCGCGTCTGCCATCTCGGTCGGCCGAGGATTCGCACGAGCCTGTCCGCGCAGTCCTCAGGCGACTCCCAGCGGCGCTTCACCCGATCGAGGAACCATCCGACGAGCCCGTCGCGCGCGCCCAGATCGGTCCGTACCACGCCCGGATGGACGACCGCGAGATCGACGTCCGGATGGCGTCTCGCCACGTCCCGCATCGCGATGGCCTGCGCGAGCTTCGTCGTCGCGTAGGTTCGGAACGCGGAGAAGTCTTCTCCGACGGGGGTTCGTGACGGGTCGAATCGGCCCTTCACGAGGATGCCCGCGCCGATGACCAGGATCCGTCCGAGTACGCCTCGATCGAGGAGCGGCGCCTGGAGCGCGAGCGGCGCGACGACGTTCGTCGCATACGACGCCTCGCGTCCGTCGACGAGGTCGCGACGGGACGGCCAGAGTCCCGCATTGTGAACGAGGATCGAGCCGACAGCGACGCGTGACGCGAGGCGCTCGCCGACCTCGCGGGCCTCGTCCGGGCGGCTGAGGTCGACCCGCACGGGGTGGAGCTCGAGCGACGGACCCACGGCCGGCCTCAGGGACTCGAGGCGCGCCTCGTCCCGAGCGAGCGCGAAGATCCGATCGCCGGGGCGTGCGTCTCGGGAGAGCGCGAGGACGAGCGCGCGTCCGATCCCGCGAGACGCTCCGGTGATGATTCGGTCGACCATCCCCCGAGGCTAGCGAGCCCATGGGATAATTGGAAGACTATTCCAAGTCATTCGAAAGCCCCTCGAAGAGCGGTCGATCCGCTCCGGTTCGCGGTATCGTCGGGTCGTGGCGAGAGCGAAGATCGACGTCGCGTCCGAACGCGGACCCCGCCGTCGGGTCGACGGAAGTCGCCGACGCGAGGAGATCCTCGACGCCGCGATGCGTTGCTACGCGCGGGACGGGTTGCTCCGCGTCGGCATCGAGGACATCCGCCGCGAGGCCGGCGCGAGTCCGTCGTCGGTCTATCACCAGTTCGCGAACGCGGACGCGATCGTGCTCGCGCTCCTCGTGCGCATCTTCACGTCGCTCTTCGAACACCTGGCCACGCGCGTCGGACGCACGCGGACGGCGGAGGGCGCGGTCCGCGCGCTCGTCGACGGGCACATCGAATGGATCGCCGACCATCCCGACGACGGTCGGTTCATGTACCAGGCGATGACGCTCGAAGCGGGCGGTCTCGACGCGGTCTCGCGCGACGCGCTCATCGCCGAGAAGCGAGTCCTGCTCGGTCCCGTGGTGAACCACCTCGGCGGCTTCATCGCGCGCGGCGAGCTCCCGGACCTTCCCGCGGAGCTCCTCGACGTGGTGCTGCTCGGCCCCGCGCACGAGGCGCTCCGTCGACATCTCGCAGGCGGAACCGAGTTCGATCCGGCGCGGCTCCGAAAGCTCCTCCCGGCGCTAGCCTGGAAGAGCGTGGCCCGCTGATCAGGCGGATTCTCCGCTCGAGACGGCGGCGAGCGCGCGACGCAGGAGGCGGGCGACCTTCTGGAGTGCAGCCTCGAAGGGCGAGCTCGAACGATACACGAGCCCGAGGGTTCGGAAGGGTTCGGGCCTCTCGAACCGGCGGATCGCGAGCGCATCGTCGCGGTTCTCGATCGCGAGCGCGAGCTCCGGGAGGAGCGTCAGTCCACCGGAGCCGAGCGTCACGCGGACGAGGGTGGGGATGCTCGTCGCGCGGAACGATGCTTCTCGGGCGCAGGCCTTGGCGCAGACGTCGTTCGCCTGGGCCCGGAAGCAATGTCCTTCGTCGAGCAGGTGGATCGGCTGATCGTGGATCGCCGAGAACGGGATCCGCTTCGCGCGCCGAGCGAACAGGGGATGCGTCTTCGGACCGGCGAGTACGAAGCGGTCGACGCCGATCGGCGCCGTCGCGAGCGAGCCGAGCTCCGCTTCGAGCGCGACGACGGCTGCGTCGAGTTCGCCGCGGTCGAGCGAACTCACGAGCGAAGCCGTCTTGTCTTCGGTCCAGAGTACGCGCAGCTTCGGGAGCGCGTTCGAGAGTTCGCGGCCGAACGTCCCGAGCGCGTACGGCGCGATCGTCGGGATGACGCCGACCCGGAGCTCTCCGGCGAGCGGGTCCGAGAGGTTCCGCGACGTCTGAGCGAGATCGTCCGCGTCCACGAGGAGAGCGCGGGCGCGTTCGAGCAGCCGCTGCCCGGCCGAGGTCGCGCGGACCGAGCGCGAGGAGCGCTCGAAAAGAGGCACGCCGAGCGCGCGCTCGAGCTCGAGGACCTGCGCGCTGAGCGACGGCTGCGCGACGTGACATTCTTCCGCCGCCCGCCGGAAGCCTCCGGTATTCGCCACCGCGATCGCGTATTGAAGTTGTCTCAGGGTGAAGGGGAGCGGTCTCACGATAGTCTGAGGCTATCAGAAGTATGTGAACGAAGTCTTGGAACTATCGCTCCATCCCCGTCAGCCTGGAACTCGGAGGCACACAGCATGGCGAACGAGAAGACACTCCGCACCGAGGCCGGCATCCCGGTCCGTGACAACCAGAACGCACAGACGGCAGGAGCCGCGGGACCGGTGCTCCTCCAGGACTTCCACCTCGTCGAGAAGCTCGCGCGCTTCAATCGCGAGCGGATCCCCGAGCGCGTCGTCCACGCGGTGGGCAGCGGGGCGTACGGCACCTTCGTCGTGACGAACCCGGGCATCGCGAAGTGGACTCGGATGAAGGTGTTCGCGGACGTCGGAAAGAAGACCCAGGTCTTCGCCCGGTTCTCGACCGTCGCGGCGTCACGCGGTGGCCCCGACACCGCGCGCGACCCGCGTGGCTTCGCCGTGAAGTTCTACACCGAGGACGGAAACTGGGACCTCGTCGGCAACAACACGCCGATCTTCTTCCTCCGCGACGGCATCAAGTTCCCGGACTTCATCCACTCGCAGAAGTACGACCCGCACACGAACCGCCAAGAAGCGAACAACGTGTGGGACTTCTTCGCGAAGTCGCCGGAGCTCACGCACCAGTTCGTCTGGCTCTTCGGAGATCGCGGAGTCCCGCGGTCGTACCGCCACATGGACGGGTTCGGTTCGCACACGTTCCTCTGGGTGAACGCGGCCGGGGAGAAGTCCTGGGTGAAGTTCCACTTCAAGACGAACCAGGGCATCGCGACGTTCACGAGCGAAGAAGCGGCGGTCGTCGGCGGGCGGGATCCGCAGCACGCGCAGCACGATCTCTACGCCGCGATCGAGCGCGGCGAGCATCCCTCGTGGCGCGTGTCGGCCCAGATCATGCCGTTCGCGGACGCCGCGGACTACCGATTCAATCCGTTCGATCTCACGAAGGTCTGGCCGCATGCGGACTATCCGCTCGTCGAGCTCGGCACGATGACGCTCGATCGCACGCCGGCGAACTACTTCGCGGACGTCGAACAGTCGGCGTTCGATCCGGCGCACATGGTGCCCGGCATCGGCCCATCGCCGGATCGCATGCTCCAGGCGCGGCTCTTC
>Ga0075163_10006440_pt1 | contig 15556 bp, 21 predicted proteins | sample JI1023141ADNA_FD_71478 | JGI IMG/M metagenome (GOLD analysis project Ga0075163, IMG submission 71478) | Wastewater effluent complex algal communities from Wisconsin, to seasonally profile nutrient transformation and Carbon sequestration -... | ecosystem: Engineered > WWTP > Effluent > Algae... | reverse complement strand
CCACCAGCGCGGGTTGCAATCCACGCTCCCCTCCGAAGAGGAGAGCGACTCAGCATCCACCGATTCTCCCCGTCTGATCTTTTGTTGCAATCCACGCTCCCCTCCGAAGAGGAGAGCGACGCTGCGCCGTCCAGCAGGCCCTGCCACTCTTCCAGGTTGCAATCCACGCTCCCCTCCGAAGAGGAGAGCGACGCTGAGACGGGCGGCATGCCCGAAGAGATGACGGGGTTGCAATCCACGCTCCCCTCCGAAGAGGAGAGCGACGTCGCTCGCTTGGATCTCGCCCACGTTCGTGCGGTTGCAATCCACGCTCCCCTCCGAAGAGGAGAGCGACCTTCTCCCACGCCTCCAGGGCGAGTAGGCGCCCCAGTTGCAATCCACGCTCCCCTCCGAAGAGGAGAGCGACGGCGAAGCGGCGCGCGGCGGGGTCGTGTCACTCTTGTTGTAATCCACGCTCCCCTCCGAAGAGGAGAGCGACGCGCTATGTCCAGTCACTTGGCATTGACCAATATGTTGCAATCCACGCTCCCCTCCGAAGAGGAGAGCGACGCGCGGTACGTGTTCTCTGCGCAGAGAAACTCTAGGTTGCAATCCACGCTCCCCTCCGAAGAGGAGAGCGACATGCCGGTGCCCATTAGGTCACTTCTTAGTCATGAGTTGCAATCCACGCTCCCCTCCGAAGAGGAGAGCGACAGCCCGTCCAGCGGAGTGGACTAATCGCAAGTTCCTGTTGCAATCCACGCTCCCCTCCGAAGAGGAGAGCGACTCTGGCTCTGCTTCGCCGCCGTCCATCTTCACATCGTTGCAATCCACGCTCCCCTCCGAAGAGGAGAGCGACTGTTTCGGTCGGGCTTGGTCCACGCACGAACCAAAGTTGCAATCCACGCTCCCCTCCGAAGAGGAGAGCGACGGGCACGTTGCGCCCCGCAGCTTCCAGCTTCATCAGTTGCAATCCACGCTCCCCTCCGAAGAGGAGAGCGACGCTCAGCAAGACCACCGATCCCACCACGGACTTTGTTGCAATCCACGCTCCCCTCCGAAGAGGAGAGCGACGACCGTGGGCTACGATAGCTCGGTCGGGACCTGGTTGCAATCCACGCTCCCCTCCGAAGAGGAGAGCGACGCTACCTTCGATCTGGTAGCGCGCGGTGGTCTCGTTGCAATCCACGCTCCCCTCCGAAGAGGAGAGCGACGCGGCACCCCGACCGACCGCTACCTGGTGCAGGTGTTGCAATCCACGCTCCCCTCCGAAGAGGAGAGCGACCTGCTCGGCCTCGCGGCCCGCGCCCAGCCCCTGTTGCAATCCACGCTCCCCTCCGAAGAGGAGAGCGACCCGATGACGCGAAGGGGCTGATCTCGCTGCGCTTGTTGCAATCCACGCTCCCCTCCGAAGAGGAGAGCGACGAGGCGCTTCATAGTGCTACCAACCGCCGCCACCTGTTGCAATCCACGCTCCCCTCCGAAGAGGAGAGCGACGTCACTCTCTCGTGGCGCTGCTTGCCCTGCGTCGTGTTGCAATCCACGCTCCCCTCCGAAGAGGAGAGCGACCATTGCCGGTCAGCGCAGCCACCCGCACGTCAATGTTGCAATCCACGCTCCCCTCCGAAGAGGAGAGCGACCGCTGGCGAGTCGTGCGGAGTGGTACGCACTCTGGTTGCAATCCACGCTCCCCTCCGAAGAGGAGAGCGACCTCTTCCTTGCACTTGCCTGACTTCGTGTCGCAGTAGTTGCAATCCACGCTCCCCTCCGAAGAGGAGAGCGACGGCCATGTTCGCACCAGTGGTTGCCGCCGCCTTGTTGCAATCCACGCTCCCCTCCGAAGAGGAGAGCGACTTGTGGGCGACGGGTTCCATGTGGGCCGTGCAGCGGTTGCAATCCACGCTCCCCTCCGAAGAGGAGAGCGACTCGGCGGGGTTGGTGCTCGGGTCTGTCCATTAAATCGAGGGAAGGTCAGTCTTCGCTTTCGGGTTGCAATCCACGCTCCCCTCCGAAGAGGAGAGCGACCTGAGGGCGAGCGCGAGCGCGACGTCGAGCACAAGTTGCAATCCACGCTCCCCTCCGAAGAGGAGAGCGACCGAATTCCACCAGACGCCGGATCTGATCGGGATTGTTGCAATCCACGCTCCCCTCCGAAGAGGAGAGCGACAGTGGTCGGGACGCTTCGGTCTAAATGGTCGATCTGTTGCAATCCACGCTCCCCTCCGAAGAGGAGAGCGACAGGCGGCAAGGGATAAAATACTCGCCGAATTTGCAGTTGCAATCCACGCTCCCCTCCGAAGAGGAGAGCGACCTGCGGCAGAGGTCGACCGAGGCACAGTCGAGGTGTTGCAATCCACGCTCCCCTCCGAAGGGGAGAGCGACGGGCGTGATCTCTGGGTGCTCGACGAGTCCCCGGTTGTTGCAATCCACGCTCCCCTCCGAAGAGGAGAGCGACTGTCCGCGCTGCTGGAGTAGCTGGACGAGCTGCGGGTTGCAATCCACGCTCCCCTCCGAAGAGGAGAGCGACTACTTCCGCCCAACTGCTGGCCGCATTGCATCGGAGTTGCAATCCACGCTCCCCTCCGAAGAGGAGAGCGACGGACATGAGCGGGTAATGATTCTGCGCTCCCCTGGGTTGCAATCCACGCTCCCCTCCGAAGAGGAGAGCGACGACTTGTTCTTGGCGCAGAAGTCCTCGGTGCAGCGGTTGCAATCCACGCTCCCCTCCGAAGAGGAGAGCGACTGAGCGAGAACTGGAGCCAGTGGCGCTGCCACGAAGTTGCAATCCACGCTCCCCTCCGAAGAGGAGAGCGACAATCTGACGGCTCGCCCTCCATCGGCGAATTCCCCGTTGCAATCCACGCTCCCCTCCGAAGAGGAGAGCGACAGACGCGCTTTGCCACAGCTCCATCGCTCAGCGCTGTTGCAATCCACGCTCCCCTCCGAAGAGGAGAGCGACACCGCGACAAGATGGAGCTGGCGCACGCCATAGCGTTGCAATCCACGCTCCCCTCCGAAGAGGAGAGCGACCGCTGTCCGCATCGAGCGCACAGCCCCAGCTCATGTTGCAATCCACGCTCCCCTCCGAAGAGGAGAGCGACTCGACCCCATGTCCCAGCGCAGCTGCGCGATGCAGTTGCAATCCACGCTCCCCTCCGAAGAGGAGAGCGACGGCCACCGCATCAGCCTTGTCCACATCGAAAACGTGTTGCAATCCACGCTCCCCTCCGAAGAGGAGAGCGACATGATCTTGGCGCCGCGCTTGAGCGCGACATCGAGTTGCAATCCACGCTCCCCTCCGAAGAGGAGAGCGACGCCTGCAAACTCGACATCGACGGCGCTCGTGCCGTTGTTGCAATCCACGCTCCCCTCCGAAGAGGAGAGCGACAGGCGCTCTCTGCGCGACCTGAGATAGCCCTCAGCGTTGCAATCCACGCTCCCCTCCGAAGAGGAGAGCGACATGCTGAGCACTGCGGACTGCTGCACATGTACAAAGTTGCAATCCACGCTCCCCTCCGAAGAGGAGAGCGACAAGCCGTGCGGGCAGGACAAGGATCCGTGCATGGAGTTGCAATCCACGCTCCCCTCCGAAGAGGAGAGCGACTGCCAGCGGCAAACCTTACTTGTTCTACCTCGGCGTTGCAATCCACGCTCCCCTCCGAAGAGGAGAGCGACCGTGGCGCACCCGTGGTCGGCTCGCGAGATGCGAAAGTTGCAATCCACGCTCCCCTCCGAAGAGGAGAGCGACTGTCGGAGAGGAGTTCCAGGTATGAAGACAATGCGTTGCAATCCACGCTCCCCTCCGAAGAGGAGAGCGACGCCAGCGCGCTATCGGTCTGCGCATCGCTGACAGGTTGCAATCCACGCTCCCCTCCGAAGAGGAGAGCGACCAGCGCCGATGGTCTTGAGCCCTGAGGTCTTAAAGTTGCAATCCACGCTCCCCTCCGAAGAGGAGAGCGACATGAGGTCAAGGACGGGAGTGTTGGGCTGGGTGTTGCAATCCACGCTCCCCTCCGAAGAGGAGAGCGACATTCGACCACGCTCTGGGTCGTGCTCTGGTCCTTGTTGCAATCCACGCTCCCCTCCGAAGAGGAGAGCGACGGCCTGGATCACTTTCTCTTTCTTGTCGAGCTCATAGTTGCAATCCACGCTCCCCTCCGAAGAGGAGAGCGACTCTTCCGCTGGGTCGGTAGCAAGCGAAGCCTCCGAGTTGCAATCCACGCTCCCCTCCGAAGAGGAGAGCGACCATATTCCCCAAATCCCTGAGAGCCTCAACCCGTGTTGCAATCCACGCTCCCCTCCGAAGAGGAGAGCGACTGCAGGCGGCGAACCCGGAGTTTTCTTTATAGGCGTTGCAATCCACGCTCCCCTCCGAAGAGGAGAGCGACGTGGTGACGCTCAGGCGTGCGGGGCCGATGGTCGTGTTGCAATCCACGCTCCCCTCCGAAGAGGAGAGCGACCGGCGTAGAGCTGGTGCGCCATGCGTTCGAGTTGGTTGCAATCCACGCTCCCCTCCGAAGAGGAGAGCGACTCCCGTTTTTGTGATGACCATTATCGATTCTGCATGTTGCAATCCACGCTCCCCTCCGAAGAGGAGAGCGACAAGGGAGCGTACTCAGCGCTCAGCTTGCAGCCAGTTGCAATCCACGCTCCCCTCCGAAGAGGAGAGCGACACCGGAAAAAGTATGCGGCGGGCTTCGCCTACGTGTTGCAATCCACGCTCCCCTCCGAAGAGGAGAGCGACGCCCGGCGCATCCTCATCGGTGCGCATCGTAATGTTGCAATCCACGCTCCCCTCCGAAGAGGAGAGCGACCTTGGCTGCCCATCCCGGGGCATGTGGCCGCTTCTGTTGCAATCCACGCTCCCCTCCGAAGAGGAGAGCGACTCACAGCCAGCCGAGTTTATACGCGGCCAGGAAGTTGCAATCCACGCTCCCCTCCGAAGAGGAGAGCGACTCAGCGAGGCCGGTCCGCTACTCGAGGCGCAGCTGGTTGCAATCCACGCTCCCCTCCGAAGAGGAGAGCGACGGCGTACGCCTGCTATGTCTCACCGCGATGCCACTGTTGCAATCCACGCTCCCCTCCGAAGAGGAGAGCGACGTCCAATCTGGCGGGCTCAACAGTCCAGCGCTTTGTGTTGCAATCCACGCTCCCCTCCGAAGAGGAGAGCGACCGCTATCTGCTCGCTCAGCCACGGCCGGGCGCGTGTTGCAATCCACGCTCCCCTCCGAAGAGGAGAGCGACCTTATCGAGTCCAGACACGGCATCCATCGCATCACGTTGCAATCCACGCTCCCCTCCGAAGAGGAGAGCGACTCTTAGCGATCGTCCACATGTTCTGTGCTCCTTAGTTGCAATCCACGCTCCCCTCCGAAGAGGAGAGCGACGTCGGGTGCGTCTCCGTTGTCGCGTAGGGCAGCGAGTTGCAATCCACGCTCCCCTCCGAAGAGGAGAGCGACACCCGCCCAGCGAAAGCAGATATAATGCCCGCAGTGTTGCAATCCACGCTCCCCTCCGAAGAGGAGAGCGACGGTAGGCGGCCATGTAGTCCGTCTTCCAGCTCTCGTTGCAATCCACGCTCCCCTCCGAAGAGGAGAGCGACATATGCGCGCCAGTAGCGCAGCGCCTCCTGCACGATGTTGCAATCCACGCTCCCCTCCGAAGAGGAGAGCGACCTCGGTGTAGATGCCACGCCTCACCAACTGTCTGTTGCAATCCACGCTCCCCTCCGAAGAGGAGAGCGACTGGCTGGCCATTGCCCCTGCTTGTGCAGCGCTTGGTTGCAATCCACGCTCCCCTCCGAAGAGGAGAGCGACGACGCGCTACACGCTCGCAGGCGGGGGCTTCTCATGTTGCAATCCACGCTCCCCTCCGAAGAGGAGAGCGACATGCGGCCGCCGTTGTAGGGCCACGCTGCGCGGCTGTTGCAATCCACGCTCCCCTCCGAAGAGGAGAGCGACTGCTTCGCCGCAAGCGCGGGTTATAGCGGACTGTAGTTGCAATCCACGCTCCCCTCCGAAGAGGAGAGCGACAGGCCAGCGCACCAAAGACGGTTCCCAGGCTGCTGTTGCAATCCACGCTCCCCTCCGAAGAGGAGAGCGACAGAAAGGCTGCTGACGTGGCTGAGCAAAAGCGTCGAGTTGCAATCCACGCTCCCCTCCGAAGAGGAGAGCGACTGATCTTGTTGCCGATGGTGCCGGGCATGCCCTGTTGCAATCCACGCTCCCCTCCGAAGAGGAGAGCGACAGCACTCAGGGTATATCCAAAGTGGTTCGAGAGAGCCTTGGTGCTTTTTCGCGAATCCGCAGATTGAAGAGGGATCCAGCTCCAGAGAACAGGCCGGACAGGCACACATGTACCGTCGGTGAGATAGCTCGGCGCGAACCTCCGAAGAGCGGTCGCACCGGGATAGGTTCGCGCTGCGGGTAGCCAACTGCCTGGAGACGACAGAGCATGCGGGCGCCTATACCACAAGCGGGCCAGCGACATCAAGCGGTGGGCGAACACCGTGATGCTCGGTTTTTTGTGCGCTGTCCTCGCTGAGATAATAGAACCGCAGGCTGTCCTGCTCTGCACTGTATAGGCCGAGCAGGCGATGCTTTAGCAGCACCCACGCGCGATCTTCCAGACGACACTCGAAGACAGAAAACTGCACTCGGACTCCGTGGTCCACGCAGGCTGCGGCGATCTTTCGAAGGCGGCGAGCGCCAGCCCGGTCAGCATTGGCAACATCATAGCAAATGAGCACGCGCATAGGCGATCCCCTACCGGCCGACCGGCTGGCGTTAGTCTATTCTCGACTCTTTGGTTGTCACAGAGCCTGCCATGCTTACCGGATGGTAAATGGCGGATAGACGGCAAGGTCTCCGCGCAGGGTTCGCGCCAAGAGCTGCGCCTGAAGATGAGGCACTTTGCCCCAAGCGGTGTTCTGCTCTAGAAATTCGTGCCGGACCTCTGTCTGCTTGGCCTCTTGATAGGCGACCAAGACCTGCTTGCGCGCGGCATCTGTGAGCTTCCAGCCACCTCCGGGATCCTCGATGAAGTCGGCGGCGGCAAGCTGCCCCCGGTTTACGAGCGAGAGCATCAAGCGGTCCACCACTGGTACGCGCAGTTCTTCCATCACATCGAGCGCCAGCGAGAGCCGCCCAGGGCGCTCTTCGTGTAGATAGCCAACGGCTGGATCGAGCCCCACTCCTGCGACAGCTCCTGCACAGTCTTGCATGAGCAGCACATACCCGAATGATAGTAGGGCGTTAATGCGGTCGCGGGGTGGCCTACGACTGCGTCCATCAAAGCGGAACTCCGCTTCAGTGCGCTTTACAAGAAGGTTGAAAATGCCGAAATACTCTTTGGCAGCGATGCCCTCGAAGCCGCGGACGCTCTCGATGGACTCGGCACCCTCAAGGGCGTGGATGTGGATAGCGAGGCGGTCGCAGACTGCTTCGAGTGTAGGCTTGCGGTCGTCTGCGGCGTCTCGACGAGCGTGCCGCAGAAACTGGCGCGTGTTGGTCAGCTTGCCCAGCACGAGCGAGCGGGCGAGGCGCAAGCTCGTGTCGGCTGCATCCGCACTTCGATACTGCTGACGACGCAGCAAGACGTTGCCACCGGGTAGCCCCTCAACGCGAGCGAGGAATCGGCCGGTCGAAGAGAAGAAGGCCACATGGATGCCGGCCTCACCGCATGCGGCCATCAGCTCCGGGGAGACATAGGTGGGGCCGAGGCAGACGACGCTCGACAAGTGAAGGAGCGGCACCTGCATTTTTTTCTCGCCCTCGACCTTGACCACCACGGTCTCATGGTCCTTGTACAGTGAGGCGCCATTTGTCGTGACATAGAGGGTGTTGAGCTGGACGTTCAAGCTGCCTCTTTTCTCGGTCTTCCGGCATTATCGCTCGGAGGCTTGCGCGAATAGACGAGCCAGATAGTCGGCGGCCCGCTGCGGACTCGCACTCACCTGTGGCATGCAGAGAGGCTCCAGCGAGCAGGAACGACACTTGGGGGCAAAGGTAGCGACAGGAACCTCGCCGCGGCGAACCAGCTCGTGAAGGCGCCGAGCCGCCGCCTCGGTCCTTGCTCGCAGTTCTGGGGTGAATTCGACGGCGACTCGGCGATGGCTGGCGTCGTAAAAGAGCGCTCCCTTTTCCACCGTGACACGATGCATTTCCTCAAGGCACATCGCCTGCGCGCACAGTTGTACCTGATCGGCAAGCTGATGGCGTGCTCGGCCGCGCTTGTACTCCACCGGGAAAGGAATCTCAGCCAAGGCAGACGTTGGAGCAGCGTGATACTCCACAGTATCCGCCTGACCAACGACACGCAGCCGATCAGAGCGTAAGGACACCGCGCGGGCGATTCGTACCCCGCGCCGGTGATCTTTACCGGGTGTGTCGGCCCGCTCATGCACAATCCGACCCAGTGTGGTGGCCGTGTTCTCCAGCCACACTCGCTCGACATGGATCAGCGCAGCCTGACGTTCGCAAAATACGACGTGCTGAAGTCCCGACAGCGGAATGTGGTCATCGGTCTCGCTCGCCATCGTCCGCGTGCTCAGGCAGCCATCTCGATAAGTCGAACGCCCGCAGGCGGTGCATCGACCCGGATTGTATAGTCCGAGAAGTCGCGCGCAGGTCGCTCCCCATGATTGGGATCGATATGAACCAGATCGAACAGCCTCTGGGCCGGGGCACTGCCCAGGACGCTGTCGTGCTCGAACACGAGCAGCTTGCGCATCGACATCAGACCGCGGGCAGCGCTGCGATCGTGCTCGAACATTTCCAAGAGAGCTTTCCACAAGAGGTCCAGGTCTTCCTTGGAAAAATGGGTCTTGGGAGCTAGCGGTGCTGAGACAAAGCCATAGCCGCGGTACAGGCCATAGGGAACGGTATTTTTTCGCCCCATGGTTCGATTGTCGCCACCCTGCTTCTCGGCTTCGCCCATGGTAGCGACTGCCATGCGGGTGATCGCGTGCTCCAACGCCACAATTGGCTCGATTGAGCGAGCAAAAGTGAACTGAATGGGGCCGCGGACCTGGCCGCACGGGTTATCCTTGAGTGACATGACAGCACCGAAAGCCCGGATATCGTAGAAGTTTCGGCACATCCAATCGCGCGCCTTCTCGACCGTCTCTCCATCGCTGGCTTTCTTGGCCTTCTTTGCAGGCTTTTTGCCCTTCTTTCCCGCGTTGTCTTCGGACTCTGCGTCTTCCGTCGGCGGGGCCTCTTCTTCTACGGCTGGTGCATCCAGGCCCAGGGCCTTATACGCCAGCCCCTGCTGAGCGCTGAGCACAGCCTTCTCTTTCACGTAGATCTCATACCCGGGAGTATCGGCCTTGGTGAGCTGGATAAAGTTACGCACTTTGCGCTTGAGGCAGACATCGGTGACGAGTCCGTGGCCCGTCTCGGGATCGATGCGGGGGAGGTTTCCAGCATCGGGATCGCCGTTGGGGTTACCGTCCTTCACGTCAAAAAGGAGCATGAAGTCGTAGCGGTTCTGTAGCTCAGCCATGGATGCACTCCGTCGCTAAAGGGGAATGGGAATCAGGCAGCGGCCTTCGGTTCCTGGGTTGTCTTTTTTTCAAACAGCTTCTCGCGCTGGTGGTAATACCCAACGGCAAAGAGCCCCTGATCTTCGAGTGTGAGCAGGCGCGGAAAAGGCTGCGCCGGCAGCAGACCGACAATGCGGGACTTGGCTTTCTCTAAATCGTGGCGCTCTGACTTCGCCGCATGGTGAACGGAAAGCCGCAGGAGCCGCGGGAAGACCGTTGCCGGTGTCGAGGACGCCGCGCCGAAGAAGCGGTCACGGATGGTGGCATTGATGTCGCCTAGCGCTGCGGCTTGCAGGTTCTCCAGCACGGCAAACAGCCGGCCAAGAAGATAGGGCACTTTGTCGTTGGTTTCGTTAAGGGACACGGAAACCTCCTTCCGATAGCGGGGGGAGAGTCGCAGGAGAGTCGCTTTAATCAGCGCGCACCGCAGGTGCAAGAGTCGCCGCTCGTCCAGCTTGTCAGGTGGTAAACGAAGACGGTTGAGCGCCGCAGAAAGAAGTTGTCTCGGAAACGGCTCACCGCGCAGCGCAGCGCGCAGAAGGCGAGTGGCCAGCATTGGTGGTACCTCGCGCCCTGGTGCCTCAATAGACCTGAGTAGTGGACGAAGAGGCACCGGCTGAGGCTCGGCTGAGCCAAGGTGCAAGTCTTGGAAGTACTGCTCCAAGTTCTGCCGCACTGCGCTAGCGGTCGTTTCGAGCCAGTCCCGCACGATGACGCGAGCATTTCCGCTCAAGGTGACAGCGTAAAATGGAGTCGCATCGGTACTAGAGAAACTCCCTCGGTACACCGAGTTCTCCAGCTGGGTTGTGACCGCCTCACTGGCGCGGCGACTGGCATTCGGGTCGGGTTCCCCGAATAACTCCATCACCTCATCCACGACAGCATTGGCATCGCGCGTCCAGAAAACTGCGACCGCATCGTCTCCGATTGGCACGCCATATCGAAAGCGACGCGGCGGCGACTGGCTCGCTTCAAGCATCCAATTCAGAGCCGTGACGTACCCTTCCGCCGCTGCACGAGAGATGGGCGCGTTCTCGCTGTTCGGCAAGCCGTGAGTAATGAACGCTTCAGAGTTAAATGATACCAGAGTGGCGCCTGACGTCTGGGCCTTAGGTATCCGCTTGACCGCTGGATGCAGCCGAGTCGGAACCGACTCTTGCCCGGTGACAAGACAGGTCAGCTTGCGCCCGCCTTGTACCGTTTCGCCCGACCGTATCGCTGACCAGTACTCGCGCACCTTCTCACGGCTATGAACGATGCTGTTATCAGCATCATATCGAAACGCGATGTACTCACTGCCCGTCCAATCGCTGCTACTACCGAACGGATAGGCTGCGAGAATAGCGGCAAGCTGTTCCTTGCGCATCGCTAGAAAGCGGGCTACTGCCACCGCACCTTCATCTTGCGTATCTGTCACTAGTTTATCGATGTGCTCTTGAAATGCCTGCGCACACCGTTCATTACGGCCCGGCTGATTCTCTTCTCCAACACCGAGCACATACTGGGCATTATCGAACAGGAATCCAGCCGCAATACCTGAGGATCGCTTGGGCAGCCGTGGCACATCTATGACCTGGCCTCTACCGACCTTGTCCGCAGTGGATTCTAAACCGAGAAACTTTCCATCGGCGTCAATGCGCAGGTAGATATCAACCTTCTTCTTTTCAAAGTCGGGGTTCTCGAGAAGCCCCTCGCGCTGCGCCAGCTCGTAGAGTGCCTTAAGCATCATGGCTGGACTCCGACTTCTTGCTTCGTTAGCCCCATTACTTCATGCCACGGGGGCACATGAAGCACGCCATGCCGCAGGCGTGCCTCGAAAAAGCAAGGCCGCACGCCACCAGCCTGAAAGTCGAAGTCGTAGAACATCAATCCCAACGGACGGTCCACACCAGGCTGATGTGGTGTGTATTCTTGGGGTGCGGTCGTCACGTCAGCAGCAAACTCGCGACAGCCCAGGTATGGCTGGCTAAAACACTGTCCTTTTTCTAGGCGCCGCTCGAACATCTCCTCGAACTTGAGCATGTTGTCAGCAGGACCCATGCGCTCGGTCAGGACAAAAGAGGCGGTGATGATGTAATCCACGTCCTTGAGCGCGACAGTATTGCGCTGCGCGCGGTCCTCATCAGCGAAGTAGTCTCCGCCGCCTGGCCGCTGGCGGCTGTTGACCTCATTGCGGCGGAAGCTAGCCCAGGCGATAGGATTGAGCACCGCGATCTCATGGATGCGCCAGGCGATGGCCGGCTTCCACAAGACCGCCTCCAGGATTCCGCGTGCTGCCGATGGGGTCATGACTTCATAGCTCACCCGCTCGACCTTCATCTCGGGCCGAGTAAAGCAGGCAAGTGGGCCGCGAGCCCTGGCCATAAACCGTCGACTCTGTGGGCTGTTCATGACAGAAAACTCCAGCGATAGAGGTCCTCAAGCATCGTCTACGATCAGGGACGCCGCATCAGCGACGCCGACGCGGTCAAGCAGGAGCCCAAAGCGGGCATCGTACGCCGCATGGTACGGGGCCTCTAGTGCGACGACGGTATCGCCGATGGAGCGCGCAGTGCCGTTTGCCAGCCATCGCTCGCGCTCTTTCCGGGGCACTGCAATCGTATAGCCCTGTAAACGCCGCAGTCGCTCGCGCGACGGCCCCATCTTTTCCAATTCGCGGAGCAACTCACCTACCTGCTTGCCATAGGGCACAACGATCGGTGCTGACCAGTCGTCTTCGATCATGCGGAAGCCCTCGGCAACGCTGCGGAAGTTCCAGTTGCTGCGGGCTTGTTGGATGCCCTTTTCATCGAGGTTGCAATTTCCATACAGACGCTGGAAATAGCGGGTGAAGCTCTCGGGAGCATAGAGGTCTGGCGGTGCAGGGCCTCGCAGGAGGCTCTGCGTCACCTCTAGGGCCCGCTGTGGCACACCTCGCGGGGGGCGGGTCGGCGCGATGAACACCCGCAGCTCTCCTCGCGAGATGCGGCCTTCGCGGTTGCAGCGGCCGGCCGCCTGTGCCAGGGAATCCAGTCCGCCGAGCGCGCGGTAGACTACTGGAAAGTCGAGATCCACTCCTGCCTCAACGAGCTGTGTGGAGACGACCCGGACCGGCTCGCATCGCGCCTTACGTGCCTTGATGTCGCCCAGGACAGCGCTGCGGTGCTGAGGACACATGAGTGCCGACAGATGTAGCGTCGTGGAATCGCCAGTAACTCGATCAACTTCCTGGCACAGCTCACGAGCATCTTTGCGCCCGTGGACAATGCATAGCACATCCGGCTCGTTAGCCAGCTCAGCTGCGATGGTTGGATAGGGGGTCGGAGTAGTGTCTTGCGGCCAGCGTGTCTCAACGCGACGCAGACGCGCGAAGGCGCGGATACTCGATGGGACAATCTCTGTGATGCGTTCAAAACCGGGCCGCTGACCATCATAAGGATCGAGCAGTCCCTTTTGAAAGGCTGGCTGCGTCGCGGTGCTGAACACGACTGTTGTCCCGAAGTAGCGGGTCAGAAGACTCAAGCCATCCAGGATCGGCAAAAGAAGGGAAGGCGGCAGAGTCTGCGCTTCATCGAGGATGATAACGCTACGAGCCAATCGATGGAGCTTGCGACAGGCAGCTGGGCGGTTGGCAAACAGACTTTCAAACAGCTGCACCGTCGTAGTAACGACTACGGGCGCGTCCCAGTTCTCAGAGGCCAGGCGGCTGCGGGGCGTTTCACGAAGGGGGTCTAGCGCACTGTGATGTTCCAGCACGGCGTCGGGATAGTCTTTGAACACCTCGCGATAAACAGAGGCGCTCTGTTCGATGATCGAGGTGTAGGGAATGGCGATAACGATGCGATCTAGGCCGTGAACCATGGCATGACGCAGCCCAAATGCGAGAGCCGCCAGCGTCTTCCCGCCTCCGGTGGGCACCGTCAGACTGAACACGCCCGTCGGTTGACTGGCCCCAGTAAGGCAGGCGGCGCGCATTTCAGCTCGCACGCGATTCACTTCGGTGTCCTTCGCCGCTGCCTGCAAGCGGTCAAGATTTGCAGATAATTGCTGCTCCATTATTTCCAGCGAAGGACCCGGCTGGCGGAGCTCGGAGCGCGATCGATCGAAGAATGATTCGGTATCCAGGAAGTCTGCGTCGCACAGCGCGGAGAAGACGAAGCGCGTCCACATCTCTGTCAGGCGCCGAGCATCCTCTGGGCTTGGTCGAATGCTGAGCGGTCCAGGCTTGGAAACGTCAAGAACTGCCCGAGCGCCGCGAGCCAGCGAGTCTGTGTAGAGGCGCTGTTTTGACTCACGTTGGAGCCGCTCGACTAGATCCGCATCATCTGCAAGTCCAGCGTGATGACCGGCAATTGCGAAGGCGATGAGCTTCCCCAGCGTCCCAAAACCTGCCTTATGCGCAGCATGGATGGCTCCAGCTGTTGAATGGTCGCGCTCGCTGGCGGTTTCCCCTTCGATGTGCGCCGTGAATCCGTTCTCTTCGCGAATGAGCTTCTGAAAATGGCCCCCGTATTTTCCAAGGTCGTGCCAGAGACCAGCCAGGTGGGCTGCATCACCGGCACCGAATCGCTCTCCGAAGCACCGAGCCAAGCGCGCCACCTCGCGCAGGTGCTCGATGAGCAGGTGCCCCCGCCCCGCTGAATCCAGGTGGGCCAAAGGTTCCGACAGCGCCTCGGGAGGAACCCCTTCCATGGGTAGGTTCATATCACACATGGAGCCGATAGCTAGACCCTTTTGCTGCTTGTCGAAGCGACCTCTCGCGACCGTTAAAGCGAAAAGGTCATCGCCTCATACTTCCAACGCCAGGTCAGCAAGACTGGCAAATTTTAAGCATGGGATCCGTCGCTGAGCTTTGAACATCAGAGCGGGCCGTTTAGGCCAAACCTGCCAGTGCTCCGCCGACGCCGCCGATCGCGCGCACGGTGATGCCGGGCTCCTGGCCGTCCTGCATACCTTTCCAGATGCGAGTCAGCGCGAACTCTAGGAGCGGCAGCCCTCGTCACTTCCTCGAACTCCGAGTGTCAGGAGGTCCACGGGGCGGCATCAATGGGATGACCGGCCAGACGACCTGGTTCGGCAAGGGCCTCCGCGCAGCTCATCATCGGTCAACGCTGCGACGCTCTCGCTCCGCGCGGCCACGACGTGATTGAGCTTGCCGTTAAGACGCTGAGTCTCGCTCAGAAAGTCGCTACGTAGGACGAAGATGACCGCGCCCTGCCGGCTGCGATCGCGCGGCGTGCAGCAGCAAGGCCGCGAAGGCATCGCGCTCGGTCTCGGCGTGACACCGCCTGTAGATTTCCTCCAGCTGGTGGACAAAAAGCACCAGCGGGCGTATGGCGATTTCGCGAAGGTCGGCAGCAAAGCGGCGTCGGCCTTCTCCAGGGGGGCTGGGTTCCGTAGCAGGTTCTCATCGGAGATCTGACGGCTGGCGGGGAGTGCAGCGCTCTCCTATGGCAACAAGGGCCAAAAGAGCACGGGCGAGTTATCGATGGGGCGGTCGCCGGGACGCAGGATGGCGAAGTGCAGCGGCTCCGGGCCGGGCACAGGCAGCTGAACGGTTCGAGCAAGCAAGCCGGCGCAGGCCAACGACGACTTATCTGTACCGACCGCCTTAGCCGTGTGGCGACGAGGTACGGTAAGAAATTCAACACAGCGTTACGTATAGTTCAGTATGATCAGGTAGTAGATGTTATGCCGAGTCGCTGCACGGCGGAGCACGAAGGACTATTTAGCAGATTGTATTTCACAGCCACCGAGAGAGGACAATGTACGGACACTGTTTCTAGAGAAGAAACCAAGAAGGTTTCTTTTCCGAGTACCACATCCGATAAGGGACAGATGTAGGGATCAATGCTTTGGCCGTATTAATATCGATTTGGTGTAAAGTCTTATAGGCTGCCGAATCAGGTAACAAGAGCAAGTCTCTAGCACTCCCCTTGGCACTGTCCCGCTCGCTGTTGAAAAAGGTGGCGGCTCAAGTCTCCCCGAGAGGATTCTCGGGGTCCTTTACAGACAGGAGCCGCCGATGCGAAACACTACAAGCAAGCCCAAGCC
>Ga0075163_10006439_pt1 | contig 15556 bp, 16 predicted proteins | sample JI1023141ADNA_FD_71478 | JGI IMG/M metagenome (GOLD analysis project Ga0075163, IMG submission 71478) | Wastewater effluent complex algal communities from Wisconsin, to seasonally profile nutrient transformation and Carbon sequestration -... | ecosystem: Engineered > WWTP > Effluent > Algae... | reverse complement strand
CTGCTTGCATTTTTATTATCGCCCGCAATGATTGCCAGAAGATTTTTTAGTGAGGCGGATTAATGATTTTTTATCGCACAATTGAATAGTTAGGATTTCCTAAACAACGAATCCACAAACTCACTCTTATTAAACACCTGCAGGTCGTCCACTTTTTCGCCTACGCCAATGTAGCGCACCGGTATTTTAAACTCATCACTTATTCCAATTACTACCCCGCCTTTGGCAGTGCCATCTAATTTGGTTATGGCTAAACAAGTCACATCAGTTGCTTTGGTAAACTCGCGCGCTTGTATTACCGCGTTTTGTCCGGTACTTCCATCCAATACTAACATTACATCGTGCGGGGCATCGGGAATTATTTTTTGCATTACCCGTTTAATCTTCGATAGCTCGGCCATCAGGTTAATCTTGGTATGCAAACGTCCGGCTGTATCGATAATAATTACATCGGCATTTTCTTTTACTCCATACTCAACAGCATCGTACGCAACTGCCGAAGGATCGGTATTCATACCTCTTGCAATTACCGGTACACCCACACGCTCGCCCCAAAGTTTTAGTTGATCTACTGCGGCTGCGCGAAAAGTATCGGCTGCACCCAGCACTACCGATTTTCCACTTTTTTTAAACTGTGCCGAAAGCTTACCGATAGTAGTGGTTTTACCAACACCATTTACACCCACCACCATCAGCACATAAGGCTTTTTGTTTTGAGGTATCTCAAAAGTTTGGTTGGTATTTGCTTCTGCAAGCAGACTGGCAATCTCTTCTTTCAGAATTCTATCTAATTCGGAAGTGCCCAGGTATTTATCGCGGGCCACGCGGGCCTGAATTCGTTCTATAATTTTAAGGGTGGTGTTAATGCCTACATCAGACGATACAAGCGTTTCTTCCAGGTTGTCCAGCACCTCATCATCCACTGTTGATTTACCGGCAATAGCTTTACCCAGTTTTCCGAAAAAACTTTCCTTTGATCGCTCAAGGCCTTTGTCGAGGCTCTCTTTGTTTTCTTTAGAGAAAAGGTTAGATAAAAAAGACATGCGGTGAAGGTAGTAAGTAAAACAGATAATTTATGATGAAGAGGTTAAAGGTTTGTGAGGACATAAACCTTGGGAGATCTTGGTGTTGGATGGTTTATGAGTTACAACCCTAAAACAAAAAAGTCCCGCAAAGGGGACTTTTGTTCTCAGTAATAAGAAAGGCAATTACCCTTTCTTAGCCAATGTTTCTTTTACCAGATCAGAAACAACAATTTCTTCTTTGAAGATATACGCACCTGTTTTTTCAGAGCGTACCGCACGAATTACTTTAGCGTAATTCTTGCCATCTGTTTTCTTTAAGGATGCAACAACTTTCTTTGCCATGATTACTTAATTTCTTTGTGAAGAGTATATTTTTTCAATACCGGGTTGTATTTCTTTAGTTCAATACGCTCGGTAGTGTTTTTACGGTTTTTGGTGGTAATGTAGCGACTCATGCCAGCCTGGCCAGTAGTCTTGTGTTCTGTACACTCTAATATTACCTGTATTCTGTTACCTTTCTTTGCCATGATGCAGCCTGATTAATATCGTGATTAGATGGAAAGCGTTCCTTTAGCCTTGGCTTCTTTCAAAACAGCCGTAATACCTTTCAGATTGATGGTCTTAATGGCTTTTGCAGAAAGCTTTAATGTGATCCACTTGTCTTCTTCAGGAATGAAGAAACGCTTGGTTTGAAGATTAGGGTAGAACCTGCGCTTGGTCTTGTTGTTCGCGTGCGATACATTATTTCCAACCTGAGGTCTTTTTCCGGTAATTTGACAAACTCGTGCCATACGTAGTTATTGAAATTGGTTACCCCTCTTTAAAAAGGGACTGCAAATATCGGGAAATCGACCCCAATTATCCAAAGACGATTTTAAATTAATGACAGGATTAGCCATAACTGCATTAAATCGCTGATTTTGAGTTAATTATTACGATTTTCTAGAGCCAGCGCCCTCTTCAGTTAAAAGATTGTGGCGATGCTCTCCAGCTCTAACCGTGTAAAATCAGGAATTACTAAATCGCAATGTTTTAATTCGGCAGGTGTATGTGTGGTTGTAACGCCCACCACGCGCGCACCGGCTCGTTGGGCCGCTTCAATTCCCGAAAGGGAATCTTCGAACACAATAGTTTGAGCGGGTGGCAAGTTCAGCGCTTGCGCGGTCTTCAAATAAATTTCCGGGTTGGGTTTTCCGTGTTCTACATGCGATTGATCGAGGATTGCGGGAAAATAATTTCGCAGGCGGGTATTGTCCAAAATAAAATCAACATTGCTGCGCGGGGCCGAAGTACCAATGGCACAAGGAATTTTCTGATGCGTAAGTTTCTTTAAGAAACCTTCCAGACCGGCAAGAGGTTCAATCGCATCCTTATATATAGCACGAAACATGGCCTCCTTTTCTTCGCCTAGTTCTAAGAGTCTTTCTTTAGGTAGTTTGCCAAACAGGTTCGTAATCCACTCGTTATTGGTGCGACCGTAAATTCGTTTTATCAGCTCTTCATCGGTAAAATGATACCCGTATTTTTCGCAAAACTGTTTTAACGAAATTTTATGATACGGATTGGTATCTACTATAACTCCGTCCATATCAAACACTACTCCAAACGAACTCATGAAAATAAAATCAGTTAATTACAACAAACCGTTTGCCGGTGGATTTATTCTGATAAGAAAAGCGGGCAATATAAATACCGGGCAATAATCCGGTAACCACAATGGGATATTCCTGATTGGCAGGAATAAAGTAGCTTTTGGAAACCCGTTGCCCGATAAGATTATAAAACTGAACAATCATGTTTCGATCGGTGCGGATTTTGAAAGTTTCATTTGATCGAACCGGGTTAGGGAAAATTTCAACTGAAGGATCATCAGGTAATGCAGCACCTTCTTCATTTTTAAGTACCACCAAACCACCTGTAATTGTGCCACAAATAATGGCGGGTTTATCGCTATTAAAAAGATTAACCGCTACAGGCCAGATGCGGCCACCCAGGTTTCGCGATTCATATTCTTCCGTTAGCGGGTTAAAAGTAATTTGCGAGACGCCTTGAATGTTGGGATCCTGTGCCCGAAAATCTCCAAACAAGGTTAACTCGCCCCGTTGATTACCCATAACTAAATCTGCGCGACCATCAGCATCCAGATCGCTTACAGCCAGTGTTGGATTTTGTCTGTCGGTACTGGAAGCAAGGCCCAGAAAACTTCCATTCGCTAATGTAAAAACCGGTTGAGCCGCGCTTGTGTTTCGCCAATACTGAACGGCACCCGTTGCTTTGCCAATCAGAATATCTGCGCGACCATCCTGATCTACATCTACAACTAAAATATTTTCTTGTTGCCCCATTGTAAAATTTACAGACTGAAGAGATTGTCCGCTAAAATCGAGCAGCGTAGTGGAGCGATTAGGAATGAATGATAACGTAGTTACACCGGTTTGAAAACTGGTGGCCGTAAAAACAAAATCCAGCGTGCCATCGCCATTTATATCGGCAAACTGAAGTTTAAGATTAAAGAGTACGGAAGTAGAAAATCCACCGTAGTCGTCATTACTTAATTTATAATATGGATCGGTAGCGGTGCCGGTGTTCTCATAAAAGCGTATGCTGCTGGCAAAAGCTGGGCCGGCATAATTGCTGATAAACATATCCAGATCACCATCGCCATCCGAATCTACAAAAGCTGGCACTGCGTAATCACCTACATCAAGCATCTCATCTTGTAAAAAATTATTTTTCTGAAAAGTGAATTGCGGAAGTTGTTCGGTGCCGGTGTTTTTATAAAACCATAATGAGTTGCTGAAGTTGATGGAGTTTGTAAATGTGCGTGCGTATAAATTCGGGGAAGCGATCAGGTCACGTTTACCATCAAAATCCACATCTTCATAATACGCTGCGGGAAAGAGGTTGAAGTTTATTGGATTGGTTGCCGGAAATGCCGTAACACTATTCATATTAGCCGTTTCTGCTGAGCCTTTGTTTTCGAGGAAAGAAAGTTCGGTGCAATTTTCTTCGCTAAAGAATAAATCACGATCGCCATCGCCATCCACATCAAGGGTAAGCATAGCTTTACCACCGGCATGTTCGGTACGGCCGTTTGGTAAGGAGTTGCAGGGTGCGCCACCAAATGCAAAAAAATTACAATCGCATTCTTCCAGATTACCAAAGGCTTGAGTAACGCGTTCTAATTGCAATGAATCGCACGTACCGGTGCGTTCCATGCTTAAGTTTTTGTGATATTCAATGGTGCCAATTCCAACAAAGCGAACATTTAAAATGTCCAGATCGCCATCGCCATCAATATCATCAATAACAGGTATGTCCGATGCGTTAAGTTGCAGGTTAACATTTGAAGTAAAACCTTTTGTAAGTACAGGCCTGCCCGGGTCATACGGTCGCCACGAAAGTTTTTGTTGTGGTTTGGTGGTGTTAATGAAAGCCACCATGCCAAACGGATCGCTCGTAAACAAATCTTTTTTGCCATCGCAGTTTAAATCGCGTAGCAACAGCCATTGTGTTACTTCAACCGGAAACAACGATTCATACTCCGGTGCGTATTCGTAACGATTGCCCACGTGGAGGTAGGTAAGAATCTTGTTTGAGGTGCGATCAAACACAACCAGGTCATCTTTGGCATCGCCATTTAAATCCATGGTATTGATTTGCGCAGAATTAACACCACCGGCCCAGGGCATGGATAAAACTTTTCCATTCTCTTCAACCGGAATACTTTGGTCGAACGTATAGGTAAACTGACCGTAGGCGCTGCACGACAGAAGCAATAAAAACACAAGCCGCCCGATAATCTTCATAAAAATATTTTCACTACTATAACGCTTACGCCCACTCACCTGTTATCTTGCTTGCAAGATAGTTTAGTTTCACACAATCGCATGCACCTTACACAGCTCTACCAACGCTTTTTAGAATCGGTAAAAGTTTCAACCGATACCCGACAGATTACACCCGGCTCATTATTTTTTGCTTTACGCGGAGATAAATTTAATGCAAACGAATTTGCTGCGCAGGCATTGGCGAAAGGCGCAGCGTATGCTGTGGTGGACGAGGCAAAGTATGCCGTTGACGAGCGATACATGCTGGTGGAAGATTCATTAACTGCTTTGCAGCAACTGGCGAAACACCATCGTAGCCAATTAAAAATACCGGTGGTGGGCCTTACGGGATCGAATGGCAAAACTACCAGCAAAGAGTTGGTGCTGGCCGTGTTGAGCAAAAAGTTTAAAACGTATGCTACCAAAGGCAATCTCAATAATCACATAGGTGTACCGCTTACCATTTTATCCATTGATGATTCCTGCGAAATGGCAGTGGTAGAAATGGGTGCCAATCATTTGGGTGAGATTGCTTTACTATCTTCAATCGCCAATCCTACACATGGATTTATTACCAACATTGGTAAAGCACACATTGGCACTTTTGGTGGTTTTGAAAATATTATTCGCGGCAAATCGGAGTTGTACCAACACCTGTTAACTACCAACGGCACGGTGTTTATTAATTCGCAAAACGCGATTCTGGCTAACATGGCCAAACGCTTTAAACAACCTTACTTTTATCCGGCTGCAACCGATTATTACCATGCTGAATTGTTAGATGCCGATCCGTTTATCCGCTTTAAAGCGGAAGATGGAAATATCGTGCAAACACAATTGATGGGCGCCTACAATTTTGAAAACATAGCCGCTGCACTTTGTATTGGAAAATTTTTTGGTGTGGAGGCTAACGATGCTAATCGGGCTATAGCCGAATATGTTCCCGGCAATATGCGGTCGCAGGTTATGGCAAAAGGAACCAATACAATAATATTAGATGCCTACAATGCCAACCCCAGTTCGATGGAAGCGGCTATTGAAAACCTTGCTGCCATGAAAGCCAAAAAGAAAGTCGCCATTGTGGGCGATATGTTTGAGCTGGAAGGGGAAGCAGCTACCGAACACGCCCGTATTGGTGAACTGCTGAAGAGTAAAAACTTTGACAAGGTAATTCTCTGTGGTTCGCTAATGCAATCCGCGAAAGTACAATTCGAGTCGGCTATTTATTGCGAACAAAAATCTGAGTTGGTAGAATGGTTAAAGAAAAACCCAATAAATGATGCCGCCATTCTGGTTAAAGCTTCGCGCGGCATAGGTTTGGAAACGATAGTTGATTATTTGTAAACACTAAACTTTATCATGATACCACACAGTACAGCACACATGGCAAACCAGCCCATCAAAATGACGGGTGTGTTTATCAGGCTTTCGCCAGAAGATTTTCAAAACATGTTAAACCGCAACGAAGGTTTAGCGGTGGTAACTACAAGCACTTCCTTTTTTGGAATCACCTATACATATGTTACATCGTACAAAGGCCTGGTGTTTTATTGCAAAGCCAAATCGCAACTCTCCATATCCAGCAGGCACGAAACAATCGTAGCGCAAACTATTTCTTTACCAGCCATGTAATCATTATGAAAAAAATCTGGATTCTGTTGGTTGTGTTAACGCATCAGGTGTGTGCACAAGAGTTATATAAAATGCCAATGGGCACAGAAACGCGGTGGTCAAGTTTTGAAAATCGCGCGGCAGCTAAAGGCAAAGGAGGTGCAGAGAACAATCGCGCGAAGGGACACCCGAACGAGATGTTTGCACCGGGTGAAACCAAAACATTGTTGAACACAACTGGAGCAGGAGTAATTCAACGTATGTGGATGACGATAAGTGATCGCAGTCCACAGGTGTTACGGGCTATTAAAATTGAAATGTTTTGGGATGGTGCCGCAACTCCGGCAGTATCAGTTCCGCTTGGGGATTTTTTTGGACTTGCACTGGGCAGAAAAATTGCGTTTGAAAATGCATTGTTCTCCGATCCGGAAGGTAGATCGTTTACAAGTTATATTCCAATGCCGTATCGCAAAGGTGCGCGCATAGTCTTGGTAAACGAAAGCACCAAAACGGTTAACTTATTTTACGATGTTAACTTTCAGCAAGTAAAATCGCACGCAAGTGATGTGTTGTACTTTCATGCCTATTGGAACAGAGTTGAGAAAACAGAACTGGCCAAAGACTTTGTTATTCTGCCGAATGTAAAAGGCAAGGGGCGCTATCTCGGAACCAACATGGGGATTATTACTGACCCACTCTATGAAAAAAGTTGGTGGGGTGAGGGTGAAGTAAAAATTTATACCGATGGCGATACCGATCTGCCCACACTAAACGGAACCGGCACTGAAGATTACATTGGTACGGGTTGGGGGCAAGGTCAGTTTGTGCATCAATATCAAGGTTGCCTGGTAGCCGATGAAGCTAACCGGCAATGGGCGTTCTATCGGTATCATATTCCCGATCCGGTATATTTTTCATCGGCTTGTAGAGTTGAGATTCAGATAATGGGTGGCGAGATGACAGACAATGTGCGCAAGTATGTGAAGAATGGTGCGGCTTTAATACCGGTTACGGTTGCCACCGAAAAGGAGTTGATTAAATTGTTTGAACGAAATCCAATGCCTAAACTTTCTGATGCGGACTTTCCGCAGGGGTGGACAAACTTTTATCGTAGCGATGATGTTTCGGCTACAGTGTATTTTTATTTGGATGCTCCGGTTAACGGACTTCCGGCTATTCAACCAGCAGCGGTACGTGTTAAAGGATTACCTGAGAAGTATTGATTTTAAAAAATTTTTGTCATGAGTCTTAGTATCATTCAAACTTTTCTGAAAGCCATCGCCAAAAACAATAACCGCGAGTGGTTTGAAAAGAATAAACCCAAATACATTGAAGCCAAAACCATGTTCGATGATTTTGTGGAGGCTTTTCATAAGGAAGTTTTAAAGTTTGACGAAAGCGTGGCAGGTTTAAATCCACGTAAATTATCATTTCGCATTTACCGCGATGTGCGGTTTAGTAAAGACAAGCGGCCGTATAAAACCAATATGGGTGCGGGCATGTCGGCCCACGGAAAGATGGAACAAGAGCCAGGTTATTACATCCATATCGAACCCGGAAAAAGTTTTATTGCCGGAGGGTTTTATATGCCTATGCCCGAGAATCTTACTAAAATCCGACAGGAGATTGATTACAACACCAAAGACTTTTTGAAAATTCTGAACGATAAGAAATTCAAAAAATACTTTTCAGGTTTAGATGCATTCGATAAACTTAAAACTGCGCCCAAAGGTTACCCGAAAGATCATGCGCACATTGACATTCTCAAGAACAAAAGCTTTGTCGTGTCACATTACTTTACGGATAAAGAAGTGTTGGACAAAAAGTTTGTGAAGACAGCCGCTGAAGTTGCAAAAGCAATTAAGCCGTTGAATGATTTTTTAATGAATGCAGTGAAGTAACAGCGGATTATTTCTTCAACATCCACTTCATCAGCGGCCCGCTGCTCATGCTGGTAACAAGGGCCATAATCACTAGTGATACGAACACCTTTTCGTTGATCAATCCGTTTTCAAGCGCCACCAAACCCAGAATAATTTCCATAGCGCCCCGCGCATTCATACCAAATGCAGCTGCCATAGACTCGCGCCAGGTAAAACCACCAAGCCGTGTGCCCCAACCGCTACCAATAATTTTTCCCGCAAAGGCAATAGCAATTATGGCCAGCGTTAACAGCAGGTCGAAGTTTGCAATGAAGTTTACCTTTAGCCCTATCGCAACAAAAAACAACGGTGCAAAAATGTTATTGATAAACTGATGTAGAATTTCTTTTGCACGTTCACTCAAATGTTCTGAATCGCCCAGCGCAACGCCAACAATAAAAGCTCCGAATACAGCATGTATGCCAATGTACTCCGTAAAGGCAGCGGCCAGAAAACAAAGCGCCAATGCCAGCGAGAGTAATCCGCCAGGCCAGGCTAACTTCTGGTTTACCCACGGCAAGCCGCGATTAATTAACCAACGGCCAACGGTTAGCATAGCAACTGTAAACCCAACGGTTAACAACACCGTATTCCATAACGAAATATTTTGCGCCTTGCCAATCATACCCAACACAACCGAAAAAATTAACCAACCAATTAAATCGTTTATCATGGCCGATGAAATAACCAGCATACCCATGCGCGATTTAAAAATTCCGAGGTCCATAAGTATACGCGCAATAACAGGCAAGGCTGTTATGGCCATAGAGGTGCCCATAAATAAGGAGTAGGCGAGATGCCGCGTTTCATTTGTGCTTCCAAAAAATTCCGGAAAGAAATAGGGAAACATAAAACCGATGGCGAAGGGTATGATGAGACCAAATGTGCTGGTATAAAATGCTTGCCTTCCTTGTTGTAATACAATATGCAAGTCAACCTCAAGCCCGGCAATAAAAAGTAACATCACTACAGCCACCTGCACAAATCCATCTAACACCAAAGCCGATGATCCGCTGGGAAAAAGTCCTTGAAACCAATCGGGGTTTAGCATACCCAAAATGGTTGGACCCAGAATAATGCCCGCCAGTATTTCACCAATTACTGCTGGCTGTTTTAGTTTACGCGCAGCTTCCGCAAACAAGCGCCCCATCAGCAGCATAACGCTGAGCTGGATCAGCAAACTCATTACTTCATATTGACTGAGTTTACTCATTTTGATTTACGGGGTTGAACCATCAATACATTACAAGGCAAGTCATTAAAAATATACTCCTGATCGTGCGGAAAAACACGCGTAAAAAAAGAAAACTTTCGTGGTGGTGCGCCCAACACCAGTAGGTCTGCTTCTTTGCGTTCAGCATATCTTGCCAATTCAAAGCCGGCCTTACCCGAAACAATTTTAATATTGATCTTATGCTTCTGATTGGGGATGCCTTTCAACTTTTGCTCTACCACATCTATTTCCTGTTGCAGCATCTGTTGTTTGCGTTGCTCATATTCTTGTTCGTTGCATTGTTCGTTGGCGGCAAGTGCAAGCCCCAGCAATTTTAGTTCGCGTACAATATGTATCCACGAAGATTCTGAACTGTTCCAATGGCAGGCTGCCCATATGGCGTGATCAATATAGGGGCTATCTTCTGCGTTTACCACTATGTTCTTTACAGGGGTTTCGTCTAACGATGGCCGGGTAATCATAAGTAAAGAACAATCGGCTTTGTGCAAAATTTTACGGGCAATGGTACCGAGATAATGATTCACCAGATTTTCTTTCTTTAATGCACCGGCAATCAGCAAGTCAATCTTTTCACTTTTGCAAGCCGCCAGAATTTGTTTTACGGGGTCGCCCGATTTCCACAGTACTGTAACTACGCGTTCGTTCAGGCCAGAATCCGCAATTAAAGTCTTCATTTTTGCTTCTTCGTCTGCACCATGCTCGCCCACATGAATCAATACCAACTTAGACTGAAAATAAATAACAAGCCTGCGGGCTTCTGCCAGCATGGCCGGGGCAGTAGGGGAAAAGGCAATGGCAAGCCCGATAATTTTAAACTCAATCATGCGCGTGAAAAATAGTGATTCTGATTATGTTTTATCTGATAATTTAAAAATACATTGGCATAGAATTTTCAAACAACCCCATGTTTGGTAGGCGTTTCAGAAACCTGATTATCGGTAAGCAGAACTACATCGAGTCGTGGCTCGATTACAAAAACGCAGTTCTGAGGGGTAATCTGATTGTGCTTTCCATTTTTGTTGGAGCTGTTTACCTGTTGGTAGATTGGATCAATGATATAACAGGTAACGAACTCTATTATGTTTCGGCAATTCTTATTGGGGTTATAGCGCTTTACCTAAATCGTCTGGGCAAGCATAAACTCTCCAGCATTTCGTTTATGTTGTTGATTAATCTGCTGGTATTTTTGTTTGCCTCGAAAGATCAATACCGCAGTGGGGTTTATATTTTCTTTGTGGTTACGGCCATGTCGTCCATTGCTATTTTTGGACATCGGTATAAATACTGGGCTTTTGCATTTGTCTGTTTGTCGATAGCGCTATTCTTTATTTCGTATTGGGGCGGTATCTCCATACAACCCAAGCGAAACTATTCTGAGGCGTATATCAATTTGAACTTTGCTATTAACTTTTTGATTGCCATGCTATCGGTAATAGCACAGTTATATTTTTTAATTGCGATTAACACCAAAACCGAGAAAGAAATTATGGCCAAGAATGAACTACTGGCCAAAACCAATACCGAGCTCGATCGGTTTGTATATAGTGCTTCGCACGATCTGCGGGCTCCGCTACGTTCGCTATTGGGCCTTATAGAAGTAACTCAAAAAACAGTTCGCCCCGAAGAAATACAAGAGTGCCTGATGATGATGAAAGACCGGGTGCATAATATGGATTTATTCATTAAAGAGATTATAGATTTTTCGCGCAATGCCCGGCAGGCCCTTCGTTACGAACCAATTAACGTGCGGGCAATGGTGCAAGAGGTAATCAACGATTTAAAATTTGCCGAGGGGATGGAGCAGATTTATGTAAGATTGGACATTCCCAGCGACTTTACAATTCTTACCGACAAGTCGCGCCTGAGTGTTGTGTTACATAATCTTATTGGGAATGCATTTAAGTACCACGATCCTCAAAAGGAAAATCAGGAAGTGACTGTAAAAGTAACGGGCGACAACGAACATGCCCGAATTGAAATTTCGGATAATGGTATTGGGATAGCTCCCGAACATCAGGAGAAAATTTTTGAAATGTTTTACAGAGCTTCAGAACAATCTAACGGTTCAGGTCTGGGTTTATATATTGTACGCGAAACCGTAACGAAATTGAAGGGAAATATTCAGGTGAGTTCAACACCCGGCCTTGGATCGGTGTTTGCAATAACCCTGCCCACAGGGAGATAATCATAGTATACCTTCCATGCTTACGCCTATCTTTACCTTTAATTAATAAATAATCTAAGCCCACGAAGTTGTTTAAACGCCTGCTCATCGGAAAATCAGAACCGGAATCACATGCTCAGCTAAAGGTAGCTCTATTACGAGGCCAGCTTGGATTATTGTGCTTTTTGGTTGTACTGATCTACATCATTTTCGATTCGCTGCAAGGTATTTACATACTGGTGCCTGCGTATTCTGCAGTGGCGGCTTTTTCGCTTTTAAGCATTTGGTTAAACCGGATTAATAAAGGCCTGGCATCCAGCCTTACTTTTTTATTATTGATAGGCTTGATGACTTACTTTTTTGCTGTGAACGATTCATCGCAGTCGGGTGTGTTTGTTTACTTTATTATGATAGCCTTAACATCCATGGTTTTCTTTGGATACAGGTATCGGCTCTATGTAATTCTGTTCTGTACCTTTTTAGTATTCTTGTTTTTATCGGCTTATTTGTTTCCACTGCCTGCATTTATGCTGTCTGGCAAAGAAATGGATAAAATTAATGCGCCAGAATATCGGGAGATAAGCTTTATCATCAATTTCCTTGGTGGATTTTTTCTTTGCACAGCCATCGTCTATTTTTTAATGGATTTAAATTTTAATTCCGAAAAGGAAATTCTTCAGAAGAACGTACTACTATCCAAAACAAACCAGGAACTGGATCGCTTTGTCTATAGTGCTTCGCATGAATTACGGGCACCGCTTACCTCGTTGTTAGGCTTACTGGATATTGCAGGGCGAACTTCAAATGAAGAAGAACTAAAACAATACCATACCATGATGCACGATCGCATTCAGAATATGGATTTGCTCATAAAGGAAGTGATAGATTTTTCCAGAAATGCCCGGCAGGAAATCAGCAAAGAAAAATTTGTATTGCGACCAGTGGCGCAAAAAATTCTAGACGATCTAAAGTTTATGGGGCCGGTGGATAAAATGATACTTAAGCTCAGTATAAATCCAGACGTGGAAGTTATTACTGACCCCGCTCGCCTTAAAATGTTGCTGAATAACCTGATCAGTAATGCATTTAAATATGCTGATCGGCAAAAAGATAAATGCGAAATAGAAGTTGGTGCCGCGGTTGAAAATCAACATGTAACGCTTTGGGTAAAAGACAATGGCCAGGGTATTGCTCCAGATCAGCAACAAAAAATATTCAACATGTTTTACCGAGCTTCAGAAGATTCTAGCGGCTCGGGCCTTGGACTTTACATTGTGCGCGAAATTGTAGCCCGCCTTAGCGGCACCATTCAATTAAAATCAGCATTGGGGCAGGGCTCAACCTTTACGCTTCGGCTGCCCAGCCATTTGTAAGGATAAAAAATTAAAAGTAGGGCTCGTTTTGCAGCACCTTTCTATTTCTATCTTTGCGCCTTATGGCAAATACTGAAGACAATCTTTTTAAAAATGTGATTTCCCACTCAAAAGAGTATGGGTTTATTTTTCCGAGTAGTGAAATTTATGATGGCCTGAGCGCGGTTTATGACTACGGGCAAAACGGTGCCGAACTAAAAAACAATATCAAAGAATATTGGTGGAAATTTATGACCCTGTTGCACGACAACATTGTGGGTATTGATGCCGCCATTTTTATGCACCCTACCATCTGGAAAGCCAGTGGCCACGTAGATGCCTTTAACGATCCGATGGTCGATAACAAAGATTCTAAAAAACGGTACAGGGCCGATCAGCTAATTGAAGGCGTAATTGAAAAGCTGGAAGAAAAGATTGAGAAGGAATTAGAGAAAGCAGCGAAGCGTTTCGAAAACTTTGATCGCGCTATGTTTGTCAGCACCAATCCGCGTGTGGTTGAGTATCAGAAAAAGATTGATGAGATAAACACCCGGTTAAAAGATGCCATGGCCAGCAACGATATGGCGGCCATGAAACAATTGATTGATGATCTTGAAATTGCTGACCCTATTTCCGGAACTAAAAACTGGACAGAGGTGCGCCAGTTTAATCTCATGTTCTCAACCGAAATGGGTTCGGTGGCCGATGATGCCAACAAAATTTACCTGCGGCCCGAAACCGCACAAGGTATTTTCGTAAACTTTTTAAATGTGCAAAAAACCGGGCGCATGAAAATTCCTTTCGGGATTGCGCAGATTGGTAAAGCTTTTCGGAATGAAATTGTAGCCCGCCAGTTCATCTTTCGCATGCGCGAGTTTGAACAAATGGAAATGCAATTTTTTGTAAAGCCAGGCGAAGAAATGAAGTGGTACGAGTTCTGGAAAGCAAAACGCTTGAAGTGGCATCAGGCCCTTGGTTTGGGTACCGATAATTACAGGTATCACGATCATTTAAACCTGGCGCATTATGCCAACGCGGCATGCGATATTCAATTTAACTTCCCGATGGGCTTTCGCGAATTGGAAGGTATTCACAGTCGCACTGATTTTGATTTGAAGAGCCATGAAAAATTTTCAGGCAAAAAACTTCAGTACTTCGATTCGGAAGATAATCAGAACTACATTCCCTATGTAGTAGAAACTTCTGTGGGGTTAGATCGCATGTTCCTTTCGGTTTTGGCTTCATCGTATAAAGAAGAAAAACTGGAAGATGGCAGTGAACGTGTAGTGCTAAAAATTCCGGCTCCATTGGCGCCAAATAAGGTTGCCATACTTCCTTTAATGAAAAAAGACGGTCTACCTGAAAAGGCGCACGAAATTATGAACTTGCTTAAGTTCGATTTCCGTTGTTTCTACGAAGAAAAAGATGCGATTGGAAAACGTTACCGCAGGCAAGATGCTATCGGTACTCCGTATTGCATAACAGTAGATCATCAGACATTACAAGATAACACGGTAACCATTCGTAATCGCGATACCATGAAGCAAGAGCGTGTGGCGATTAGTGAAGTGAAAGCAATAATTTCAGAATCTGTTTCGATGGCCGAACTTTTGAAGACGATATAAAATGAAATTTGCCTTGTTTGCAGGGCTGGCGCGACTTCTGTATCTGGCATATCAGGAGTTGCGCTTTCGTTTTTATTATGGACCAATATTTCATCGCTTCCTGAATCATAAATACGCGTACTACACCGCATTGCCGTGGGCACATAAAATAAAATTTCTTAAGCTGGCCCGCGATCATTACGAATACTTTGAGTTTATTCCGCGCGATCGTATTAAGCTAACCCGCGCCATGAAAGCGATTATTTCGTGCGCGGCTGCCCAACTACTTTTGTTTCTTCCGGCTAACTCTAAAGGCTTAACTTATTTTAAGCGCATCATTGTCTATCCGGATTATTACAATTCGCGCATAACGCAGCGCAGGCACAAGGGCGAAGTAAACCCGGCTTTGCAAACTATTGTATTTAGCTGGCGTGGTATTGCCGAAGGGCTTAAGTACGATGACGATGGCATTAACCTGTTGTTGCACGAGTTTGCGCATGCATTATGGTTGGAACACAAAGTCGTTGACTATGAAGTGATGGATAGCGACCTGGTGCTGGCTGTTGAACGGTATGCCGAAAGCGAAATGGCCAATCTTCAAGCCAATCAGGATCATTTTTTCAGAAAGTATGCCTTCGATAATATGGAAGAATTTTTTGCCGTGGCAGTCGAAAATTTTTTTGAACGACCTAAACCTTTTCAGCAGGCACAACCTCAACTTTATAGTATCTTAGCTAAACTATTTAAACAAGACCCCGTAACACTTTATGCACCCGACCCTAAACAGAAACCTTTATTTCGTTAAAGAACACGT
>Ga0075163_10006438_pt1 | contig 15556 bp, 29 predicted proteins | sample JI1023141ADNA_FD_71478 | JGI IMG/M metagenome (GOLD analysis project Ga0075163, IMG submission 71478) | Wastewater effluent complex algal communities from Wisconsin, to seasonally profile nutrient transformation and Carbon sequestration -... | ecosystem: Engineered > WWTP > Effluent > Algae... | reverse complement strand
CAAACGTAGCATCTTCAAACATCGCTATATCTGGCTGGACACTCCTAAAAGCGCAGGACTTCTCGGGTGGCGCTCAAGGCGTAGCTATACTTGGTAAAGTATCAGCTGGGACAGAAACTTCAATCAGCGCTTCTGCTGCAGGTGCATCACAGATGCGTATTCACCTCTATGAGTATTCTGGACTCACACTTACCACAGATGGGAGCAACGGCAACACTTCGGGTGTTACTAACGTCACAAGCATTGCATCAGGGAGTATTGCTACAAGCAATGCAGCTGATTTACTTATAGCCGCTGGAGTGAGTGGTGGTAGTAGCACGGCTCACTCGTTTGATAGTAGCTTCAATCTCTTACAGACTGACGCTATAAACATACGTCTCTTTGACGCTGACAGGATTGTATCCTCGACTGGTACGTACAGCACAACAGCTTCGTGGACGACATCTCTCCGTGGAGGTATAGCCATCGTAGCTTTGCAGGCCAATCCATCCTTCCAGACACTCACGGTCGATGGAGACGGCACAACCACCTCAGGATGGGCAGCTGAAGGCGGAACTTACACGAGGCTCCAATCTGACGATGGCGATACTACTCGCCTCTATACCCCTACAAACACAGATGTAAGACAGGTAACTCTCACGGATACATCTGGGCTTACTGGTAAAACGATCAACTCACTTACAATCTACGCTAAGTTCCGATCTCTTGACCCAGTGTCTAACACATTTCAGATTGGTCTGCGTTCTGGAGGCACTGATTACTGGTCTTCTGATAAAGATACCGTTAGCGTAACTACCTATGTGCTCTTCAGTGAGACATGGACTACCGACCCAGCTACCAGTGTTGCTTGGACTGTTGCTGGTCTAGATGCAGTACAGGCTGGGATTAAGAAGACCAACAGCTCTGGTGGAGCAGTTACTTATATGTATGGTGAGGTGTCATATGTTGATGCAGCGGGGTCACCGTCCTCTAGTGTCTCTCCATCAGTTTCGCCTTCGGCCTCAACAAGTCCATCAAGCTCTGTATCCCGATCCGCATCTCCATCGGCCTCTGTATCTCCCTCGGCATCTGTCAGCCCTTCTTCTAGCGTATCCAGGTCTCCATCACCTTCGGCATCCGTGTCTCCATCGAGTAGTGTTTCACCATCAGTCAGCCCGAGTGCTTCGGTATCACCTAGTTCTTCGGTAAGCCCATCAGTCTCCCCATCGGCTAGTGTTAGCCCATCCGCGAGTGTCTCACCATCGTCATCTATCTCACGTTCTCCTTCACCGAGTGCATCCGTTTCACCTTCAAGTTCAGTATCCTCGTCTCCATCAGCTTCACCGAGCACAGGTGGTAGTTCATCGGTATCACCATCTATTTCTCCATCTCCCAGTGCCTCAGTTAGCCCATCTGCATCAGTGTCGCCATCCTCGAGTATTTCACGTTCGCCAAGTCCTTCATCTAGTATCTCGTCAAGCCCATCCGCATCAGCCAGTCCCAGTTCAAGTACCAGCTCTTCTCCATCACGCTCGGTATCGCCAAGCTCTTCTATAAGCTTGTCCCCATCTCCCTCTGCATCGGTATCACCAAGCTCGAGTATATCCAGATCACCTAGTCCAAGCGCCAGTGTCTCTCCTTCCAGTTCGGTTAGCTCGTCTTCATCTAGATCACAGTCTCCTAGTGCCTCACAATCCCCTTCTGCTTCAACATCTCCAAGTCCAAGTGCTTCGCCTAGTGCAGGGGCATTTGAGATTGAGTCAACTGATACCTACAGGAATGTTGCCCAGAGCGTTCAAGTGTCGTGGAAGAAGGACTTTGTCTCTACATATAAAGCCTTTACGATTGGTGCGAGCTCTATTGGTGGGGCAGATGGCATCGCCTCCGATGGTGGAGATATATCTGACTTCACAAACTACCGTTACTATGACGAAACACCACGAGTTATCTGGATGGACTACGAACGGTCTCTTAACATGCCTCTAGGGGGACTCACAAAGGCCCTAGCAGACGTTACGCTCGATAATACGTCCCGAAGGTACACTCCTGAGTATATGGGTGGTAACAGCGAGCTATTCACGTCTATACTGCCCCGACGTCCAATCATTATCAATGCTGGCTTTGACCATGATGGTATTCTTGACCTCATCCCCCAGTTTGTAGGGATTCTCACCGAGAAACCAGCAGTTACCCGTAGGGGGGGGCAAGCCAAACTCAAAGCCGCTGACTTCAATGACTTCTTACAGAACAGATCACTCGATCAGACAGTGATGTTTACTTCACAACGTACCGATCAGGTAATAGAGGGGATTCTAACTGACTTAGGTTTTGCTACCGCTCAGTACGATCTAGACTATGGAATCAACACCGTGCCATTTGGATTATTTGAAAAGGGCGCAAAGTACTCGGACGTGATTGATAAGCTCGTTAAAGCCGAGAGTGGACACTTCTACCAAGACGAGGTAGGTATCATCCACTTCGAGAACCGTCAACACTGGGATCAGCCCCCTCACAACGAAGTCCAGCAGGTTCTTTACACATCACAAGTCTTAGACGCTGAGTCTATCGGGGACGATCACATCATTAATGTTGTCGAAGTCAAAGCTAAGAACCGAGCCAAGCAACCGACACAACAGGTCTGGCAGTCTGGTCTAGCGATTGAAGTCCCTGCTAACTCATCGGAGGAGATATTCATAAACTTTGAAGATCCTGTACTCGAAGCGTTTATCCCAACAGGCTACCTTGCAAACACCAGCGAAGATGGTACAGGCTCTGATGTATCGAGTAGCGTATCTGTACAGGTTTTTGATGTATTCTCGAATGCCGCTAAGATTCGCTTCTATAATGCGTCATCGTCAACAGCTTACCTAACGAACGTGGTGGTATTTGGTCGCCCTGCAAAGGTAGTCAATGATATTTATTACCGAGAACAGCGTGATCTTTCTGTTACGGCGTACGAAGAGCGTCCGATAACAATCGAAAACGATTACATCCAAGACGTAAGCTGGGCGCGGTCTCTAGCAGGAATTATCTTGAATGACTTCGCTTCGGGTGAGAATGTCCAACGGCTAACGATCCGAGCCATGCCCCAACTGTCGCTCGGTGATCTGATCTCATGGCAAGGTAGAGAGTGGCGTATCTTCGCCCAACGCACTAAGATGAACATATCAGAGGGCTTTATTCAGGAGATAGATATCTTGCAACGCACAACCAAGACATACTTTAGAATTGGAATCTCAACTATCGGAAGTCCAGCGGACATAATTGCGCCATGAGTACAAATCTTCCTCTCCAATCTTCGAATCAGTTGTCAGGTCAGGTCGATGAGCTTAAAAAGACCATTGTTAAGCGTGGTTATGTTGATGTTGTGATGAGTGCGTGGTCGGCTGGCGGTCAAGCGGTGGCAACAGTTTACCTTGATGATGTGACAAACAATCAACAGGTGGGGTTACTCAAGGTCGAGGCTGGTGTTGATGTCGCTCTAGCAGGTACTGTGATCTTCGATATTCCAGGGTGCGATGTAGATACTGACGGAACAATTTATCAATGTGGAAGTGTCTCGAACTCATACCTAGAGGGAGCGGGGTTCACTAGGCAGATACTGCAGATGATCTACTACAACAGCACGATGAGTGCTAGTGACACGGTGCGCTTTTACTACCGAGTCTATTCAGAAGCCACGTTGACTCAGGATTGGAACTACAAGAGTTCTTGACCGACTCTCATCTATATACTTTGATAGGATTATGGAAAAGAGCTATACCATCACATGTAAAGACTGCAATCAGAGTCGTAATATCAAAATAGATAGGCTTGATCGCATTGACTGGCTCGAAGACGGCAAAGACTACAGTATCGTGTCAGCTCGCAAGCGTCTTGATGGTGAGTGGGGGTTTGAGTGTACGTGTGGCAATAAAGACATCATGACTGAGCAAGAACAGCGCATGATTCGTAACCACGCCCAGCCACAGCCCGAAGAACTGAAAACAATTATTAATAACTTAAAGATTCAAGCGCCTCAGTTTGAATTAGTGGAGAGATAGCATGGCTTACGCCGCATGGTCAGTAGTATTCGGAGAACAACCGAGTGCATCTAAGTGGAATATTCTTGGCTCAAACGATGCAGCCTTTGCTGATGGGTCTGGTATATCTGCGCTAGCTACTAACGTTACTGCTGTATCTAACCCATATAAGTTCTTTGCTTACTCTAGTGCAAGTCAGTCTTCACCTAGTGGGGCAGCATTCAAAATAGCCCTGAAGTCTGAACTCTACGACACTAATAATAACTTTGACTCGACTACTAACTACAGATACACCGTCCCAGTTACAGGGTTCTACCATGTAACCGCTTCTGGAACGATTACTAACGGTGCTGGCTACTCAATGGATACTTGGTTATATAAAAATGGATCGTCACTGCTTAACGCCCACTATGTTAATGGTGGGTCGGTAGCAGACACAACTGCGGTCGTGAGTGCATTGCTGTCGCTAACTGCTGCGGACTACCTGGAGATGTTTGTGGCTACAGGCTTCGGTGCTGGTGCATCATTACCGTTCGGCAGCCCGTATTCTAACTATATGAGCGGCTATCTGGTATCGAGGACATAATGAACGACTCAGCTATCATCGCCGCTATTGCCGCTATCTCAGCCGTGATCGCTGGCTTCTTTAAACTCATAGACAACCAGAATAAACTCCACGCTATGCTCTCGAAGTCTATTGATAAAATGGCAGCAAGTAGTGAAAAAGTAGCTAAGGCAACAGATAAGAGTGCCAAAGAAGCCGAAAAGCGGAATGGACACCTTGCCGATATAACCGTCCAACAAGCCGATAGAATTGCTCAGATAGTCACTCACATTAAAGAACAGCATGTCGTCAGCCAACACGTGGAGCATGAAGTCGTAAACGCAAAGGAGTAGTATGTATTCTTTATCCCAATTCATGACCGAGACTCAAGGCACACTCGTAGCGTCTCGTGGTGGGATAACAGGACAGTGCGTAAGCTTGGTGCAGAAGTGGTCTGAAGTCAACGGAGTATCTGGTACGCCTGTCTTCCCTGTAGCTAATGCACGAGATATGAACGCCTCAACCCGTCAGGACGCTTTTACCTGGATTCCTAACAAGGTAGGCGACCCAAACAGTAAGCCGATAGCAGGAGACGTTGTAGTCTTCTCGTGGAACCACACAGGCGTATGTATAAGCTCAGATGGATATACCATGCAACTCTGGCAACAAAACGACCCGACAGGCTCTACAGCGCATCAGAAAGCCTATAATTTTAATGGCTGTACTGGCTGGCTACGACTCAAAAATACTAATCAAGGAGGAACCGTGAAACCAACTATCACACAGATGAGATATATCCACGCCGATAGTGAAGGCTGGAACTGGAAAGAGTGTATGGCAGGAAAGTACGACGCTCAGTTCAACGACTCATGGGGCTGGCGTACACTCGATGAGATGCTGGCAGATAAGTGGAGTACAAAGAATGACGGCTGGCGACAGAACCGTCAAGACGCTCTCGACTACTACGCTACCAAGGGAGCCAGTGAAGCCCAGATAGCTACGCTTAAGAAGCAACTGGCAGACGTAACCAAGCAGTACCAAGACTTACTCGATAAGCCAGTTACTTCCTCGGTGATTACCGAAGATCAGGCTGTCGCAGTCGTCCAAGAAAAGGTAAACCCTCTCATTAATTTTATAAAGAAAGTAATTGGTATCAAATGAATATCGACCTCCAAGATCTACTCGCACGTGCGCTCAAAACCTTCATACAGGCCTTTCTAGCCACGTGGTTGCTCACAAATGAACCATTCACCAAGTTAGCTCTTGTATCGGCTCTAGCGGCAGCTATTAGTGCCACAATGACATCTCTCAGGGGCTACTATGACAAAGTATGAATACAATCCCATGTTTAGTTCTATACAAGCAATCCCCTCAGTGCTAAAAAGTACTTAGTACCTACAAGCGAGAGGTGATTCTCGTGCCTGACTGGAAAGGCGTTTTATGTCTCAATTGCCGTGCTGAACTGGACTTCGGTGAGGATAGGAACTCGCTGGGTGTCTGGTTTTACCGTGACTACCCCGAGTGTTCTCTCATCCAGGTTTGGTGCAGGCATTGCAAACAAGGTTGCAACATCTACTTAGGAGAAGAATGGGCAGAAGATGTCCCTTATCTTTCGTCAATTGGCCTTGGCTGCATCGAAGCCGACAACGCCCCCCAGTCCGTACTCAACGGGTTCAGGGAGGTGTTCGGGTACTTTCCTCTCGGGACATACCACCTCAGCGAGATCCTCTTCTTCGCATACCTCCTCGCCAACCCGTACGACGAGTGGTGGAATGAGGTGAGTTATGAAGAAACTGATCGACCTACTCGACACGCTCCTCCAGAAGTGGGAGAAACGCCTACAGAAGAAGCGGCGTGATAAAGAACTCGACGACCAGCTTCGGCTGTTCTGAGATCGCTCCCCCAGCGAAACCAGCCCCCGAGAGTTACCCCAGCGGCTCTCGGGGGCTTCCCTTTTACACCAGACTTCATCAGGCTTCGGGTAGCACCACACTTCTTGCAGGGTTGGTCTATCAAGGTCACTTTAGTTTGCTCCTTTGTGACTCACGAAGGGCGTACAAGCCAAGCTCAGGACTAACGCAGTTCCTTAAAACTTGCCTCTTGTTCGGTAGCTTATAACTAGATAGGTCGTAGCCGTGTTTTGCTTGGAGGTCGGGGATTTGTGCCGAACGGATATGGTCTTTGGCAAACTCTTTATCTGCTATCTCAAAGTTCGACCAGAAGTAGTGACGTTGCAGTATTGCGGTAGGCTCAATCAGCGGCTTGTAATACGGCTTTACATTCTCAACTATCCACTTACCCGTAGCGTGATGTTTCAAAAATATAATCTCCTCATACAAGCTCATATCAGGGTATTTAGCTGGAGTACCCCTGAACCTCACGTTGATGTTATGCCTAAAGCTGGAGTGCGTCTGACACGGTGGAGACGACCATATAAGGTCAAACTCTTTGTAATGGTCTAGTAGATACTGGTGAGCATCACCTACGACAACGGTATCGTTAGGGTAGTGGTCTTGATATATTTTAGCTAAGGTAGGGTCTAGCTCAACGGCTGTAATCTCATGCTTATCACCCCACAACTTGCGGTTTCCGCCAATACCAGCATAGAGGTTTAATATCTTCATTCCGTCTTCCCTCCATCTTTAAGAGAGGCTTGTAGCCCAGACCTGTATTTTCTTAAACCATCGTAATCATGACTATCAAATGCTTTATCAAAACCCCTTAACTCCGCTTTTAAGATTTCCTGCCTTATAGCTTGCTTTGCTTCTGCTACATAATCCTGCATATAAGCTGTGTCACATTTCGCCCAGTAGCTATACTTTGTATCTAAATTGGTTAGTATCTTATCTAAACCACTCATTTTGTTATCTCCGCTATTCCGCCATCGATATAGCCTTTTTTATATGCCTTCTGCTTCTCACCTTCTAGGAGAGCCTCTAGCTTTTTTATTTTGTTAAGTCCTATATTGACTGGCAGATTATGTTCAAGTTCTTCTGGAAATATACCGAAGATTTCACATATTTTGGCTCGTAACTTGTTACTGGTCATACAAGCACCCTTTTCCATTGAGATATTTCAAATTGCCTGCCATCTTTTTGTTTAATCCAACTGCGGATTTTATTATTTGGAGTATGGACTGGGTGGCTTGGTCAATCGCTATAGACTTTACGCCACCGCTACCAGATATATTTTCTAGCACCTCGCGGATTTTCTGTTCTACGCTACTCATTAGGTGGTCTCCTTGCCCCGTAAGGTTTGAAGCTTACTCTCTAAAGTCGCTTTATATTCCCGTAGCCTTTCGTAATCATAACAGTCAAAACCGACCATAAAACCCTTAAGTTCAGCCTCTACTAACAGGGCTAGAATGGCTTTCTTGGCTTCTCTAATTCTAACTGTCGCAACCTGCCTGCCCATAAGACTTGGCTTGTCAAGTTGACCCTCATCGTACATTCTCACAGCAAGCCTATCTAGTATATTGTCAAGCTCATCTTGAGAATATTGCTCTTGCATGGATTTACTCATTCTCCGTCCTCCTGATTAGTTTGCCATTTGCGTCTGATGTCGTATGCACGCTGGTTGCTCCCTATCTGCCTGTGTAGCACTTCTCTATGCATATCGACAGGCATCTCCATAGGAGCAGAGTATGACCAGCGGGTGCCGTCCTCTCCCACACTCTCTAAGAACAAGGCTGTGATAACTTCTTGGGCCTCGTCCGTGTCTAGGTAATCGGATTGGCGTTCGTATTCTGGCATGACGTCATACACGCCGCCTTTGCGAACTTTTTCTAGTATCTCGGTTAGTCTAGCCTGGTAGTCCATTAGTTAGACTCCAGCAGAGTGGGGTTCTCGTAGATGTTGCCTATGACTTCTAACTTGGCCTCAGTTATGTTGGGGACTTTAAACCGATGAGGTTCAAGATAGAAACCTAGAACATCAACAGGCCACTCACTACCATTTACTGCACCCTCTCCAAACTTGACCTGGCAAACCTGGTGGTAATCTGGGTACTTGTCTATAGGCATGTTTGCTTCCCCAGCCTTCACAATATCTCCCTCATATATCTCTGTGCCGTTTTTGTCGTGTAAGCCTGTGAACTGCATTACTACTGCATGAGGTTCATCTTCGACATCCTTTAGCATTTCCCAGTTGGCTCTATATTCGGGCATCCACATGCTATTGCCAGTCCACGCCCTGAACTTAATCTCGCTCATCTCACTTCTCCTTCTCTGTGTTAGATTCCAACCTGTAGTTATCATCTTCTTGCAAATCTTTTAGCCTGTTCACTTCTTCTGTAATGGTATTAACAGCTTCTATGACTTCGTTGAGCTTGTTGCTAGCAGCCCAATCCCAACCCTTCCAACGTTCATTGTCTAGCTTCTCAATTCGTTTTGCCATTCTCCCAGTCCTCCCTACTTATCCCAGCGGTCGAGGCAATCGTTGATAATCGACTCTCGAATGCCTGTCTCTCGAGAAGCTTGCTCGGTGGAAAGTGTACTGAGTCTACGCCAGTCCCGTAGGCTTTCGTTTTCACCCGTGTATCCACCGACACAGAGAGCTGTGGAATTGTCTTCCTTAGTTCGTTCAATCTGTACTTGTATAAGTTGTCCTGCAATGAAGATTCCTCCTACTAGTATTAGTCCTGCTCCGATCCATAGTTTCATAAAATCACCCTCCGACATTCTTAGTTTTTAATTTTTTCTACTATCCACGCAATGAACGTTACCACCAGACCGATTATCCAAAAGGCTATCGTCAAAGCCATCCTGAATACAAATATTGCTAGGCAGATGTAAAGTCCGAGCCAAAAAAGGCTTACTATGCTCATACGAGTTTACTCCTTCGGTTAGTTAGGTTCTTTTCAATCTTCTCTCTTGTTACAGATAGTCTTCCGTGTTCCTTACCTGCTCGGTATACGAGTGTCAGAAGGATGGTTATGCTCCAACACAATACTGATACTGCGATAATGGTGTCAGTCATTTGTGGTCTCCAAGATTGATATTGATTTGATTGTGTGATCTCTGTCGTTGATGAGTCGTTCGATGCGTCCCATAATGCGGATCATCTTTGCGAGCATCATACTTGTCTCAACTTCGATTACGTATTTGTGCATGTTATCCCTTTCTCGATTTAAGTCCGCCGATTCGTCCTGCGATTCTTGCGAGTTCTCGGTTAGCCGCAAAGCCTCCCTTTGTACTCTTTTGTCCACCCAGCTTTCCCATCTTTACGTAGTAGTCTTTCCCATATAGCTTCTTGATTGTCTTGGCAGTTTTTACTCCACCTGCTTTTGTACCTGGCATGTTACTTCACAATCTTTTTAGTTTGATTACATATCGCCCAATAGAGAAGGTTTGAGAGTCCAAACGTCCACCATGTGAAGATAAGTACAAGGATATGACCCATAGGTGTCCCTGTATTTCGCTTTAGTAGCACGTAGTATGGCGTGTCCTCCTTAATGTCCCATCCGTTACTTTGATACATTTTTACTTCTTGCATTACTTCCTTATCCATTTTCATTTCCTTTCGTTCGGTTATATTCTTCGATTCTCATCTCCATCTTCACTCGGTAGTTCGTCATGCCTATAGATGCTAGTACTGCAAACGGTATAGCTATGAGCAACCCTGCAAAGAACAGGGCAATACCGTACTGGACAATTAGGAGCGGGCTCATGCGTACCACCCTCGGAAATCCTTAAACTTCTTCATACGTTCCTCCTCTACTGGTTTAGATGCTGGGTACTCTGGTGCGAGCTTACGGCGGGCCCGTGTGATCGACTCTGCGGTGGAGCAGTTCATAAAGGCTCGTCTCTGGTTATCGTCCAGGTACAGTCCCTCTTCGTGCCAGATTGCTAGCAGTACTTCTTTATCGCTGTCTCTGAACTTTTGACTTGATGCGAGTAGGTTCTCTACTCGTTTAGTTAGTCGTCTCATTGTTTAGTACCTCCTGGAGAGTGTCTGGCATTGCCAGTGTTATCTCTTTCTTGATTCGAGCGATCCCTGACGTGTTAAGTGGCTGTCCACCTGACAGAATCTTGATCAGTCGCTTCTGGTCATCTGGTTCGGTGATTCCCTTATCTACAAGCATGACTTTTATGTCGTCTATCGCTCTAGGGTTGGTGTGTTGTCGGCTCTGTTCTTCTTCACGATGTTGCTGTACCTCGTAAGATTCTAGGTCGGGATCATCCTTATCGCTAATGTGAAACAGCTTCATGAGAAAGTATTTCTGACTAGCCGTGGTTGCTTTACTTGTAGCCTTATCCGACGTATCAAGAGCTTCTCCAGCATCCCACTCACATACTATCCTCTCTTCAGGTTTGTCAGCGTTCACGATCGTGTATCTACTCACAACATTAGCGTGGAAAGTTGTAGTTCCCTTTGCACTAACAAATTGTTCTACGGATCGGGACACTGTTTCTGCGATTACCATAACACCGTATTCAGCCAAGCGTACTCTGACTTCTGCGACCACCTGTGAATGTTCTGTAAATGCGTAACCTTGTTGTTGGTTCTTCCCTGTCTTTTCTATCTTCCCAACTTCTTCAGTTATCTTTAGTAGCTTCTGGTAAATGTTAAGACTTTGTATTTCCTTATTCATATTGTCCCTCTCTGTAATAATCTAGTGCACTATCAATCCTGTCACCGATGAAATCGGCAGCAGCTTGATCGCATAATTCTGATTGTTCGACATCACTCACATAGATGTCGTCCTTGCCACATAGTAAGCATGTTGAGCCGAGGTAGATCGGATACGGTTCACCATCCCACTCAAAATCATGCTCCATCTCACCGTGTTCACACATAGACGTTTTAATATCTCGTCTGATAGCTCGTAATTGATCTTGTAACATTGTCGCCTGACTCCTATTTAGTTGGTATCTCTATTGTATAGTGCGTTTTATGTAAAAACAAGTCTTTTTTGCACTTTTATTCACTTTACATGCTTCCAATTTCTGCCAGAGGCGACCCTCGCTATAGTTGATGGGTAAACCCCATACTCTTTGGCGAGTTGCCGTAACGACACACCTAGTTTCTTTCTAGCCCTTATATCCCTTACATCATCTTCCGTGAGCTTGGATGTATTAACCTTTTCACCCTTGTAGGTTAGGAGTTTATTCTTGTAGTGAGATATATTTTCCCTATTAGTCACTACCTCAAGGTTCTCTAGTCTGTTATCTGTCTTAGATCCGTTTTTATGGTTAATCATTAAGCCTGGCGGTATCTCGCTCTCAAAAGCCTCCCATACCGCCCGATGCAAAGCTATCTTTCTTTGCTTACCATCTTGAGATATATGTAGGTATGTATAGCCGTTTGGATCAACGTACTTCTTGGAGTAGTAGGTCTTTCTTACGTCACCTCTATCATTTATCTCCCAGTACCTGTAGCCGTATAGCGGTCTCCAATTAGTACCAGTTGTGTGACTGCCAGAAAGCGACTGCTCCTGACCATCCTCCATATCTTGCTTTAACATACGCATCTCCCCATTTAAGTGCCGTCACTGGGTTACTCCAGTCTGCACCTATTTTACTACATGGTAGAGATTGCATCAACGAACACGCACCGCTCGACTTGTTAACAGCCGCTGGATTCCATCCGCTCTCACGACTAACAATGTAGTCAACGTAGCTCCACTGAGATTCTGGTATCCCAGCAGCTCTCATCCAGTCAGCCTTTGTACCACCGATTGACGACGCCTGAGCGTGTGCTACGGCTTGCGTAGCTACGCTCTGAGCGGCTTTAGCAGCTGCAGCTAGGGTTTGTGCTTTCTTCGCCGCAGACTGCTGTTTGAGGGCTTCTATTTGTCCCTCCAAGTCTTTCTTCTGTTGTTCGATCTTTTCCTCTTGGAGCTTGTCTTGCTCCTGGGACTCACGCTTTTGCTTATCTTGTTCTATCTTTAACTCTCTCTGAAAGGTAGCTTGATTGGCTTTATACTGCCTCTCATACTTTACCCCCAGTGCGACGGCCGATGTGACCATTGCGATTACCAGGATGATAACCGCCAGTTTTTGGATACGTATAAGCATTCTCCGTTTAGTGAGGCTAAATTAGCCGATTCTTTTGTATTTGTCCATTACTTATCGAGCGTGGCACGGGCCTCTTGAAAGCCCTTTACCATTCCGTCTGCGTACTTGTACTCACCGTACTTCACGAATCCGATCGCTACAGCTGCAATAGCAACCCATACGAGAGATGTGATGAAAATTAACTTGCCGTTCTTTACTTGTTCTTTGGTTGGTTTACTCATTAGTGCCTGACTCCTTTAATTTGTTAGTGAGAACATATTAGCATAAGTACAATGGGCGTGTCAAGAGTCTGGTATAATTACTAGATTCCCACAGGAAGATCTTGCCTGACTCGCCTGTGGGTTTTTGTTGACTTAGTAAGTGCAAGCGTTGTAAGATGTATCCAACCAGAACACGCGATAGTTTTCTGGCCAGTAACCGAATAGACACTTGACGCACTGGAGGGTGCTGGCTTATAATATACGTACTATCACGTGTTCTATAGTGCCTCTCCCTCAAGCGGAGGGGCTTTTTATTTACGAATCAACGGAGGGTGATAGTAGTCTCAGTGATCTACCAGATAAAAAACACTGAAAACACCTATACAGCTCAAAGCTAACCCCAAGCCCGAAAGGGTCAATGTGGTGAATTCTGTGATAAGTTCTTGCGAAGGGGAGTGGTACGCTGGCCACATAGTTCACACTTATCACTCACTCTCTTATATAAGTTTTACACTAGCCTTAATATGTATTGGGGAAGCAGAGTCTATGGGAAATCCTATTACCAAGAAGTCATACGAGTGGTTAAGATTCAGGAAGAAGTGGTTGTCTGAGAACCCACCTAACTTTCAAGGTTATTATGAATGCTATTTATGCAGTAAGTGGGTATTAAAAGCAGATGTTACTCTTGATCACATCATTCCTCGATCAAGAAGACCAGATCTAAAGCTTGAGGAATCTAATGTTAGGCCGTGTTGCTATGCGTGCAATAGTGAAAAAGGTAGTAAGGTCTATGGTGTATAATGCAGTTATTGCCATTATGAAAAGAGCCACTGAAACTAGATATAGCCCAGGGGAGTTTACTGCTCTTTTCGACCCTGGGTGTTTAATGAAAAGGAGTCGGGCATGAAAATTGGAATTGTTGGGTATGGGTACTTGGGTAAGGCTTATCACAAGGTATTTCCAGATGCGGTTGTATATGATGAGCCAAACGAATTATTCATAAGGGCTGGTATCCCGTTCACAATTGGTGACCATGCTGAGGGGATATCTTGTACACTAAAATTCGCTAGAGATTCGATAAATGAGTGTGACATGGTAGTAGTAGCTGTACCGACTGACCCGCTGGAAGATGGCTCACTGAGTATGGGCATTGTAGAGGAAGTCATTGATTGGATTGAAGCTCCTCTCATTCTCATCAAGTCTGCTCTTATGCCTGGAACGGTTGACCGCCTTGTGGAGAAGACAGGCAAGAAGATCGCTGTATCAGTTGAATACATTGGAATGGGTAACTACTACGTAGACCCACATGATTATCCAGACCCACTCGACCCACAGAAGCATAAACTCCTGGTTGTCGGCGGTGAGACCGCTACAGCTGAGGCGTGTGCGTCTATCCTCTGGTCAAAGATGTCTCCTGACGTCCGTATCCACCTTGTCAGTGCTAAAGAAGCTGAGATTTGTAAGCTACTCGAGAACGCTTACGGAGCCTTGAAAGTAACCTGGGCAAACTCGATCTATGACTTTATTACTCAGAGTGGTGAGAGCTATATCAAAGTCCATCAGGCGTGGTCAGAGGATGGACGAGTCGATCCTATGCATACCCGAGTAGTGCCAGGAAAGCGTGGCTGGAAGTCTCACTGTTACGATAAAGACATTGCAGCACTAGTAGCAGCAGCCGATAAGGTAGAGGCTCACGCACTCTCAGCTCTTATGCAGCAGGTTATTAATATAAATATTGGTCATGTCGGGAAAAACTAAGTTTATCCTCTCCGTAGATGACGGGTGTAAGTCAGATCTACGCGTTGCGGAAATGTCAGGTCGATACAACTTAGAGACAGTATTTTATATACCTATAGAGTGGAGATCACTGGCTTACGACAAGGGTTATGAGCCCCTTACCTACATGGATGCACTAGCTATATCCAAAGATTTTGAACTTGGGGCTCATACAATTACTCACAGGCATTTAACTAAAATCACGTATGAGGAAGCTAAAGTCGAAGTAGTAGAGTCTAAGTTCATGCTAGAGAGACTGTTTAACATAAAAGTGACTAAGTTTTGTCCTCCTAGAGGATATACGAATGATGATCTCACTAAGAGAACACTTGAGGTATTTGACTCGCAACGTCTTACTCGTGGAGAGGGTCTTGTCCACATTCACCCGAACAGTGGAGCGAACAATAACATGCCCTGGCGAGAGTATGCCAAGACAATTGAAGTTAAAGAACTCTGGGGGCACTCCTGGGAGTTTGATAAGTTCGATCTGTGGGATGAACTAGAGGAGTACATACGTGAAAATTACGCTGCCTAATCACGACGAGTCAGCAATGGGGGGCGGCTGGAGTTGGCTCTACAACTTCAAGAAGGTTATGGGCGACACTATTACTTCGGACTATGCGAATGCTGATGTGTTTCTTATCCCTTCGGCCAGCATGGTAGATAGAGAGACTGTCTACAAAGCTAAGGAAGATGGCAAGAAGATCATCCTACGGTGTGACAACATCATTAAGAACTCCCGCAATCGCGGCACAGGTATGACACGGATGAAAGATTTTGCTCGTGTGGCGGATGTAGTGGTCTATCAGAGTCGCTTCGCTCAAGACTTGCTTGATAGATACCTTGATACGGGGATGAAGCAGACAGTGATTATGAACGGTGTTGATCAAGACGTGTTCAACGCAAAGGGAAGACAGGAGACCAACGTATCCCGCTATCTGTACTCCAAGTATAGTTCTGACCCTACAAAGAACTGGGACATTGCCCGACTGGCGTACCAGAACGTAGCAAACGAAGA